>WNEZ01000736.1_pt1 | contig 32419 bp, 29 predicted proteins | sample 5400521 | NCBI WGS metagenome assembly WNEZ01 (sample SAMN13153339, study PRJNA577476) | soil metagenome | isolation source: 120 cm saprolite under Douglas fir tree site 2 hole 1 replicate 1 | place: USA:California | collected 2015-04-18 | reverse complement strand
CAACCAAATGTAAAGGTGACCACCAGCAGCGATACGCTAGCTGGAATAGTAGATCGCACCGTCAATCCCATCCAAGCCTACATCACTGGCAAGCTGAAAGTGGCAGGACAGATGGAGGATTTGTTGAGATTACAGAAATTGCTTTGAGAGCGGGCATTCAGTTGTACGATTTGATACCACATGGTGTCCTTTCTGGCTACTGGCTACCCTCCCTTCCAAAAACTGCAAACATAGAGTATATTATTCGACAGGAGAGAAGAATTTTTTAGAATGCTAAGGAGTGAGAGACCAGTGTCCACCTATACGCAAGGGCATATCGTCTCTCTCAGCTGATGATCATGTCAGATGCCATACACACCGTCTTTCAGCGTTACCACCAGGAGATCCTCCAGGAGCTTCACCGCGCATTTCTCATACAACATACTTCTCTAGCAGAAGAGGTCAATTATGATGCTCTCTTAAAGCTGGATGGACAAATGCAGTATCACCTTGGTTGGGTCGATCAGCAGCTTCGCCCTGCCGATGGTCATCCTGGCAAACTGCTGCGTCCCAAACTTCTTCTGCTGAGCTATGAACTGGCCTGGGCACAGGGACAACCTCCTTCAACACATCCCCCTGCACTCTCTCTGCGATCAGCTCTGCCAGCAGCAGCGGCAATAGAATTGGCGCATAATTTTACACTGCTGCATGATGATATTCAAGATGGAGATGTCGAGCGTCGTCATCGCCCTACTGTCTGGTCTGTGTGGGGAATACCACAGGCGATTCTTGTTGGAGATGCTCTGCTTGTGCTGACGCGCCTCCATCTCTGGAAGGTGCTGGATGAAGGGGTAGAGCCTGCAACTGCACTGCACCTGGCTAAACTGTTCGATACTGCTCTACTCAGGCTGACTGAAGGACAGCATCTTGACATGTCCTTCGAACGGCAGCAACAGGTTTCTCTCTCAAGCTATGAGGAGATGATCAGCCGCAAGACGGCCACCCTGATGGGGTGTGCAACTGAGATGGGGGCGACACTTGGTACCTGTAACCAGGAGATTATCGAGGGCCTGGCTCGCTTTGGTCACGCTTTAGGGCTCGCATTTCAGGTACGAGATGATATGCTGGGAGTCTGGGCGACCGAAGCAGAATCAGGTAAGCTACCCCTTGGTGATATCTACCGGCGCAAGAAAAGCCTGCCTATCCTACATGCTTTCCAATATGCACAACCAGGTGATCAGCAGGCAATTGCGAAGATGTATACCCAGGATGCGCCGATTACCCAGGAACAAGCGCAGGAGGTTCTAGCAATCTTCGTGAGGACACAGACCAGGGAGTACTGCACTCAGTTTCTAGCCCAGCAGTGTCAACAAGCACGTTTGGCCCTTGCTCAGGTAGCTACTAGTCGCAACGCGCTTGCCACGCGCGCCCGGACTGACCTGGAGGCATTGATCGATTTTGTAGAGAGAGGTTGACTCTGTTCCTCTCTCTGTGCATGTGATCACTCGATGGCGGCAAATGTGTAGCGCGTCCGGCAGCCGTAGGCGAGCGGCTACACGCATCCTGGACTGAGACTCGCCACCTTCTAAAGAGCGGGGCTACCTGCGCCGCCCTCTGGGTGCTGGTTAACGATCTGGAGTACATCGCTGCGGCTGAGCTTACCGTCGCCACGGGCTAAGGATTCCAGGGTAGCATAGGCCAGAGCGAGCGGAATGGAGCAAAAGTCTAACACGGGACCAGGAGGAAGGGCCTTGGTGTAGGCATCAGCCAGGGCTAGATTGCGACGCGCGTAGGCATGCATGTCCTCTGCTCGCCAACCGGGTGGAAAGAACTCCACGCCGCGCGCCACATCTTCTGCGTGGTTACGTAGGATATTGACGGCTTGCAGGCCACGCCCGAATCCCACAGCGTGGATGCGGTTCGATGGTGTTCCGTTGTACCAGGCCCACAGATCCGACAGGAGCAGGCCAACCGAGCCAGCTACCCCAAACGTGTAGCGGTCCAGACCCGCCTCGTTCTGGATCATCCAGCCATTTTCTGCCCACTGTGCCATGCGGTCCGCCATAGTCGCTGTTGCCTCCCACACGCGCGGAGCGATGGATGGGGGTGCAAGCAAGGCCCAATCGCCTATCCGAAGCGTCACCTCTGGAAGTTCCTGCTGATAGTGGCCCAATGCTGTTGTGAAGTCGCCAGCAGCAAAGGTCGTTTGCAGCGTGTAGCTGATGGAGTGCAACAGTGTAGCCTTCGTGCGATTATCCAGTCTGGGATGATCTTCCACTTCATCGATAGCACGCAGGCATAAGTAGCCCGACATGACTGCATCCTGCAGTCCGGCTGGTAAACGGCTTATGGGGATAAAGAACGTTCGGCTGGTTTCTTTCAGCATGTCTAGTGCAACTTCACCAATACTCACTATGTCGACTCCTTCCCTAAACAATCTTTACTCAACAAACATGCTGTCTGGCCCGGTGCCAAGCCCGACTTTAAGCACGTGTGCTGCTCGTAGGGCATACCGGGGGGCCACACGGCTGAGCCAGAACAACTCCCGCCAGAGCGGCGGCTGCAGCAATGCCTTCGTGGGTCGTAACCAGTCTGGGGAGATGCCGCGTTCTGGACTATCTAGTACGACCCGGATCGTCGCCACGCGCAGGTTTCGTCCTGCGAGAAGGCCCGTCTCCATGTCAGCAGCCACGAAGCCCCGTTGGGACCAATCGTGACGATCGCCCCCGACAATAAGGGATTGGGCAGTCAGCAGCGGCCCGGTGTCCGGTCGAAAGTGTAACGTGCGTGCGGCTGTCACCAGCGCCTGTACAAGTGTGGGATCGCAATGCATGATCCTCCCATCAGCAAGGCCGACCCGGTCAGGTATCAGGACGGTCCCCGGACGCAGGCCGGGGACGAGCGCTCCCGCCAGACCACACACTACCACGATGGAGCCCTTGCGTGCCCCTTTCCAGCGTGCTAATCGCACGCCCGCCCAGCTAGTGCGGGCATGGGGGAGTGTGCGCCGCACCGCCCAGTACTCAAGGAATGTTGGTGCCAGAATCTCCACGCTGCGCGTCACAGGTAACGATGAGGCGCACCAGCTACGAGTCATATGATGAGGCCCCAAGAAGTTCCCCCATTCTTCATTACGTGGCATACCCGTTGTCGCGGTACCACCGAACCGCCCGTTCCAAGGCTGCGGTTACGGATGTTACTTCATAGCCAAGCTCAGATTGAGCCTTAGCAGAACTGGCGTACATATGATGGCGAGCCATCCGAACGCCTTCGAGTGGGATCAGCGGCGCGGCCACACCGCCTGTCCTTTTGCGAAAGAGCTGGCAGCGAAGCTCATCAGCCCAGCCGAGGGTAAGTGCCAATGGAAAGGGAATGCGCGCGGTTGGGGCCGTGCGACCACAGATCTGAGCCAGGCGTTCCCAGAGCTGGGACAGACTGATATTTTCACCGCCCACCAGATAGCGCTCCCGTGGACCCCCATATTGAAGCGCTAGTACATGTGCCCTGGCTACATCCTCCACTGCCGCGACGTTCAATCCGCCGCCTAACGTGGCAAAGGTCCGCCCGCGCATAAAGTCCACCACCATCTTTCCCGTAGGAGTCGGCTTCCAGTCTCCTGGCCCAACGGGCGCGGTCGGCAAGACGAGAACGACCGGTACTTGTGCCGCCAGCGCTACCCGCGCTTGCTGCAGCTTCGATCGATGGTATGCTGAGGAACCATCCTCTACGTCCCAGTCATCCTCAGTCGCCGGACGCCCCCCATAACTTGGCCCTACAGTTGACGAGCTCGAGGTGACGACGGCACGCTCAATGCCTGCCAGGTGTGCGGCCTCCAGCACCCCGGCACAGCCGCGCACGTTGGTGGCGAACATCTTGTGATGCATACCCGGCGAGAAGGAGTAGAGGGCCGCTACGTGTACAAGATAGCGGCAACCCATCATGTGTTGGACCAGATCACCGGAGCGCAGGACATCACCCCATACAGCCGTACACCCCTCAAGTGTGGGCAGTGGGCTGGAACCTGGACGCACCAGAGCACGCACGCGATACTGAGCCGCCAACAGAGCACGAAGTACGTGGCTACCCACAAATCCGCTGGCCCCAGTCAAGAAGACCACGTCGCCCGCTCCTATCATCCGCTAGCCTCCTGGTAGAATGCCTACTTTAAGTGAAGATAGATCGCAAGCTGCCACGCAGAACATCGACCGTGGCTCGTAGCGACTCAGGGGGCGACTTCATGGTAGCGGTCACCGCAGAGGGCTCATAGCCACAATGAGCCATGCAATTGGCGCAACGAGGGTCCTTGCCACGCCCATACTGCTCCCACTTAGTTGTCTCGATCAGCTCCTTATAGGAGCTAGCGTACCCATCGGCCATTAGATAACAAGGCCGCTGCCAGCCCAGCACTGAGTAGCTGGGGATACCCCAGGCGGTGCAGGTAAAGTCGACCTTGCCCTCCAGGAAGTCCAGGAAGAGCGGGGAGTGGTTCAGGCGCCACTTTTTGCGTCTGCCGTCTGCAAAGGCTTGACGAAAGATCTCGCGCGTCCGCTTGACGCCAAGAAAATGCTCCTGGTCCGGCGCTTTCTCGTAGGCGTAGCCCGGGGAGATCTGCATGGCATCTACCTGCACATCATCGTTCAAGAAGTCGAGTACGTCACGGATGCTGCCCGCATCGTCCTGCGTGAAGAATGTGGTATTGGTGGTAACCCGGAATCCCCGGCGCTGGGCCTCCTTGATTGCTTCAATTGCCTTATCGAATACACCGTGCCGGGCGACTGATTGATCGTGACGCTCCCTCAAGCCATCGATGTGGACCGACCAGGAGAAATAGGGGGATGGCCTGAACTGATCGAGCTTCTTGCCCATGAGAAGGGCGTTGGTGCAGAGATAGACGAAGCGCTTGCGTTCTAGCAACGCCGCCACAATCTGATCGATCTCCCGATGGATGAGCGGCTCGCCGCCAGCGATGGAGACGATTGGCGCGCCGCACTCCTCAACCGCGTCGATACACTGCTGAACGGAAAGTCGCCGCGCCAGGATATCCTGGGGATGCTGTATCTTGCCGCAGCCAGCACAGGCAAGGTTGCACTGATAGAGCGGCTCTAGCTGTAACACAAGCGGAAACTTCTCACGACCACTCAGCTGCTGCCGGACGATATATGCCGCGATCTGAAGATTCTGGCGTAGCGTGATCGCCATAGCTCGTTCTCCTCCCCTGCACAAACGATTAACTGTACTGGACGGTATAGTATGCTATTCCCGTTCTTGCTATTAAGAGTCTATACTCTCTATAATAATATACGAAAATAGTATACGAAGGGAAGCAAACTGGACAGGAGTTAGTCATAGAGGCTGCATCCTTATTCACTCTCCTTCTCTCCCGAAAGGTTGACGGATGGATACTAATAAGCTGAGCAAGGGGGGGGAACCTTGGCTGAAGCAAGCACTGGATCGAGCAGTGCAATGGCTGCTAGAGCGCCAGGATGGCGAGGGCTGGTGGTGCGGCGAGCTGGAAACGAATGTGACCATGACCGCAGAGCACGTCCTGCTGCTGCGTTTCTTAGATCTCAGCCTGGAGCGGATCAGGGACAGCGCTATTCGGCACATCCTGAACAATCAGCGAGATGATGGCTCATGGGCGCTCTACTTCGGCGGTCCCGCGGATCTAAGCACCACGATCGAAGCCTATGTCGCGCTCAAGGTGCTCGGGGTTGATCCCGGCAGCGACGCGATGCAGCGAGCGCTCAAGGTTATTCACCAACAAGGGGGAGTAGCGAAGGCCAGGGTCTTTACTAAAATCTGGCTGGCGCTATTCGGCCAGTACCCCTGGTCTGGCGTCCCTAGCATGCCGCCGGAGTTGATCTACCTGTCGCCCAGGGTGCCGTTCAATCTCTACGACTTCGCCTGCTGGGCACGCGGTACCATCGCCCCGCTGCTGATAGTAATCTCCCGGCGTCCGGTAAAGTCGCTGGGATGTAGTGTACCGGAGTTGGTTGTTCCGGGAACCGAGGGCTTGCTCACCCGAGTCCCCGGCTCAGGGCTCTTCTGGTGGACCGATAAGCTCCTCAAGCTGTATAAGACTTTTCCGTGGCAGCCCGGTCGGTCACGCGCCCAGCGTCGCGTGGTCGATTGGATCGTGGAACGACAGGAGGCAGATGGGAGCTGGGGTGGTATCCAACCACCCTGGGTGTACTCGCTGATCGCTCTGTATCTGGAAGGCATGGGCACCGATCACCCGGTCATGCGCCGGGGAATCGAGGGGCAGGAGGGCTTCGCGCTGGAAGACGAGAGTGGGTGGCGGTTTCAAGCCTGTATGTCTCCGGTCTGGGATACCGCCTGGGCACTCCTGGCCCTGCGCCGCGCTGGTGTGGATCGCGACCACCCCAGCATGCAACGTACGGTCCAATGGCTCTTGCAAGAGCAGATCTCCACAGGCGGCGATTGGCAGGTGCGTTGTGGCCCTGTGCCCTGTGGTGGCTGGGCATTCGAATTCGAGAATGACATCTATCCAGATATCGACGACACGGCGGTCGTCGTCCTGGCTTTGCTCGAAGCTGGGGCAGAGACAGCCGTGTGGGCCGCAGTGGATCGTGCTGTGCGGTGGGTGCTGGTCACACGGTCGAGCAATGGGGCCTGGGGAGCGTTCGATAAGGACAATACGCGAGCGATCGTCTACCGACTGCCATTCGCCGACTTCGGGGCGCTGTTGGACCCGCCTTCCGAAGACGTTACAGCCCACGTGCTGGAAATGCTGGCACATGTAGATGCTCCAGACAAGGAGCGGGTCATACGAGCGGCGCTCAAGTACCTGCGGCATACGCAGCGGCCAGACGGTTCCTGGTTCGGTCGCTGGGGTGTCAATTACATCTACGGAACGTGGTGCGTCATCTCAGCGCTCGCTGCGCTGCGCGATGGCGGGTACGCCGTGCAGGACATGATTGATAGAGGCTCCTCCTGGCTGCTCGGGCATCAGAACGCTGATGGCGGCTGGGGTGAATCCTGCTACTCCTACGAAGACAGCTCCTTTGCGGGCATCGGGCAGAGCACGCCATCGCAAACGGCCTGGGCCGTCTTAGCCCTACAATTGGCCGGCCTGGGCCAGCATGCTGCTTGCCTGCGTAGTTTGACGTACCTTCGCGAGACCCAGGTAGATGGCACGTGGGAAGAGCGGGAGTACACGGGCACGGGCTTCCCGCGAGATTTCTACATCAATTACCATCTGTACCGGCACGTGTTCCCGACTATGGCGCTGGCGGGAGCTTGTAGAGCGTAGGTGGCAAGTCCTTTTCTCTCGGCAGCATGCTGTCACTACTTTGGGTGAAAAGAACGTCATTGAGTGCCACCTGGCCAACTACGTTCAGGCAGAATAAAAGGAGGCAGCTATGACCCAGGTAGAACAGCTTGCAGACTTTGTAGTGCAGTCGAGGTATGAAAGCCTTTCAAATAAGGCCAGCCAGGAACTCAAAATCCGGGTGTTGGATGCCCTGGGTTGCGCTATTGGGGCGCTCGATGGCCCGCCTATTCAGATGATTCGGACACAGCTCGAGGACTTCGGAGGAACACCTCTCGCAACCCTCATCGGCGGAGGTATGACCGCTCCGGATCGGGCTGCATTCTATAACTCGGCCCTCGTTCGCTACCTGGATTACAACGATAGCTATCTTGCCAAGGGAGAGACCTGTCACCCCAGCGATAACCTGGGAGCTGTGCTAGCCGCAAGCGAATATACAAAGGGATCTGGCAAGGATTTCCTCACAGCCCTTGCCGTGGCTTACCAGGTGCAGTGTCGCCTCTCTGATGTTGCTCCAGTGCGAGCCAAAGGGTTTGATCACACCACGCAGGGTGCCTATGCAGTAGCCGCTGGAGTGGCGAAAGCGCTGGGTCTGGACAATGGTCGAACTGCGAATGCAATTGCTATCAGTGGCACGGCTTTCAATGCTTTGCGGGTTACACGTACAGGGAGGCTCTCTCATTGGAAAGGTCTGGCCTATCCGAACACTGTTTTTGGAGCTACACATGCAGCATTTCTCGCTATGCGGGGCATTACTGGGCCGCTGGAGGTTTTCGAAGGAAACAAAGGCTTCATGGATAGCATAGCCGGGCATTTTCACATTGACTGGCAGCAAGAGAATCTCGAGGCAGTTACGCGCACCAACGTTAAGAAGTACAACGCCGAGTTTCACTCACAATCAGCCCTGGAAGGAATCTTGGAACTGAGAGCTTCCCATCAATTACGTCCGGAGGAGATCGAACGGATCGAGATTGAGATATTTGATGTGTCCTATCACATCATTGGTGGAGGTGAGGAGGGAGATAAGCATCTTGTGCGCACCAAAGAAGAGGCAGATCACAGCTTACCTTATATGGTGGCGGTGGCGCTGCTAGATGGAGAGGTTACTCCGGCGCAATATGCGCCAGAGAGGATTGTACGTGAAGATGTGCAGTCCTTGCTACGACGGGTCGTAGTCCGGCCCGACGAAGAGATGAGTAAACGCTTCCCCGAAGAAATGCCCTGTCGCATACAAATCTTTCTCAAAGATGGACAGACGCCCAGCATCGAAAAGCGGGATTACGAGGGGTTTCACGCTCGACCAATGTCATGGGAAAGGGCTGCAATGAAGTTTGAGAGACTTGCGGCTCCCTATACTGATGACCAGCTGCGGCGCGACATCATGGAGGCGGTTGTGCACCTGGAAACTATTGAAGTGCAGCATTTGACCGATCTTTTATCTGAGGTGACAAGGAGAGATTGATATGAGCGAGACCGAACGAGGATTTACATACCTGCGTATTAATGAGCGTGAGGGCAAACCCCGCTCGCGAGGTATAACCGAAATTCGTGGTCCCTACTACACACCGATGGGAAAACGCTACCTGGAAGATGTTCTGGAGACCATGGGCTCCTATGTGGACTCATTAAAGTTTGCGGGAGGCTCGTTCGCGCTGATGCCCAAGCAGGCTCTCAAGGAAATCATTGACCTTGCCCATCGTTACGACGTGCTGGTTTCTACAGGAGGATTCATCGAGCATGTCCTCACGCAAGGGGCAGAGGCTGTGAATCGCTACATTGCAGAGTGTCACGAGGTGGGGTTTGACATTCTCGAGATCTCGAGTGGGTTTATCACTATCCCTGTTGATGACTGGCTCCGCCTGGTTGAGAAGGTGCAACTGGCAGGTCTCAAAGCGAAGCCGGAGGTGGGTATCCAATTCGGTGCAGGAGGAGCCACAACTGCCGAGGAACTCGAGGCTGAGGGGACGCGTGACGTGGGATGGGCTATCGGCCAGGCAAAGCGGTTCCTGGAGGCTGGCGCCTACATGATTATGATTGAGTCCGAGGGGATTACCGAGAACGTGAAAACCTGGCGCACGGATGCGGTAGCTAAGATTATCGACACGTTGGGGCTGGAGAAAGTAATGTTTGAGGCTGCTGATCCCGAGGTCTTTGCCTGGTACATCAAGAACTATAGCGCAGAGGTGAATCTCTTTGTAGATCATAGTCAAATTGTGCAGCTTGAGTGCCTGAGATCGGGAATATGGGGAACCAAGAGTTTGTGGGGGCGAGTTTTGACGTATAAGGGATAGTTCGTTGGAGCGCGCAGCGGCTTTGAGGCAAGGCGGCCGCCAAGGGTAGGTTCTCTGGAAATCTCCCGTGCTCCTGCAAATCGCCTGTGCCACGTACTGAGGGAGGGAGAACTATTTCCATCCCCTTCTCTGTCTCCTAGGGACATGGTGCTTATTTTGAAGAATCCCTACTAGAGCAGCCTGGATCGGGTAGGGACGCTTGCGTCGCCCTGGCCCGAGTCGCGTGCTCCCACCAAGGGCGACGCAAGCGTCCCTACCCGACTACGCGACTGGATGCGTCTGAAGACGCTGCACGCGGGCATGCATAAAAACCTCACCTCTGAGAGAATTGCGAGGGTCGCCCTACCATACACGGAATATGAGCGCTAGTAGGGATATAGTTCTGAATTCTATTTGTAATTGCAGTGGCTTTCCCTCGTACTCTTGCGGTCACTGCTGGTAGTGCTCAACTATATTGGGAGGACGTACCTCGGCTTCGTCCGGGTTAAGGCCTGCCCCTCTTCGTGCGCGGCGCTGACGTAGCAAATCCCAACATTGATCCAAGCTAACCTCGACTGACTTCATGCGGGTTTGCTCGTCATCATCCAAACCAATACCCTCCGATTTGGTCATGAGTTCGTGTTCCTCGTTCACCAGCTTTTCAATCTGTCGAAGAATTTCTGTATCGTTCATTGCTTCTCCTCGTTTGTATCCTTTTTTGGACACATGCAGAAAACGTGTCTCCGATATTCTAAACGAAAAAACAGCTCATGCGCAAGCCGGGAACGACCATGCCAGGGTTAATCTCCTGCAGGTGCTTCGACAACGCTAACCATCGTTATACATCCCTCAAATCCTTGATGTCGATTGGCAATCCCTCCATCTGCATAATCTTCAAGGCGTTGGTCGTGGGGCTTGGTCCCTCTCGCAAGATATAGTTAAATATCATCTGTCCATCAATAACATCTTCTTTGAAGTGATAATTCCTGATCTCCGAAAATCTGTTCGCCAATTTAACCAGTTCCAGGTCATGTGTCGCAATAACACCCAGACAATTGCGTCCAACTAACGCTGCAATGTATGCCTCACTGCCGATGAGCCGCTCGCGGTTATTTGTGCCCCTAAAAATCTCATCGATGAGGAAGTAGAGTGGCATTTTGTCTCCCGCTTCAACTGCCGTCAACAGTGCTCTCAAACGCCTCACCTCGGCGTAGAAGTAGGAATAGCCCTCGGTTACGGAGTCGCTGATTTTAATGCAGGTAAACACTCTGAAAAGATGAGTCTTGAACAGGCTCGCGTTGACTGGTCCACCCGCGTAAGCCAGGCATAAGTTGATGCCCAAGGTTCTCAGGAAAGTGCTTTTGCCAGACATATTCGAGCCAGTAATAATATCAATTTCGCCCAACTTGTTCATTGCGAAATCATTGACAACCTTCTGCTCCTCTGGGATAAGTGGATGTCCAAGACCGCCAGCACGAAATGGTATGTTGGTATCCTCTTGATTTTCACAAGATACGATTTCGGGCAAGATGTACTCAGGATTCAGGTAGGCGAAACTTGCCAGCGAGTTGAGGGCTTCAAGCTCAAACCACACGTCCAGCCATCCAGGTAAATGCGTTGCTACCTGTGATTTGTACTGGTTAAAGCGAAGCGCGAAGTAGAAGTCCCATGGTACCAGTGCATTTATGATGACCCACAGCAGCAAGTTCTTTTGCAATGTAGCGGCTGAAGCAATGCGAGTGATCTTGTTCAGAAGAGTCGAGGGACGCTGCTCGTGATCCAGGAAGAAAGGTTCACACAAACGTCTCAAGTTCGAATGCTTGCCGTAGCGGAACGATTCCAGGTACTCAAAAATGGTACCGAGTTGGGCGAACGAATCTCTCAAATGGTAGGCATCCTCAAAAAGATCGCCTCTCTGGCTTTTTGTGACGAAAAGGAAGATGATTGTTAGGAGCAGCGCGATTATCCAGTATTGAGGAATCCGCGCAAATACATTCAATAAAAAAAGGGTGATGGTGAGCACTGATAAAAACAGGGATACGAATAGCAGTGGGAGTAGAGGCCTGTTCGTATCTTGCTCGTTCAGCCAGTTTAGTAGCTTTTTCCCCTCCCATACATACGCAGTGTTTTTTGAGGCAAGTAGAGATTTCACCAGGAGTTTGTCGCGAAAAATTGTCAGAGGCGCTAACTCCTGTATGAGCGCCTGTCTTTTGCGAATAACTTGCAGGTCTGGGGTAGTATTCAATAACCAGCTTTGTAATCGTTGGCTGCCTTCGAATGAGGTGGCCGTATTGATAAGTTGATGCAGCGAGCGCTTGCCTGTGATGTCGAGGTCGATCCCAAAGGGATGGTCCATTTGTGGTTCCAGCGAGTGTGCCGGTGGGATAGCATTCCAATCGAGCCTGATGCGCGCTAATTGCGTTGATTTGATTTGCATCAAGATTTTGTGACGTGTAATGCTCCTATTGATCCGACCATGCATGTACGCGACAACACTGAAGATGGTCAGTGTGACTACAACGCCGGCCAGGAGTAACCACCAGCCTACGAGGAAATAAGCAAGGCTGCTCAACAATGCCCCGGTAAAAAAGATGGCTACACGTGCCCAGCCGATACGATTGCTGCGGTTGTCCAGGGAATCAATACGTCTTTGTAATCGCTTAATTTGGTTTTCAATAGCGCGTAGTCGCGCCTGTTTCTCGCTCAAGTGGTTTTCTTTTGCTCCCACAGGTCACGATTCCTACGGCGTAATCGCGATTACGCGCAGTGGGCTGCCGGAACCATTGACGATTTTGAGTGGTGCGGCAATCACAATTGCGCCTGTTGGTGGTAGCAATTCCAGGTTCATCAGACTGGTGAGACCAAATTTACCTGCGCCATGCATGAAGGTGTGGCTTGGAAATGCCGGGTCGAAGCCGCCTGCTTGCCCTGCATCGGTACCGACGGTTTCCACGCCGACGCCTAGTATGTCGCGTTCCTTTGCCAGGAAGGCTGAACACGTCGGGTAAAAGCCTGGTGAATGCGCTCCATCTTCCTGGATATTCAGGAATGCTTCACGGCCTGTGCGCTTACTCCAGCCAGTGCGTACCAAAAACCACGCTCCTGCCGGCAGGCGACCGTGTTCGCTTTCCCACTGCTCAACACGCTCGATGGTCAGCAAGAAATCAGGGGATTGCTGCACGTCGGCGGTTACGTCGATCACGCAGGCAGGGCCGATGAACCTGCTCGGTAGGATGGTATCCGTTGCATTGTTCGGCAAATCCTTGCCGGTGACCCAATGAATCGGTGCGTCGAAGTGCGTGCCGGTGTGCTCGCCCATGTAGAGCGCATTCCAGTACCAGGCAGGTCCGCGACTGTCATATCTCGAAATCTCAAAAAGCGTTAAACCTGGCGATGGCGCAAATATAGCTGGCAGGTTGATCACGGGAGTATCCGGTCCAAGTGGCGAAGTCAGGTCAACTACCTTTAAGCGGCCAGAGTTCAATTCCTCAAGCAACTGCGACAAAACGTTTGCCATCTGTTCATTTCCTTTCCGTTATCTAAGCCCTGGACTGTTTTCGCATTGCTTCCAGGCAACGCCAGAACTGGAAGCGGTTCTCGAGTAGCGGTAAATCCATGTGAAAGGTCTTCGGACCGATCGCTTCAACTTTTGAGACGATCGTTGTTAGAGTGTTACTCTTGAGTGCCTCCGACACACGCTCCTTGAGGCTTTCGAGTGTGTCAGCTTCGTACACACGTGGCACGCCGGATGCCCTGGCGATGCCCGCGAGATCGGTACCTGTGGACGTTGCTGTAGGAAAGCCTCCCACGGAGAGCAGGCTCTCGTTATCGAAGACGATATGCAGCAAGTTACCAGGCTTGTAACGGGCCATCGTAGTCAATGTACCCAGATTCATGAGCAGTGAGCCGTCGCCATCGATGACGATGACTGTGTGCTCGGGCATCGAAAGGGCGATCCCCAACCCCATTGATGAAGCGAGGCCCATGGCGTGTTCGAGATAAAAGAAGCTGGGACGGTGCCCGAGCATAAACAGCTCGGCAGCAACTGCACCCATGATTGTGACGACAATACGGTCTTCCAGCTCGGGATAAATAGCCTGCAAAGCATCTGCACGTAACATGCTCACTCCTCCCACATCAGTTCACGTGACAACAAGACGGCTACCGGGTGTAATGAGGCGTGAGCCAGTGTTTGTGCGTCTTTGAGGCGGCGGTAGATATCGTTGGGATTGTTCAAGTGCCAGGTTGGAATATTCAATGCATGCAGGATTGGCTCGGTGACGAGGCCACCCTGCGTCTGCCAGGGATCTTTTTCACCCCAATATCCCCGGTAACTGATAAGTAGCAGCAGTGGTATCCTGTAGAGCAGTGCCAGTGAGACAATGCCATTGATTGACGCCAGGAAACCATGATTTTGCATCAACATGGCGGAGTTGACACCCGCCAGGTGCGCACCCGCTGAAATACCGACGCCCTCTTCCTCTTTGGCCAGGCGTACAAGCGTCATGCCGGGGTCTTCGTCCGCCATGCGGATCAGGTGGACGAGCCAGGTTTCGGGGAGAGCAGACATGATCTTGACATCACACGCTTTCAGGGCTTCGTAGATGAGCCTGGAATTGGTTACTGAAACAGGCATAGTAAATAGCACCCTCCAAGAAGCATTAAATAATGTGTGAGTAACGTCCGTGATGCAGTAAAGTATAGCATATGTTACCACTCATTTTGCATGCCTATGGGAGCACCATCCCGAATTGTGCAAGGATTTCTTCCAGCCCATTGGGTGAGAAATCGGCCGTAATCGTCGCCACTATATCGCCTGTGACAAGATACTCTAAGTGTCTGTTCGCCAATGCGATCTTTATACCTGTGGCAGGAATGATGGGAAGATCTGGCAGGATCAAATCGCCGGTGTTTGTGCCGCTAATATGGGTGTCGAAGAGCACCCGCTGGCTGCGCTCCATGACGGGGCGTTCGTTTAAGAAGTTTTCGTTGAATGACCAGTCAGGAAAAGCCGACACGATCGCCTGCATGAAGTCGATATACTGGACTTTATTCACAGGTTGAGGCAGGAAGCCCCGGCCGACAAAATCATCCGAGAGGGATGAAGCGAGGCTATTTGCATCCTTTGATTCCCAGGCTCTCATAGTAGCTTGCGCAATATCTGTTGCACTCATAGAGACGACCCCTTTCTTGGAGGCTTCAGACGATACATCGGTAAAGGCGATTGCACATGTTCTTCTCACACTCCAATACTTAATATACAGGAGTGGCGTCCCCGATCACCAGCCCTGGTGATCAAACACATTATAATGTTTCGTTCCCTATGTACGTCAAGGTGCAGGTCATCTAGCCTGGAGTTGAAATACTCGTCTTCATGACGATGCCCATGGCGCTTTCGTGACGCTTCCTCGTCATACTAGAACCAGTGAGGTCAGCATGTTATCTGACGAGGTGCAATAGAAGAAGAAGGAGTGTTCCTAATGAAGATTGTCACTCTTGTTCACCAGGTGCTGCTCGGGTTGGTTTACTTGCTGTCAGGCAGAACTAATTGGCACGAACCATTCCTTGCAATAGCGGGGTCATCTGCGGGCGGCGCTGTGGTTCCGGCGTCTCAAAAACAGTGTAAAACGTGTTTTGAAGGCGCTTTACAAGGCCATCCGGCAACATACGAGGAGTATTTTCTACAGTTCCCATCCGAGCGGATTGAGTCTCCCTTTTCGCACGGCCCCTTCAGTGGAAAGGACTTGATTGCGAAAGTACAGGGTGACATGGCAGCACCCAAAGAGACGTTTGTAACGGATCTGGAGAGACTTGCCAGATGTGGCTTTACCGATGATGAAATCGTTTCACTACTCTGGCTCCGGCAGTGGTATCAAACGGGAGGCAGTGACCGCGTTGCGGTGCTGCGTCACTGGGAGTTCCTCAAGCTCCTCGTTCTCACTGACAAGTTGGATGTGTAAGAAGGATGATGACAACAGGTAAAAAGCGGGTTGGCGACTACTTGCTCCAGGTAGCCTGCCTCCGGCCGCATTGACAGAATTGAACCCGCCTAACCACTGGGGCTGGAAGCCCCAGTGGTTAGGCGGGTTTCTCGCGGCTTCAGCCCTTGCATTTCCACTTTTTACCTCCTGTGGTAGAATAGATGAGTAGCACTTTGAAAACAGAATAGTGCTTGCAGGTTCCAAGGTAAGGTTCCTTGGGTAAAAACACTACCGTGTTAAGCTGTATCAATCTTTTGAGAGGACTCTGTACGCACATGCCTACACCTCTACAAGTTGTATCGATACAGAACCAACGTGCACAAGTATCTGGGGAAAACGGTTTGCTCCCCAGTAGTTGGGGTCATGGCTCCCCCCACGAAAGGTAAAATCTTTCGCGTAGCTCGTCTCGCAAGGGACGAGAAGCTACTGGACTTCCAGTCCAAGTGGAGAGTCACATGGAGTCTTTTACTGCATGATTTCCTGCGCTATCGCCTCCACAGTCAATGCGCCTGGCGAGATAGGTTTACCCGAAGCGCGCAGGAGAGCTGCTAATTCGATAGGTTCGGGGATAGCCAGTTTTAATTGACGCAATCGTTCCAGGTTCGCAAAGATAGAAGCCGGTGTTCCTTCCATGACAAGCTTACCCTGCTCCATAACGATAATACGCTGTGCCAGCACAGCCTCTTCGAGCAGGTGGGTGACCTGGATAATGGTGAGGCCATACTGCTGGTTGAGTTGATGGAGCAGGCTAACAATCTCAGCGCGTGAAAGCGGGTCAAGCTGGGCTGTGGCCTCATCGGCGATGATGCATCGTGGACGCAAGGCCAGCACCCCGGCAATTGCCAGCCGCTGGCGTTGTCCCCCTGAGAGTCGATGGGGTGGTAGACCACGCAAGTGTGTGATGCCTACAGCTTCCATTGCCGACGTAACACGCTCATTGATGAGCGGGATAGGTAGGCCACGCACGGTGAGCGCCCAGGCAACATCATCTTCAACGACGGTAGCGATGATCTGGTTATCGGGATTCTGGAAGATCATACCTATCAAGTCCCGAATCTTGCGCTGGTTGGCCTGCTCGGATGTGTCGAGTCCCGCTACAAGGACATATCCACTTTCAGGTGTGAGTAAGGCGTTGCAATGGCGTGCCAGCGTTGATTTGCCGCTGCCATTGTGGCCCAGCAGGACGAGATATTCCCCCTGTTGTACCTGTAAATTCACATCCTGAAGTGCTGGGATAGATGCAACCTCGCCTGTTCGTGTGATGTGAGCAGAATATGTATTGGTTAGATGTTGTATTTCGATAAGAGGTTGCTGGCTCATGTTTTCGATTTTTGCCTTGCGAGGCCTAGCCTGCGAACTTCTCTATTGAGAGTTCGTGGTATCCAGTGCTTGCCAATACCTGCTTTGGGAATGAGCCTGGTGAGTTTACGCAGGATCCAGTATAGTAAGTCTTCTATTTTACCGCCAGGAAATGGGCGTACTTGATAGCCAAGCAGGCGGACAAAGCGATTGGTGATGTAATAGACGACGATGACGACTGGTATTAAGAACACCCAATTGATTATGTAATACGTTATCCACCAGTACCTAAAGGCTAGATTTGCGATGGAGTTTAATGGTAGTAATGCAGTATGCAGCCACCAGTTGCTCACTCCAACAAGCGCTGCAATCACGCCTGCCAAGCCAACTGCCGCTTTATATGTCAGTTGAACGCTTAGAACGATGTTACTCAGTGGGAATCCTGTTATGAAATCAATGAAAATCAGCAGGAGGTAAAAAGCGATTGTACCACTTGTTACTCCTAAAAAAATGATCACAAAATGGCGCATACGATGTTTCATAGTCAAGCCCAGGAATAGACCTGCTCCGCATTCCAGCAGCATGAAAAAAGAGGAACCCGGTCCGCTGATTAAAGCTGTTATGAAGAGTGCGACGACGAGGCTCATGCAGCCAACATAGAAGCTACGCCGCAGGACGATTACCGCGAATACGATTGGAATGAGGAGTTGAAAGATACCACCTCCGACAGGCAGTATTTTGACGAGCAGTTGGAATATGACGCCGATGTCTGCCATTAAGGCTCCTTCGGCAATTTCGATTGCTGTTAGTCTGCGAAACATTCTCTTTTCCTGGTAATAAGTTTAGGGCGGTTGGTAAAGTGTTGACAAGGTAGTAGCTTCTACTGATTTGGTACATTGATTGTAGCTTTTCGTAACTAACCTAACAAGACTTTGAGTGCGAGGAAGGTAGTACCCGGGTCCACCTCTTTCCCGGCTACTTTATTGAGTGAAGACTGGCGACCCAAGGGTCGCGACCCAAAAATAGTAGTGTGTCGAAACGGCTGAGCGGGGCGGCGCCCCGCTCAGCCGTTTCGACACACTACTATTAGAATTTGACACGAAACGCTAACCCCTATACAATCCTTATATCCTAGATAGGTGAGAGAAAGCTGGATGCGAGATGAAACTCGTGTCTCATATAAAAGTGATGCTAAGGAGCAGGAGTAGGTATGGAACATTTCAATGCGGTTATCCTGGCGGGTGGAAGCGGTACACGGCTGTGGCCGCTCAGCACACCCAGTTTCCCGAAGCAATTTCTGCCACTTCCAAGTGGCAAAAGTATGATCCAGGAAACACTGGCGCGAGTTGAGACGCTCATTTCTCCTGACCGGTCATGGGTGGTGACAGGTCGCAGTATGACTGGACTGGTGCATGAACACTTACCTTCGGTTCCCATTTCACATATCCTTGGTGAGCCGATGGGGCGCAATACATCAGCTGCTATAGGTTGGGCTGCTGCAACTATTGCACAACACGATCCGCAGGCCATTATGGCATCGTTTCATGCCGATGCGGTCATTACTAATGTCGATGAACTTCATCGATCACTCCACCTTGCTTATAAATTAGCCGAAGAGGGTTATCTTGTGACGCTGGGCATCAAACCTACTGCTCCTGAGACAGGTTACGGATATATTCGCTACGCTGCTCCACTTACTGAAGGATTTGACCACCAGGCATTTTATGGCGAGCGATTTGTGGAGAAACCAGACTTTGCGACAGCGGTAGCCTATCTGCGAGACGGTCACTATGTATGGAATAGCGGCATGTTTGTGTGGAGGGTAGAAACGATCCTGGCGGAACTACATGAGCACCTACCCGAACTGGCGCAAAAAATTGATACGATTGCGAGTGCGATGGGGACAGCAGAGGAACGTGCGATTCTTGATGAACTGTGGCCAACATTGCAGGCTATTTCTATCGATTATGGTGTCATGGAGAAGGCAAAAAATCTGGTGGTAATTCCGGTCGATATTGGCTGGAATGATGTGGGAAACTGGGAACAGTATGGTTCGCTCTTCCCAGCCGACGAGCATGCGATACGGAGTGTCGGACAGCACCAGGGGCTGGGCAGTCATAATATCTTTGTCTACAACAATACGCAAAGAGAGGTTTTCACGATCGGGTTGGAGGATGTGGTGGTGGTTGAGATGGATGACAAGACGGTTATTTGCCATAAAGATGCTGTGCAGCGGGTGAAAGAACTGGCTGAGAGCCAACAGAAAAAAGTGTAAAGGTTAACCTTGTACCTCACCTGGCACCGCGAGGGGTGCCAGGTGAGATACTAAACTGCTTACGACTTGCTTATTTAATGCTATAATATCCTATGATGCACAACTAGTAAACCGTTGGTGCCCCTGATATGGAAACGGAGTCTCCCACTATGCTCTCCGAACAGCCTGTATTCGCCTCCCGTGGTATGGTTGCCTGCGCACACTATCTTGCTACACAGGTGGGTGTGCAAATTCTCTCGCAGGGTGGAAATGCAATAGACGCGGCAATCGCCGCAAACGTGACGATGACTGTGGTATATCCCTCCACCTGTTCAGCAGGCGGCGATGTGTTTATGCTCATCTGGGATGCAAAGGCGCGAAAACTGTATGCACTGAATGGTAGTGGTCGCGCTCCCCGAGGTATGACGCCTGAATATTTTGCTTCGCTGGGTTTGAAGCAAATACCCGAACGAGGCCCGCTCTCAATTAATGTTCCAGGAGCGGTTGATGGATGGTTTGAGGCGCTGAATCGCTTTGGGACGCTTCCAGCGGAAACGGTTTTTGCTCCGGCTATCGCGTATGCCGAGGAAGGTGCGCCTGTCACCAGCAAATTGAGTGGTTGGTTGAGTCAGGCAGCTGAACCAGTTCTGAAAAGATGGGAGAGCAGCGCCGGGGTCTATCTACCAAACAATCGGACTCCGCGCACTGGAGATGTCTTACGCCAACCCAACCTGGCTCGCACTTACCGTATGCTGGCTAAAGAAGGTCGCGATGTGTTCTACCGCGGTCAAATAGCTCGCACGATCACAGAATACGTGCAGCAAAATGGGGGTGTACTGAGCCTGGAGGATATGCAGCAGCACCATTCCGATTGGGTAGAACCGATCTCAACAAACTACCGTGGGTACGATGTCTTTGAATTGCCCCCAAACTCACAGGGCATCGCGGCCCTGGAGATGTTGAACATAATTGAGGGATTTGATCTGAAGTCGCTGGGTTATCAGACTGCCGAGTACCTACATGTCTTGCTCGAGGCAAAGAAACTGGCCTATGCGGATAGGGATCGGTATGTAACTGATCCTGATTTTGTCGATGTGCCGGTCGAACAACTCATCAGTAAGGAGTATGCCGAACAGCAACGCTCAAGGATAAATCTTAAGAAAGCAGCAGCGCATGTCGCAGCGGGGCTTGAGAAGGATGGCGATACCATGTATCTATGCGTGGCAGATGGAGAAGGCAACGTCGTTTCATTGATACAAAGTCTCTCCTCTGGATTTGGGAGTGGTGTCGTTGGAGGTGATACAGGGGTGATGCTACATAACCGTGGATCGTACTTCTCGCTTGATCCGCGCCATGTGAATTACTTGCAGCCGAGGAAGCGTACGATGCATACGTTGATGCCTGCAATGGTTTTGCGTGATGGTGAACCGTACATGGCGGTGGGTTCGATGGGTGGAGATGCGCAGCCGCAGATTCATGTGCAGTTGCTCTCCGCCATGCTCGATTTTGGTATAAATGCTCAGCAGGCGATTGCAGCGCCACGCTGGAATAGTGGACCTATGCGTATAACCCCAACTATTGGAAAGCGGGAGAATATGCAAGGTCAGCGGGGTGTTGATGCGCGTTTGGAACGTGATATAGCCGAAGTGGTCATGCTGGAGAATCGCTTTCCAAACAGTATTCCTTTCCTGCTTGATCTGTTAGAGCATCGCACAATCGTTGTAGGGCCGTGGGAAGATGGGATGGGCCATGCACAAGCAATTGTAATCAATCCATCCAGCCATCTGTTTGAGGGGGCTGCTGACCCGCGCTGTGATGGGCTTGCGCTCGGTTGGTAAGCGATATAGTGTAGTGTTTTAAAGAAGGATACAGAAAATGACTATACGATCTTCACGCCCAAGTATCCCTGCCGATGTATTAGCGCTCTCCCATGAGCGTGATGAACTACGTAGGCGAGGAAAATATGATCGGGCCGATGCTTTGAAGCGGCAAATTGAGGATGCTGGTTTCGGTATTAAAGATAATCCTCGTGGCGCTCATTTGACTATTCTGCCGAGTGTTGAGGTTGATGGGATAGCCTATCGCACTGCTCGCCACGTGCCTTCATTGTTGGACGAAGAGGATTGTTGCGAGTTTTCGGTTAATGTACTGGCGAGTACCAGCTTTGAGGAGACGAAACGCTGTCTCGAAAGTATCTTGCGCTGGGTAGGGAACCACGATATCGAAATTATACTGGTTGATAATAGATCTTTGGATGGGTTTGATGTCTGGGCCAGGGAGTTACGGCGTAAGGTTCCGCACTTGCATGTGTTGTGTACATCACGTTCTCTGGGCGAAGCCGAGGCACGCAACATCGGCTTGAAGCAAAGCAGAGGCAGATATATTCTGTTGCTCAATAGCTGCGTCGAACTGACAGGTGATGTTTTTACACCACTAGCGCGGGTTCTTGAGGATAGCAAAGTAGGTATAACAGGTTTCAGAGGTCTGTTTACCGATGATTTACGTCACTTTGAAGAGTGTTCGGATTTGGAAGTTGAAGCTATAGATGGATTATGTATGGCTTTTCGTCGCAAACTGCTAAAAAAGGTTGGTTTGTTTGACGAGCGCTATCGTTTTCCGTCCTACATGGATATCGATTTTAACTTTGCAGCACGCAATAGCGGTGTTCGAGCTGTGGTCACGCCCAATCTACCAATGGTAAACCATACACTTCTGCCAGATGTGAAATTCTCTGATGCCGAGCGAACACGATTGACCAAAAGGAATTTCTATCGCTTCCTGGAGAAGTGGAGGCATAGGGATGATTTACTACTCGAAAAGGAATAACTAACATATCTGAAGGAGAGTTATCAATTGCAAACATTGACAAAGCGCAGCGATATACCGAAAGAGTATACATGGGACCTGGAAAGCATATTCCCAACTAATGAAGATTGGGAAAATGGTTTCAAGTCCCTCCAGCAGCGCTTACCAGAACTTGAAACGCTCAAAGGAACCCTCGCTCAAAGTGGGCAGGCGTTGCTGGCGGTATTACAGAAGCGTGATGAACTGTTCGAGAAACTTGAGACCCTTTTTGTGTATGCTTCGATGCGTAAGGACGAAGATACTACAAATAGCCTGTATCAGGGAATGTACGACCGCGCAATGCAACTGGTTGTTCACGCTTCAACCGTTGCCTCTTACATCGAGCCAGAAATCCTGGCAATACCGCAAGATACGCTTAACAGGTTTGTGCGAGAGACCCCCGAGCTGGGTCTTTATGGGCAGCAATTGCATGATCTGAATCGCAAACGTCCACATGTGCGTTCGGCAGAGGTGGAAGCAGTACTGGCTGCCGCGGGTGAGATTGCTGATGCTCCAGATGCCATTTTCTCGATGATCGATAATGCCGATCTGAAACTTCCGCTGATTAAAAATGAGGAAGGCGAAGATGCCCAACTGACAAAAGGCAATTACCTGGTTTACATCCGTAGCAATGATCGCCGGGTTCGTAAAGAAGCGTTTGAAGGTTTGCATAGTACATTCCTCAAACAGCGCAATACGGTAGCTGTTACGCTCTCGGCACAGATCAAGGGGAGTACCTTTTTCACGAGGCAACGCAGCTATGGTTCTAGTCGCGAACGAGCACTTGCGCGCTACAATATTCCGGTTAGTGTCTATGACAACCTGGTAGAGACGGTCGGTGAACATATCTACCTGCTCAATCGTTACATGAGATTGCGTAAGCGGCTGCTCCAACTCGATGAGTTACATATGTATGATCTATACGTGCCGATTGTTAAGGAGACGGCCGATGAGGTAAGCTACGAGCAGGCGAGTGATACCGTGGTGGATGCCCTTGCTCCAATGGGCGAGAATTATACCGATATTCTCAAGCGAGCGTTTAAGGAGCGGTGGATCGATGTTTACGAGACTCCTGGGAAACGTGGTGGGGCCTATAGCGGCGGAGGATATGCAACTCGTCCATTTGTCCTGCTGAACTTCCAGAACAAGCGAGATAGCATGTATACCCTGGCGCATGAACTGGGGCATTCGATGCATTCGTACTTTTCGCGCACCTATCAGCCATTCCAGTATGGCGACTACACCATCTTTGTGGCCGAAGTTGCTTCGACGCTGAACGAAGGCCTGCTTACCGAGTACCTGTTGAAGACAACTAAAGATCCCACGGTACGCCTGGCGATTCTCAATCATTCGTTGGAAGACTTGCGTGGGACGCTTTTCAGGCAGACGATGTTTGCGGAGTTTGAGCAGCAGATATATAGCCGAGCCGAACAAGGCGAGCCATTGACTGCTGATACGCTAAGTGCTATGTATCGCGCACTCAATGAAAAATATTATGGGGGTGAGGCGGTCATTGATGAGCTGATAGATATCGAGTGGGCACGTATTCCCCATTTCTATTACAACTTCTATGTATACCAGTATGCGACGGGTATTTCTGCCGCGTCAGCGCTGGTTCAACAGATTCTGCGAGAGGGGAAACCTGCGGTTGATCGCTACTTGAAGTTCCTTAGCTCAGGCTCGTCTGATTATAGTATCGAGTTGCTGAAAAAAGCCGGTGTGGATATGACTTCGCCTGAGCCGGTGCGCCAGGCTTTGCAACTGTTTGATACTCACCTGACGCAGATGGAAGATCTGTTGAGGTAAGGCTGGTAAATCATGAGGCAGGTAGGAGCCCAATTATGTAGATTAACCAAATAATCCGGACAACCGTAGGGCCCGATTTATCGCGGCCAGCGCCGATTTATCGGCCAGTGGCGGACTGTTTCGCTAGCCGGATTATTTGGTTAATCTGCATAATCGGGCTCTTACCTGTTGTTCCAGCGCCAGATATCTCCGAAAAATGATCCTATAAGGGCGCCTGATATTCCCACTAAGAGTGCGATGGGGAGTGTGAGGAAAGTGGAGAGCCAGTTGGGCTCAAATACACTTACGCCTGCTGGTAAGGGTACGAATGCTGGGATGCTCTCAATGATCTGGATGATAAATGGTGGCATTAGCAATGCTGGTAGGGCAACGAAGGCGGCGAGTAGCCATACTTTGGGTAGAGGATCGAGTGTGGCTTTAGCTTGCCTACGCTGCCAGAAGGCTGCTCCGTCTACTATGAGTGCTGAGATAACAAAAAGGAGTGGCAAGAGAGCCAATGTGACGTTGAAGACTGGGACGCGACCTGGAAGGCCTGGAAAGCGATAGGTGAGTCCGAGACGCGCTACCATGATGCGAATTGCCAGTGGCACAAAGGCCATTGTGAATATGGTTTGAATCCAGAGCAGCAAGGCTGTCAGGGTTGCACTGCCGGGCTTATGTGTGAACTGCACCGAGGCTGTGAGGCTGAAACCACCTGCAAGAACCAGTGGAAGAGGGTAAGTAACGAATTGTAACGAACCGATGGTGATGGGAACGAAAGCTGTGACCGCTGGTATAGTTAGATTCAAGAGGGCTGAGAACACTACGAGTGTGCCCCATTCAAGCCCGCTTAACCCCAGGAAGAGACGCGGTGGATGTTCCGCGTGACGCTCGATCACTACCTCGGAGGCGAAAATGTAGATGATGCCCAGTCCCTCCATGACACCACCTATAGTGCCCATGATGTGAAAGGGAGACCAGAGGGTGACATCTATGCCATATAGCAGGTGCCAGTAGTTATCAAGGGGTGCGGCAAGCAGATCGGTGAGCGCTCCAAAGCCTAAGAGGATGTAGCCAAGCGGCGCGTGGAAGTAGCGCAGAACCTGTACTGTCGAATTGTCGTCAACTCCTGGTTGCTTGCGGTTATAGCGCAGTGTATCTAGCAACACTATGATCAATGCTATCAGGCCGGCACCCCCAACTCCACTGTAGAGCATGATGTGTGGCGGGGTGAAGAACTGATCGCGCCCGACGAGATCATGCCAATTCCTGTCCCATGCCAGGCCAAGTTCTGCTTGCAGGCAGAGGTAGAGTAAGAGCCATGCACCGAGGCGACGGAGCCTGCGTTCGACAAGTTCCGGCGGCTTCGAGATGCGAACTTGTGGGAATGTTTGCGTGTACGGGCGAACAGATAATCGTCTCATAGAGCCTTCTTTTTGTTCTTATGGCCTTTTAGGCCAGAGTATCCCTCGTAACCAACCGAGCAATACAGTCATGATGCCTAGAGGAATGAGTACGGGTATATGATACCAGGCACCTAAGTGAGTCATGACTGTTCCGAGCACACGCACCAATACGACTGGTGGGGTCATATAGAGACGGACATATCGGCCAAAGGCAGATTGCTTGTACGTCTCAAGGTTGGCCAGTCTAATAATAAGTGCTGATACAAGGATTGGCGGGACAAACATTACGACCAATCCTGCGATCAGCTTACGCTTCCAGAACAGGTAGAGCGAGACGAATTCTGCGCTGATGTCTGTGAAGAGTTTGAGGGGATGGATCTGATGATAGAGCGTTTTTTCTTGCGGTGTCATCAAGTTGCTCCATCAATTAGCGTCTACAAACTCAGTGAAGAGTTTCAACACCTCTGCTTGTTTTTCGACATGTGGTGAGTGGCCACAGTCTAGTAGCATCACTTCTTGATACTGACCGCCATTTGCCTTGTATTTATCCAGCACTGCGCGTACCTGCGTTTTCATGGGTTGTGGTGGGTACACTTCTGCTCCCGGCCAGCCGGGAACTGCACCAATCTGCCCCAGGAAGCCAAAGTCGAGCGGTGAGGTATTGGATACAATCTGGTCGTCAGCACCATGCACCCACAACACTGGTGGTTTGTTGCTGATATTGGCAAAGTTGCCCTGGTTCAAATATTTGGGTGAGAGGGCATTGTTAACTCCCTGTGTACCGGGTGCGACATTGGGCCAATTATTCGAGATGGTCATATCGCCAGGATAGTTTCCAGGTGCCACCCTGGTCGAGAGTAGAGACGTGAGATACATCTCTTCGCGATCGGGGGCTGGTTTGAAGGTTGGCTTAAAGTATAAGTTGTTCATTATTGTGCGTGGCGAGAACTGGTCGTTGCTACGGTCACCCTGCGCCAGGCGTTGTACAAATTCGGGGTTGGCGGTGCCGCCTCCACTGCCTGCAAAGTCAGGCCAGTTGGGAGTTCCCCCGGCATCCTTTGTGCAACCATAGCCAAAAGGCGAACCCGTCGCCTGGAGTGTAAGGGACCGTAGAGTTCCTGGATAGTCTATGGCGTATTGCATTACGATGTTGCCGCCTAAAGACCAACCTAGCAGGTGGAACGAGGTCAAGCCTTGCGCTCGTGCAAATGCATCAAGATCATCGGAGAAGTCACACACGCCTCGTGTCGCATCCACTGGCAATAGCTGGCTGTCACCATAGCCACGCATGTCTGGGGCGTAGATTGTGTAGCGACCGGTTGCTGCTAACGAGAGCATAAAATCCTGAAAGAAGTATGCGATCTCAAGGCGATTGGTCTTGATTTTGTGCTGGGTGATCCCTGGTAGCAACTGTATGGAACTCAATTTTTTACTTTACCTCCTGTGTTTATGCTTATCGATTTGTGTATTGTACCACGTTAGAATTGGACTCAGAAATGTTGGGATAGGGCACCTAAATCACTTCCAGTTCGTCGAGAGTAGGCAAAGAGGGATGTGGCGCGTGGGGTTCTTGTTGATACCAGAATGCTACTGAAGCGATATCATCTTGTCGGGGTAGGTAGCGACCGTCGTTTCGCCAGCCGAGGGCCTGAATTGTTACGCGCAGATCTTGTTCGAAACGAATAGGATCCATAATGTGCCAGCGATACATGCCAAAACGTTGCTGGCTGCGGTAGAGACCATCGGGTGTGATCACCTGGGGTAGCCCCAAAAAGGCGGTGGAATAGATGCCGTACTCGCCTTTCGGATGCTCAAAGTTCCAGGCTCCTCCGAAGTAATCTTCTGTGCCAGTGCCACAGATCGTCGGGAAATCTGTATCGCCATCCAGATAGAATTTCATTTCGCCTTCGCCCCACCAGCCGCTGTTATTGACCTGCCAGGCCAGGTAGGTGCCTACGTAGTGGCCTTTGCCTTTTACTGCGTCGAGCAGGGTATGTACCTGCTTATGGGGAAGTGGATTGCTGCGTCGCCACTCGGCATGAAAGTAGGCCAAATCGTCAGGAACTTCGGTCAGGGTGTAATCGACCTGGTAGTAGCAAGTTATGTCATCTGTACCGAGGTTTGTAAGTGTGAGATGAGCGCGCTGACGAAAAGGCATCTCCCAGTACGAATTCATGCCACCAGCAGGGTTGACTGCTATGGGAAGCGAGTTAACGTTGCAACGCTCGCACCAGCCGTTCACAAAGAAGTCACCGAGCGGGCATTCAATGGATGGGTTGTCCTCTCCATCCCAGTATGCTCGTAAGATGAGTCGACGCCAATTACCGGGAAAGGTGGTTATCCAGATATGCTGAATGGCACCTTGCGATTGGATGTCGGCTATGGTGAATGTACTTTGGGATGGAATAATGATCGATGGGGATATTTTCCAACCCTGTCCGAGGTCACGAGCGTGTGCTGCTCCTGTGCCTTGGGTAGCCATACCTCCTTGCCCTTTTGCGCCGGTGAAATTCTCTGCGCTCATGGAGCGCGTTTGAGCGTTTGAGAGACGAGGCAGGTTACCTAGACCCATTCCAAGGCCGTTGAAGGTGTAGTTTCCTTCCAGGCGTTGATGATGCTGTCTACGATACGCCAGGAAGCCTCGACCTCGTCACGGCGGATGAAGAGAGTTGAGTCTCCAATTATTGCATCGGCGAGCAGGCGCTCATATGCTTCTGGTGACTGAATACCAAAAGCATCGGCATAGGTGAATCTCATATCTACCGAACTCAGGTGTTGAGCTGCTCCGGGGATTTTCGCGCCAAACCTCAGCGTTATACCCTCTTTGGGCTGAATCTCTACGGTCAAGCGGTTGGGCACCAGGCCCCTTGTTTCCGATGGTTTGTAGAGTTGGTGTGGAACGCGCTTGAATTGGATGGTAACTTCGGTATTGCGGCTGGGTAAACGTTTGCCTGTGCGAATATAGAAAGGGACACCCGCCCAGCGCCAGTTCTCGATGAAGAGTTTCAGTGCGACGTAGGTTTCTGTAGTGGAGTCAGGCGCAACGCCTTTTTCTTCTTTATAACCAACAGCGGCCTCTCCATCAACTACGCCGGCAGTGTACTGTCCGCGTACTGTGTTTCTGGCCACTTCATCCGGAGTGGGCAAGGGAATGGCACGCAAGACTTTGACCTTTTCATCACGAATGGCGTCGGCATCAAATGCAACTGGAGGCTCCATGGCGGTAAGGCAGAGTACTTGCATGATGTGGTTCTGTACCATATCACGAATAGCTCCAGACTCCTCGTAATATTCAGCGCGTGTGCCGATGCCCAGGCTCTCGGCGACCAGAATCTGTACATGATCGATATATTTCTGGTTCCATAAGGGCTCGAAGATACCGTTTGCAAAGCGGAATGCCAGGAGGTTCTGCACAGTTTCTTTGCCCATGTAGTGATCGATGCGGTAAATTTGATTTTCGCGAAAGACGCGGGCAAGCTCGCGGTTGAGTTTTTGTGCTGAGGCGAGGTCGCGTCCAAAGGGCTTTTCAATGATGATACGTATCCATGACTGTTCATCACCATCTAAGTGCTGCGGACGTGTCAGGCCGGCGCCACCGAGTTGATGAATGATTTCGGAGTCGGTGGTGGGTGGAGTAGCCAGGTAGAAAATGCGGTTGCCCTGGGTATCATGATCCTGGTCAAGTCGCTCCAGCAAATCGGCGAGTTTTTGGTAACCTTCGCGGTCATTAAAGTCAGATTGACAGTAATACATGCGTCGAGCAAAAGCTTGTTGCTCTTCACTGTCTAATTTATCATTTTCAGGCAGATATTTATTGATAGATTCCAGGGCCATAGCTCGCCATTGTTCATCGTTCATGGGACGACGGGAAAAGGCTACTATAGAGAAGCCCTGGGGAAGAGGATGGTCGTGTGCGAGGTGAGCCAGGGTGGGTAAGAGTTTGCGTTGTGTCAGATCTCCGGTAGCTCCGAAGATGACTACGACACATGGCTCGGGTTGATGGCCATCCTGCCAGATAGAATGCTGCTTAAGTTCGATTTTGGGATGAACTTCTTGTTCCATGAAATTGCTCCTTACTATTAATGTATTGATATGTTTAGAGAGAGTATAACGCACTCTGAAAGATTCGTACATTGTTATATTGTCTCGTCAGAGAATAAGAACGTTTCACATAAGCGCATAAATAGGAAGAGGTAGGCCTCTAGGCCCATGTTTCTTTCAGGGGCAGCTTTTGTGAAGAGTGCCTTTGACGGATGCGCACCCATCCCTGCGTTCGCTCCTCCCCCACCCCTTCGCGAGCCTGGTGTTCGTACAGTTGGGAACTATCCTATAATAGGATGCAAGCGTGTCAGTTACCAACGTCCCGTAAACGGGACGGGCTTGTGTCTAAGCTCCACCGCAACTCTGCATACCTTTGCAGGCGTGCAGCTTTGGCTTCATTGCTCGACACATCGGGGCGTACTGACAAGACGCCCGTGCTCGTCCAGTCTTGCCGAACGAGCAGCGTTCTGAGTGCAATGTTACGCGCACCAACTAAATCCGCATGGAGGGTATAATGGCATCGCTGACAGACGAACAGCAGTCCCTTGTGTGGGCGGTTGGCATCGCCGGTATAGCCGCACAGAGGGCACGCTTTGCTGGTATAGTTCGCGTCAACTTTAATTGCCAGGCTACCAGCACACACAGCCTTATAGGCGATGTAGCCGTGCAGTTCAGCAAAGGCCCACTTGGTGGCATGCCTGTTAGCTCTCCGCTGCTTCTTACTCACCTTTTTGCCATGCTTGCGATTCGTGCGTTCGCAGATATGGGTCAAATCTTCCAAACCGATGAGACTATGAGGGTGCGCCTCTACAATGCGCCGACTGATCAAGTGGTTACGATCTTGTTTCAACCGTCTCTCTCGTCCACTAATCACGACGAGGCGTCGTGTGGCGGACCGAGTGCCTTTCTTTTGCAACCGCTTCACGAGTCGCGCATAGTGATCGGCTTTGGCTCGTACAGCCTTGCCAGGATAGAAAGATGCAGCATGCCTAGGGGTAGCCGTGACCGCCAGGTAACGTTGTCCAACATCCACCCCGACAATGCTGCTCTGTGTTTCGGGTGTCGGATCAGCAATCTCAAGTTCCAGGGAGACGAGCAAGTAAAACTGCTTGCGTGGCTTGTCATACCAGAGTTTAGCCGCTCCGATAGACGCGCCATGATGCAGGAGTGCGACATGCTGGTGATAGCCAGTATAGGAAACAATCACGCGCCCATCCAGGGTCAGGATGCTCACCTGGTCGTCTTCCTTCAGGCTGTAGTCCCGGTGATAGTTGTAGGTCAGCGTAGGAGAGACATACTTGGGTGGTTTATCCAGTCCCTTGTAGCGTTTCTTGGTGATGCCTGCCTTCTGTGCAGCATTGTTTTGCTTCACCTTTGTCCAGAGCGTCTTATAGGTGGCTCCCACCTGGCGAGGAACATTGCACGCCATCTGAGAAGGCAAGCCAAACTGCAAGCGAACATCATCGTAGCAGGCTTCTTGCAAGCGGCGCTGATTGCTCATCTTGCCATGCGCAAAACTGTACTGACTCACAAAGTTCAGCGCATCGCGGTACGCCAGTTGTGTGCGTCGCAAGGCGGCGAACTGTGCAGGGTTAGTCTGCAATTTCAGCTTGGCCGTGATTATCTGTTTCATAACACATGTTTAGCCGATATTCACATAAATGTCAAGCATATATATTGTGTGAATATTGGCGGCATTCCCCCCAATCGCCTAAAGGCGACGGGACTCCTGCCGCAGTTCGTTGAAGAGATAATTTGAGAGGAGGGCGACATGGCACGGTACGATATGACAATTATCGGTGGTGGGTCAGGTGGATTAACAGCTGCACGTGCAGCCGCCGCACTTGGTGCGAACGTTTTACTGATCGATAAAGAACGGCTCGGGGGAGATTGCTTGAATTACGGTTGTGTGCCGAGTAAGAGCCTTATTCACGTAGCGCGAGTAGTGCAGCAAGCGAAAAATGCGGCAAAGTTGGGACTCATGCCCGCTAACCTGGGCGTTGATATGGCAAAGGTCTCTGCATATGTGCAGGGTGTGATTAGTCGAGTAGCTGAGAATGAGCAGATTTATGTAGAGGGCGTCACCGTCAAGTTTGGCAAAGTGTCCTTCAATTCCGCTACTGAACTGAGCTTGAATGGAGAAAGCTTCAGCAGCCGCAATACCTTGATTGCTACTGGTTCGCATCCAGCAGTACCCAGGATTGAGGGCCTGGAAGAAACTGGTTACCTGACAAATGAGGGGGTATTCGACCTGACGCGGCTGCCAGCTTCGATAATCGTTGTTGGTGGGGGGCCGGTTGGCGTGGAACTGGGACAGGCCTTTGAACGCCTGGGAGCAAAAGTAACCATTATACAAGGTCCAGATCGACTTTTGCCAAAAGATGACCCGGAGGTTTCGGCGACTGTTGCTTCTGTGTTGAAATCTGAAGGCATCGATGTTATTACGAATGCCCGCTTTGTTAAGGCGAGCCGTAATGGGGATAAAAAAGTAGTTACTGCCAAACAGGGCGACCGGCTGCTGAGCTTTGAAGCGGATGAAATAATCCTGGCTCTCGGTCGCCAGCCTAATGTTGAGGGGTTGAACCTGGAGGTGGCAGGTGTCGAATACGACAATAAAGGCATCAAGGTGGATGATTACCTGCAGACCTCGGCATCAAATATCCTGGCGATTGGAGATGTCATCGGTGGCTACCTCTTCACACAGGTTGCGACATACCACGCGGGTGTTGCAGTGCGCAATGCGCTCGTGCCGGTGGGTAAAAAAAAGGTAGATTATCGTGTCATGCCCTGGTGTACATTCACAGATCCTGAAGCGGCGCGAGTTGGATTGACACCGGACGAGGCGGAGAGGCAGCACAAGCAGGTACGCGTTGTAAAATTTTCCTGGGCAGAGATTGACCGCGCGCAGACTGAAGATGAAACGACCGGTTTTATAAAGCTGGTGCTGGCCGGCAAGAAGGATGAAATTGTGGGGGCGCATATGGTTGGGGCGCGTGCAGGAGAATTGCTGGGTGAACTATCGCTTGCGATGCAGCATAACCTGACGCTGAACGACATCTTTAATACTATTCATGCCTATCCCACGATGAATACGGGTATCCAGCAGGCAGCCTTCGAGGCTTACCTGGAAGGCAACGCGGCTGCTAATAATCGTAAGATTGTACGTACAGTTCTTAGTTTGAGAGGACGAAACGGGTGAAGCTGACCCAGGGCGGAGTACTTTCCCTCTGTTGTTATACTTTCTTTGAGCCTGGGGCTGGAGTAGAGGG
>WNEZ01000582.1_pt1 | contig 32422 bp, 23 predicted proteins | sample 5400521 | NCBI WGS metagenome assembly WNEZ01 (sample SAMN13153339, study PRJNA577476) | soil metagenome | isolation source: 120 cm saprolite under Douglas fir tree site 2 hole 1 replicate 1 | place: USA:California | collected 2015-04-18 | reverse complement strand
AGGCGAGTTCGGTAAAGAAAAGCCTTCCCCCGTGGTGATGGAAGCCATGGCGGAGTAGCGGGGATTGCTTCATCACATTCGGCACAGCCAAAACCCGTGCCCTGATACGAACCTGACTTTCGCAAGATCAAACATCGATGCGGTCATTGCAGAATGCGTGGATCCTTCGACTGCGTCGTCGCGTGCGCTCCGACAGCGCCCAGGATGACAAGGGGTGGAGAAGCATCGATAAACCAACTGATTATCGGCGGCGATGCAGGAAAATGTAACAAGTTGATTACAATCTACGACTCCACGCGACGATCATCGGCCACAAGACATTTTCGGCACGATAGGGATCCCTCGTTACACTCGGGATAAAAAAGAAAAACAAAAAAAGGCCCGACTACATCGGGCCTTTGATTTCTAAACGCGAACCGCTTACCTCCGATCGCGTTCGTGATCGTGTTCCTGCTTCGAGTCATTCCGTGCCGGCGGTGGACCCTGCCTCGGGGCTTGTTCCGTATGTGCCGGGACTTCGCGGTCCTGGCGCGGGCCCGCCGGACTGCCATGACGGATGTTATCCACCTGCTGCGGCTCCAGCGGACGTCCCGGATGTTCCTGCATAGCCGGCTGCCTCTCTGAGAATGGCGGGTTCTGCGGCGGCGCAGGGTTCCGGCTCACCAAGGGCCGGCGGTCCTGCGGAGGTGCGTTGTCTGGTCCCCGCCCATTCTGCTGCACCATGGCAGGCTGGGGTCTGTAGGGCTCACTCTGCTGCACGATCGCAGGCTGCGGTTTGTAAGGCCCATTATTCTGTGGCCCACCATTCTGCTGCACAATAGCAGGCTGTGGTCTGTAAGACCCATTATTCTCCGGCACAACCGCAGGCTGGGGCTTGTACGGTGCTCCAGCATCGCGTCCACGTGCGTCACGGTTATCGCCACTTGGCGGCGGATTATCGCGACCGGGCAGATTACGGTTTGGCTCAGGCGTACGTCCGGCATCGCCTCCGCGAGGATTTCGATCACCCTGACGGTCTCCACCCTGACGAACATCAGGTTGACGGTCTCCAGCTTCACGATCGCCAGGTTGACGCCCCGCACCGCCGGGATTTCCCGCCTCGCCCCGATGATTGATGATTGAGGGAGCGCGGCCTTCGCCCTGACGTCCGTCATTGGGTTCGCGATCTGGCGGGCCGCCACGATCATTGCGTGTTTCCCATGCACGACCGCCTTCCGGTCCTCCCGGCCTCGCATTGACCACGCGGTTTTCAATCCGCGGACGCGTATATTCCACCGTCGGGTGTACCTCCGGACGGCCAGCATGTACGGAACGCTCATCCGGCTGGATCTCAGGGTGAGGAATCACTCGCGCCCGGCCTATCGCGTCAGCATTCACGCGCACCATCTCGCGTCCAACTGAGCGCGAACCGCGGAATGTTTCCGTGTTGCAAGCCGTCGGCGCAATGCGCTGATACGTGTAATGAATATTCTCCACTCTAATGTTGGTCACGTTCACGATATTGACTTCGCGTACGTTGGTAATGTTCACCTGGCGGCGATACTCATCCGAGTGGTGATACCACGGCAGATAAGGATCGCGTGGACCCAGCGGGAACCATACTTGAATGCCTGCGCGTGGGCCGCCCACAAAGGCGACCAGAGCCGGAGCGTAAACTGGCCGAACCCTTATAACCGGCCCTGGGAGCCATCCCCAGCGTGATCCAACCAGAGCCCAGCGACCATAGTGAAATGGAGCAAAGCCCCACGGCTCTTCTTCAACCCAGGTCCAGCCCCACGGCTCAACCCAGACCCAGCGTCCGTAACGATATGGCGCCCAGCCAACCGGAACTTGTGACGGATACCATACCCGCCCGTATTCAGGCGCGTTGTCCCAGCGACCGTACTGATCCAGATCGGAATATCCCGGCGTATAAGGGCTGACGTACTGGCGCGAATCGGAATTCAGAAACCGGCGATCACGATCGCCGCACCATAGATCAAAGTCGTCACGATCAGGCAGAGAGATCCAGTCCATGCGGACGTTATCAGTCCCTTCCAGCTTGATGGCCTGTCCAGCATGCAACGTCTGGTTGATGCCGGAGCCGCTGATTTCAAGATCGCCTTCGGTGACAGCTACCAGCGTGGTGTTGCCGTCAGGATAGGTTTCCACCCGATAGCTGCCCGCGCGCAACAAGGTCAGCGCGGCACCAGGCGTGTCAATTTCAACCGAATTTCCCGGATAAATATCGTAGGCGCGTACACGCAGCGTTCCCTGCGCCAGACCAAGCTGGGTTAGTTGATCACTGAGCGTAGTCGTGCTCAAGTCAGTATCGGGGGCCATGCGTATGGCGATGTTGCCGGTTTCCAGTTCGGCGCGGCCATCATTATCCGTGTAAAGTCTATCGCCGGTCGTCATCGGATAATTCATGGATGCCTGGTTCCAGTGGTCTTCACCCGACGGCTCGAATGAAACTTTCCCCGTGATGTAACTCAGCCGTGCCACACGGCTCGGCGGGTCGCCTGCCTGGCTATTGGTTGAATAGCCCGCCTGATTGCTGGGTGGATATCCTCTCTGATCATCCGACGTGTATCCCGACTGCCCGAATGCTGGCGCGGAAAACATCGCCACTGCAATCGCCAGTGCAAATAAAGACAGAACTGACATCCTTCGCGTCACGGTTGACTCCTCTGTCCGTTGCACGACAGCAGATAGCTCTGTCGCCCACGGACATGACTATGGGTGGAAACACTTTGGTATGGGTTAAGTTTCGAGAGCTGGATTAAGGTTGGTCAACTAACTTCGTACTTCTTTACGCACGGGGGTACAACGCACTTCCGCGACACAGCGAAAAAGATCACAGAGAAGGATTTATGACTGAATTTTTCATGTCCGCTTGCGGGATTTGCAGCGAGATGATCTCGTCGTGCCGTTGGTCTATTTTTTTGCGGGCTGGCGAGACGTTTCGGTTTGCTCCCCAAGCTGTTTCACCATCTCGTTGACGGTTCTCACGTGTTCTCCCAGGGGAGCGTATTCCAGATATTTGTTTAGGGATTCGAGCGTTCCGGGCGGCGTTACATATTTTCCGTGTTCCAGGTGGCCCTTGCCAAACAGGATTGCGCCTTTGATGTAGTACGCTTCCGCCATTTTGGGATCGTAAGAGATTGCCAAATCACAGGCTGCCACGGCTTCCTCTCCGCGTTTCAGGTTGTAATAGATGGTGCACAGGTTGAAATATGGCATGGCGGGATACGCGCCCACGGTGGCGCCCTGTAAAAACGCGCCAATCGCGCCATCATAATCTTTCAGTTGTAGCAGCAGATTTCCCTCAGAGTTGAACATCTGGCCGAGCCCGACCTTTGTCTGCCGGGAATCCGGCTTTTCCTCCAGGGTTTTCTGCGCCACGGCAATGCCTCTTTGGTAAGCATTCAGAGCATCTTTCGGTTTGCCTGCCGACGCGAAAATCCCGCCCAGCATTTGGTACGGTCCCCATTGTGTTGGATCGTCTGCTATGGCCCGGTTGCACTCGTCAACAGCGCTGTCACTTTTGCCCAGATTGTTAAGCGCGCTGCACGCGCGATAGCGTGCCATGAAAGGGTGGGGATAGACTGCCGCCGCCCTGTCATAGAGAGAGACGGCGTCATCGATCTTTTCCATTCTGAGATAGCAGTCGGCTTCTGCCAGCAAGAGGTCGCCAATCGTTGTAAGCGCGTGGTCTGTGTCTGATGGATTGGCCAGGACCTTCTGCGCCACTTCCACTCCCTTGGCATAGGTCTGCGCTGCTTCCTCATTCCTGGATTGGTTCGCCAGAAGCGTTCCCAGGTTCTGGTAAAACTCCGAGCGGAGCGGATCAATGGAGATCAATTGTTGTAACTGGCTGATCGCATTTGGCCAGTTCTCTGCCGCCAATGAGGTGTGATATTGGTACACCAGACGATTGATCTTTGCCGCGCGCGCATTCTCATGCCGGATCAACTCAAGCTGCTCTTTTGTCTTTTTGCCGCCCGCCAGATTGGTTCCAGCGCCGGGCTCTACCGGAATCTTTGTGGTCAATGACAAATCTACGTTCAGAATATTTTGGGAACCCGGGTCGTCAGGATGGCCAATCGTTTTCTTGCCTGAATAAACGTGAACGCCGTCAGGACCGCTAATCTCAATCTGATAGACCCCGTAGGAGACGCCATTCAGTACGAATGCGCCTTTCCTATCAGCCTTGGTGTGATAAAGACGGCCAGTTCCCTCGAGCATCTGGGGAGCTTCCGTCCGCATGCCGCCATCGGCGCGATATTGTCTGTCGTAGATGCCGATGTTCTTGTAAGTAATCTGGGCGCCGGCCAGCGGCTTGCCTTCAAGGTCCAGGATGCGTCCTGAGACCGTCGCCACGAATACGTTTTGTATCGGCAATAGAAGGCTGAAAAGAATAATCCAGCAGATATGCATGGGCGCCTCTGCGATCTCTCACAATGGTCGGGGAACCCCAGCAAGAGACACCGGGAAAGCGGAATAGGTTCCAGCAGCCGTCTTAAAAGCTCACAGATCTGACACGGCGGCTGTGACCGGCTCCAGCAATCCAACCTCGGCGGCGATCTGATGAAGTTTGCCGCGTGTCTCACGCTTCATCGGGAGCATCGGCAAGCGGTAAACCTCTTCAATTCTTCCCATCATGGCCAGCACGGCCTTTACCGGCATTGGATTGGACTCGATAAAGTTGGCCTGCATGAGCGGCAGGAATTTGCGATGGATGCGGCGGGCTTTCTTCCAGTCATTGTCCAGAGCGGCCTGCGTCAGCTCTGACATTTCGCGGGGAATTTCATTGGAAGCCACGGAGATAATGCCCACGCCTCCCAAAGAAACCACCGGCAGTGTGACGGCATCGTCTCCGGAAAAGACCAGAAAGCTTTCCGGCACGTGATTGAAGACTTCGGCAATCTGGCTGATGTTGCCGCTGGCTTCTTTCACGGCAATGATGTTTCGGATTTTGGCCAGCCGTCCCAGCGTAGCGGGTTCAATGTTCGCCGCCGTGCGACCGGGTACGTTGTAAAGAACCAGCGGCTTATCCACGGCTTCCGCAATGGCCTTGAAGTGCTGGTACTGGCCTTCCTGCGTGGGCTTGTTGTAATAAGGCGACGCGGTCAGAATGGCGTCCACGCCTTTGCGCCTGCTCAATTCCCGTGCCTTTTCCACGGCTTCGGCGGTGTAGTTGGACGTTGCTCCGGCCACAATCGGCACCTTGCCGCCCGCAACTTCAATGGTGATATCGATCACGCGCAGCCATTCTTCCTTGCTCAGCGCAGGTGTCTCACCAGTGGTGCCGCAGGGAACCAGGAAATGGATTCCGGATTCGACCTGCCACTCAACCAGCCGTCCGAGGGCCTCTTGATCAATGGTCTGGTCCTGCTTGAAAGGTGTAACTAGGGCGGTGCCGCAACCGTGGAGTTTCATAGTCGCCTTTTAGGATAACGGCTTTTTGCGCGGAAGTCAGCAGTTTCGTGAGTCCAGCTCCCAGGTCTCGCTTTCCAAGTACAAATTCGTAGGCGTACAATTGGCCGCCGCCCAGAGTCTTTGAAAGGAGCACCACCGCATGTCTTCTCCACTCTCCCGTCTCTCCTATGAATCGACTTTAATGTCGTCACTACGCACTATCACGTGGTTGCTGGTCTTCACCCTGGCATTACCACTCGCTTTACTGGCTGAGACAGACGATCTTGACCATGTTACTCCGCAGAAGCTGCCGGGATTGCATGCTCCTGTCACGGTCACTCGTGACACCAATGACATTGCCCACGTCAAGGCCACCGACGAGCACGACATGGCTTTTGTGCAAGGCTACCTGCACGCGCAGGATCGACTATTTCAAATGGACGTTAGCCGCCGACAGGCCAGCGGGACGCTGGCTGAGCTGGTGGGGCAAGGTGCACTCGCGCAGGACGTCCAATTGCGGACCTTGGGACTGCGCCGCGCGGCTGAGCGATCACTGGCTGTGCAGTCGCCACGCGCTTTGAACCTGATCCAGGGATATTCTGACGGCATTAATGCCTGGGTGGCATCACATGCTTTGCCGCCGGAATACCAGGCACTGGAACTAAAAAAGTTTCAGCCATGGACGCCGGTTGATTCGCTGGCGGTAGTGAAGCTGATTGCTTTTGGCTTGTCATTCGACATTGACACGCAAGCTACAGTCGAACTGTTGAGTTTCCAGGCGGCAGGAAAGGCCGCGGGTTTTGACGGCACCAAGCTGTTGTTCGAAGACATTGAGCGCTCAGCACCGTTTGATCCCGCATCGACGGTGCCGGATGCGTCAGTTCCGCTGTCGAAGCAACTGTGGAGCAAGAACAGCTCAAACAAAGTTTTGCCCGGTGGGCTGCGACCCGAAACACTGAAGCTGGCAAGCGATTATGTGGCGCTTACCAAAGACATTCCGTTGATGCGGCACGCGCGTGAACAGCAACTGGAAGGCGCATCGAATGAGTTCGCCATCAGTGGCCGCCACACCACAACGGGCGCGCCGTTGGTGGAGAATGATCCGCATCTTTCTCTGGGCGAACCATCCACCTGGTATCCCATGCATCTGGAAGCCGGCGATCTGGATGTGATGGGCAATGGCTTTCCCGGCACTCCGGGCATCACGCTCGGGCGCAACAAGTTCGTTGCCTGGGGCGCCACCAATGACGGGATTGACGTCACCGACACTTTCCAGGAGCAGGTTGTTCCTGATCCTACTTCGCCCAGCGGCTTCAGTACATTGTTCAAAGGCAAGCTGGAACACGTGATCCCCGTGCCTGAAGTTTTCCGTTTCAACAGCGTGGGGGACGGCGTGTCCGACAATCTCATCACGGTCCCGGCGGGCGGGAGTATTCCTGCGGCCACGCTGATTGTTCCGCGCCGCAACAATGGTCCCATCATTTCACTGGATCCCAAGACCGGCGCCGCTTTGAGCATTCAGTGGACCGGTTACAGCGCCACGCATGAGCTGGACGCAGTGCTGATCTGGGCTTCTTCACACAACATCACGGAATTTCAGGCTGGACTGCGATTCTTCTCCTGCCCACCGCAGAACATTGTCTACGGCGATATTCGCGGCAACATCGCCTACTTTGGCGTGGGCGAGATGCCGGTTCGCGAAGACCTGCAAGCGGGCACAGTCAATGGTGTACTGCCGGTGTTCATCCGCAATGGACAGGGCGGCAATGAGTGGCTGTCGGTCATTCACCCTCAGCCAGGGCAATCCACCGCTTTTGAGATTCTGCCGTTCGCGGAGATGCCACATATCATTAATCCACCCGCAGGATTCTTTGTGAACGCGAACAACGATCCAGCAGGGGTCACGCTGGGGAACAATCCCATTGGACGCCTTCGGCCCGGCGGCGGCATCTACTATCTCGGCTATACCTTTGACGCGGGCTTCCGCTCCGGACGCATCACGCAGCTCATCCGCGAGAAGCTGAAGAACGGAAAGATCTCTTTCCGCGACGTGCAGAAGATACAGGCCAACGTGGCGCCACGCGATGCCGAGTTCTTTACTCCGTTCATCGCGCAGGCATTTGACAATGCACGCGCCCGGTCGGCCCAGAACTCAAAGTTGGCAACTCTGTCAGCCGATCCGGCCATTGTGGAAGCCATCGGCCGCTTGCGTGGATGGGACTTCTCCATGCCCACGGGCATTCCCGAAGGCTATGACGGCTTTGACGCGGGCACGCCTCCGTTCGCGCGCTCTGGGACGGAGATCGCCAACAGCGTGGCCGCCACTCTCTACAACGTGTGGCGCAGCCAGTTCATCACTGAGACGCTGGGCACAACTTTGAGTCAGGTCGGTTTGGGATCTGTGGAACAGTCTCTCCCTGATCAGACCTATCTCAAAGCGCTACGCCATCTGCTGGAGAATTTCTCCACCGCGCAGGGCATTGGCGCATCCGGACTGAACTTTTTCCAGGTTGCCGGAGTGAGCAATGCCAATGACCGGCGTGACATCGTCATCCTGCAAAGCCTGAAGGATGCACTGACGCTGCTGGCGAGTCCCACGTTCTCCACTGCTTTTGGCGGCTCAACCAACCAGAATGATTATCGCTGGGGCAAGCTGCACCGCATCACCTTCAACCATATCCTGGGAGCGCCCTTCAGCATTCCTCCCGCAGGCGGGGCATTCCCGCAACCGCTGGCTGGACTGCCTGGCATCCCGACCGACGGCGGCTATCAAACGGTGGACGCTTCCAGCTTCGGCGTGAAGGCCAATTCACTGAACGGCTTCACGTTCACATCTGGACCTTCACAGCGCTTTGTTGGCGAAGGCCAGCATGAAGGCATGCGAGGTGTGAGCTCATTGCCGGGTGGAATCAGCGGAGTGCTGGGTAGTCCGTTTTACGTGAATCTGCTGCCGCAGTGGCTTACCAACCATGCCTACCGGCAATTGTTTACGGAAGATGAACTAGAAGATCACGTTCTGAACGTGACGCGGTTTGTGCCGTAGTTGATTGCATTGCCCTCTCCCGTTCTGTGATCGTGGTTTAGAGATTCGGGGCGGGAGAGGGAATTATTACAGTTGATCTACTATCTCCGGAAACTCGTAAAAGCCTGTCTTGCCTTGAATCCACTCAGCGGCGCGCACGGCGCCTTCCGCGAAGCCCAGCCGGTTCTTGGCGTCATGGGTAAACAGAATCGTGTCATTGGCAGAGTCGAGCATGACAAGGTGCATGCCCACCGTTTCGCCTTCGCGGACTGAGGCCACTTCCACCTGCGCTCCGGTTCCTGATTCAAGAATTTTCTGCAACGTCACTGCCGTGCCAGAGGGCTTGTCTTTCTTATGCACGTGGTGACGCTCCACGATATTGCCGCGATAATTGTTTTTCAAAATTGGAGCGATGGCCTGCACCGCCTTGAAGAAGAAATTCATGCCGATAGAGAAATTTGACCCGTAGAGCAAAGCGGCTTTGCGCTCCGTGACCAGCTCCCGAACTTTATCCAGGTGTTGATACCAGCCGGTGGTGCCCACAATCATGGGTGTTCGCGCTTCGGCGCAACGAATCATGTTAGGAATGGCCGCGTGGGGTGTAGTGAAGTCAATCACCACGTCAGTCTGTTGCAGTACTTCCAGAGTAAGGCCGCGTCCGTCCTGATTGTCATGGCTGCGCAGTGAACGCACCTCATGGCCGCGTTGACGGGCAATGTCCGCCACCAGCGCGCCGGTTTTGCCGTGTCCCAACAGGAGAACTTTCACGCAAACACCTCAGGATCCACATCGGAGAAAAACACCTGATGTAATCGCGACACTACTTTAGGCACGTCCGGCTCGTCAATGACAAAGCTGATATTGATCTCCGATGCGCCCTGCGAAATCATCTGAATGTTGACATCGGCAATGGCGTTGAAGACCTTCGCCGCAATTCCGGGGGTGTTGCGAATGTTTTCGCCCACCAGGCAGACAATGGCTTTTCTGCCCTCATACTTCACGTCCGCCAACTTGCCCAGATCGGCCGCGATGGCAGCAATGGATTCATTCGAATCCACAGTCACGGAGACGCTGACCTCAGAGGTGGAAACCATATCCACCGGGCAGCGATGGTTGGCGAAGACTTCGAAGATACTTTTCAGAAAACCGTGCGCCATCAACATGCGCGTAGCTACCACATCCACAATTGTTATGCGCTTCTTGGTCGCAATTGCCTTAAAGACGTTCTTGCTTTTCGGCGCCGTCGCCGTGATGCGAGTGCCTTCACAGCGCGGATTGCGTGAATTCAGAATGAGCACGGGAATGTTCTTCTGTATGGCCGGCAGCAGCGTGGCCGGATGCAGCACTTTGGCACCGAAATAAGCGAGTTCCGCGGCTTCTTCAAAGCTGATGGTCTTGATGCGCCGCGCCTCCGGACACATGTTCGGGTCCGTGGTCATCATGCCATCCACGTCGGTCCAGATTTCAATACGCGTAGCGTTCAGGCCCGCGCCGACAATGGCCGCGCTGAAATCGGACCCGCCACGGCCCAGCGTGGTGGCGATTCCTTCACGCGTGGATCCAATAAACCCGCCCATCACCGGCACGCGTCCGCGATCAAGCAATGGCTTTACGATCTCGACCAGGCGCGCGTTAGTCTCCTCGAAGTGCGGGACCGCCTTACCAAAGTTGGCATCGGTGACTACGCATTGGCGGGAATCAACATGGGCAGCGTTGATGCCGCGCTGGCCGAATGCCGCTGCGGCGATCTTGCTGGATACTCGTTCGCCAAATCCCGAGATAGTGTCCGTGGTGCGTGCCGTAAGCTCGCCCACGGCGACCACGCCGCGCAGCAGATCTTCCAGTCCGTTGAAGTCGGCTTCCAATACCGGCGCAAGAGGCGCAAACGCCTTGTCGCCCAGGAGATGAGTGGCAATGCTGTAATGGCGATCACGCGCGGTACGGCATAAATCCAGAGCTTTGACACGGTCTCCTGCGCCTGCCGCCGCAGCCATGGCAAGAAGCTGATCGGTAATTTTGGCCAGCGCGCTTACGACCACGACAGGCTTTTCCGCGAGACGATCGCGAACAATCGCGGAAATGCGATCGATGGCCTGTGCGTCCTGAACCGAAGTGCCGCCGAATTTCATCACGATCACGGCAGTACCCCGCAGGGGCTAAAGCCCAACTTCTTTGGCGGCTTAGCGGCACGAGTAAACTCGTGCCCTGACACTCGTATGAAATATTGCGGGTCGCTCATCAGCTCAGGTATCCCTGCGCTTTGAGCAGCTCGCCGTTCAGGATGGCCGCTCCAGCAGCGCCACGGATGGTGTTGTGTGAGAGCACGGTAAAGCGCCAGTCGAAAATATTGCAGGGACGCAGTCGCCCCACCACCGCGGACATGCCACGCCCGCGATCGCGATCCAGCCGCGGTTGTGGACGGTCGGGTGCAGGATCATAGATCACTGGCTCTTCCGGCGCGGAAGGCAGCTTGAGCTTTTGCGGCAGACAGCGAAATTCTTTCCACGTATCAATGATCTCGGCGGCCGTGGCCGGCTTCGTCAATTTGACTGAGACCGATTCTGTGTGTCCATCTTCTACCGCGACGCGGTTGCAATGCGCGCTCAGAACAATGCCGGCGTCTTTCACACAGTTACCGGTCAGCGTGCCTAGAAGCTTGCGGGATTCGGCTTCCATTTTTTCTTCTTCGCTGGCGATGTATGGAATCACGTTGCCCAGAATGTCGAGTGAGGGAACTCCGGGATAGCCCGCGCCGCTCACGGCCTGCATAGTTGTGACAAAGACCTTTTCCACGCCGAAGCGCCGATGCAGAGGCGCCAGCGCCATCACCAATCCAATGGCCGAGCAATTGGGATTAGTCACCATGAAGCCGCCATTCTTCTGGTACCACTTTTGCGACTTCAAGAGCGGCAGATGGTCGCCGTTCACTTCCGGGATCACCAGTGGCACATCCTCAGCCATGCGAAACGCGCTGGAGTTGGATACCACCGCGCAGCCTGTGTCGGCGAAGGCGGGCTCAATCTCGCGGGCCGCGGTAGAGTCCAGCGCGGCAAAAATCAGCTTGGGCGTGTCTTTGGCCGGTGACGCGGAGTTCACGGTGAGCGCAGCCACTCGCGCCGTTAGCGGCGTTGCCAAACGCCAAGTGGTGGCGTCTGAATACTTCTTTCCCGCGGATCGGTCTGAAGCCGAGAGCCAACTTACTTCAAACCAGGGATGGTTTTCCAGTAACTGTATAAAGCGCTGTCCTACTGTGCCTGTAGCGCCGACAATGCCGACTTGAATTTTGCTGGTCATTTTTCTGATGAAAAATTGATTTTAGCATCTGCAAACCGAGATCAACTTCTCAGTCGCCTGCGGCAGCCATGCTTTTCTTCTGGACCAGATATTCTTCCGCCAGAACCACGACCAGGGCGGCCGTGGGAACTGAAACCAGAGCGCCGAGAACTCCGGCCAGCGATCCGCCGATGGATAAGGCAATGATCACGGCCAGCGGTGAGAGGTTCAGCGTTGATCGCATGATGCGGGGTGAAAAGTATCCGGCTTCAAATTGCGCGTACACGGCATGGAAGATCACCACACCGAGCACCTTTTGCGGAGAATCCAACGCGGCAACTGTACCTGCCAACACCAGCGCGCTGACCGGGCCGGCGATAGGGATAATGTCCGCCACACCGGCAAACATGGCCAGCACGTAAAAGTATTTCAGCCCCAGCGCGTAATAGACTGCCAGGCTGCACAGTCCCATGCAACCCATCATGATGCCCTGGCCCATCAGCCAGTTGCGCATGCGCTTTTCCGCGCGCATCAGAGTTGAGCGCAAACGCTGTTGCTGGTCCAGCGGAAACAATGAAACCGACCACTGGAACGCGCGCTCGCCATCGATGATGAAATAGGCGGTGAGAATGATAGCCGTAAAAATTCCAAACACGCCTCCGGCAACATTCAGGAACAGGCCGCCCGCGCCTCCGGCAATTTCCGACGCGTACTTCTGCATTTGTACCGGATCAACTTTGTTGCCAAACGGCAGGTGCTTCAACTCTTCCGTGAGCGCGGCAAGACGTTGCGGCCATTCTGCTGAGAACGTTCGCGCATCATGGTAGATGGGCGGAAAGGCAAAGACCATGAACAGGGTCCCAGCCAGAACCAGCAGCAATATAAGGAAAAGAATGGCGAAGCCGCGTCCCGGTCGCCAGCCAGCAACCGTCAATTTGCGGATTACGCCGATGGCCGGCGAGAGCACCACCGCGAACAGGGCGCTCACGTAAACCAGGATCAGCACGTCGCGCACGGTATAAGCCGTCCACAACGCCAGAATCACGCCGAAGAAGAAAAGAATATCTGAGCGATGGTTCTTCGCCATAAAAAACAGAAAGCCTGTTGGGGGAATGAATGAAGTGTAACGCAGGATGTGTGGATTTCCATCCTGCCGGAAGTATTAGTCCTGAAAACTCGCTGCGCGGCTGTTTTAGTCGCGCACGACCTCAACCTTGGAAGCGGGTACTGCCATTTTCAGGACTTTGTAATCGTCTGAGACCCAAAGCAGCCACACCACGCCATCAGAATCAAGCTTCAGTTTGTTGACTTCCTTCTCCTGGCCTTTGAAGGTGAACTTTTCGCGGCCAACAATTTCCATCACCGCACTGCCCGCGGTGTGCTGGCGCGGAACCAGAATGCCGAAGTGGCTCGGGCCGCACGTGAGCCCCTGGCCATCGCGAGTGCAACCGGTGGAAAGATAGCGCCATACCAGCAGTTCGCGCTGGGAAAAGAAGTAGTCGTCCAGAATCACCGTAGAGACAGGCAGTACGTGGGGAACATCCATCTTTTTCTGGTCGGCGGGTGTCACGTGCTCAACCAGAAGCTGCTCCTTGGCTTCCACGCTGGATTCTTCCTTCTGCGGTGAAGTCGCGCGCCAGTTGTAGGATTGCAATTCGCCTGTGGGCGTCACGTGCATCTCGGCCGTCTGATCAGCTTTGTAGTTGCCGTCTTCGACCTTAATTTCAGACGTGGCTACGCTGAATTCGCCACGCGATTCAATGTTGAACTTCTCCGTGCCGATCCGTTTGCCGTCATGAAAGATGCCGAAGCTGCCGCTGTCCCAGACCTGATTGCTGGTGGCCTTTTTGGCCTTTTGGTCGGATGCGTTCGCGGTGCCGAGCTTTGAGCTGCCCATCAAAGCAAGAGCCATTGTGCCAGCCAGAATCGTACGGATCGTTGCGTTCACTTTCTTACCTCCGGTATTGCTTCAGCCAGAATCTTCGCCACTTCCTGGGCCACTTCGTCCACCGTCTTGCCAGAAGTTTCTACGCGCTGCTTCGCCAGCGCATATGCCGGCTGCCTCTGCTGGAACAGCTCAGCGAACCTGGCTTCCTGCCTGGCCAGCGGACGAATCGTGGAGTCATTCGCGCAACGGCGCTGTAACTCATGCACTGGCGCCTCCAGCAGTATGGTCATGGCGCCGGCAAGGAGCAACGCTTCGCGATTGGCTGGCTGAGCAAACGTTCCTCCACCCAGCGCTATCACCAGATGGTTCTGGGCATCACCTTCCTGCAGCAGTTCTGCCAGGGCAGCGCTCTCCACTGCGCGAAATCCTGATTCACCCAGTTCGGTGAAGATCTCTGCGACGCTCTTCTGCTCTCGCGATTCGATCACGCGGTCCAGATCGCGGAAACTCCAGCCCAACCTTCGGGCCAGCGCCTGGCCGACGCTTGTCTTCCCGGCGCCCATGAATCCAATCAGAAACACGCGCCGGTTTGATTCAGCTCGGGCCATGTAAATAAATTTTTCGGGAAACGCGGTTTATGGCCGCGTTTATTGCTTCTTCACGCGGATTCTACCACTGAATGACTGGAGCTGGACTGCCGATGCACCGGAGTTGGAGGTACCTGCAAAGGAACGTCCTGACTGCGGGGTAAAGGACGTATGCGTTTTCTGGCTGAGAGGGAAGTCGTTCTGCACGTCGCCGGAAACGGAACGTGCTGTGATGTCAACAGATGCGGTCTGTGGCAAGCTTATATCGATGGCCCCGCTATGCGTGGTCAATACGTAGTTGCCCATTCCCGAGCAGTCGCCATTGTAGGTAATGTTTCCGCTGCCGGTTCCTACTTTCACCTTAGGGCCGGTAACGTTTGCCAACTGCACCGCGCCGGCGCTGGACGTGACTTCAACCGGCCCACCATTGATATTGCTCAGTGTCACCGGCCCAGTCACGCTGCGGACCTGCACATTTGATTTGGCCACGTCATGCACGGTGATCTGGCCTGTATCAGAGGAAAGGCTTATATCGCCGCTGAGGTTCTCCGCGGTAATGGTTGCTGTAGCAGCGTTTACCGTAACAGAAGTGCCTGCGGGGAGCGAGATTTCAAAGTCAACGCGAGCTTCGTCCGCGCTTGGCTTCTGATTAGGAAGGGCGTGCGCTGTGATTTCTATTCTGCCATGGTCATTCGTGCTTGACTGGTCCACTTCAACTTTGTTGCTCGCTGCGGTGTAGGCGATGATGACCTGGTGTCCATTGTTGGATTTCAGGTTGACCGACCCTGCGTTGTTGGTCAGGGTGACTGCGCCACCGGGGGCGATGTCAAGCCGAAATTCCCTGCGCGCCTCGACGGAATAAGCGCTGGAGGAAAGCAGTGCAGTAACTCCCAGCGCGGCGGCATAGCGCATCCCATTCCTGGCGGAAACTCTCATGGTGGTCAGTCCTCTCTCATTCACTCGTCTCATTCACCGGAGATCAGGGCAGTGAGCGGGCCGTGGCCATCTGATACAGCATTTCCTTCTGCTGATAAGCTTCCAGCAGTTGCTGCCGCGCCGCGGGATCCTGCGGGTCGCGATTCACAGCCTGCTTTGCATCCTTGATGTACGCGTTGGCCTCGTTCAGGCCGGTCTGGAACGCCCGTCCAACCACCGGATCCTGCTTTGACAGCGTGCTGATCAACTGCTGGTCGTCTTCACTGATTGGGACGGGTTGAGCGCTACCATTTTGCGCCGGAGCGGAGTGCGCAGGCAAGCGTTGATAATTAATGACGGCGTTAGTGAACACTATGGTTGCCGCCAGGGCCATGATCCAGCCTAGCGGTGTCCAGCTCTTGGCTTGTGCGGTCGAGTAGTTCTTTATTTGTCCCCGCGGGGACAATCGACCCTCCGTGAGCATGCCTTCGCGGTGCAAAGACTGCTCAATGTTGGTCCAGACCTGTGGGCTGGGTTCACGCATCGGAAGCAGGAGTTTTGCCTGCTCCGCAATATAGCGCAGATCGCGGACCAGTTCGGCGCATGACGCGCAGGTCCGTAAGTGCTCTTCTTCAGCTTCGTTCCCGCCGCTCTCAATTATGTACGGCAGTACTTCCTGAAATTGCTGGCAATCCATGGTTGATCATCCTCTCCCTGAATGCTGCGGGAACTTGCAATCTTCGTTCCTGATTTCAGCCCGCGCTTCTCGTCCGGCTGAAATTTCCCGCGCATCGCCTTGCTTCAACGCTCAGCCGCTTAGTGGCGGGCGGCCTTTTCGGCTCTACTGAGCTTCAACAAATCGCGCAATTTCATGCGCGCTTTGTGTAACTGTGACTTGCTGTTTCCTATTGAGCACCCCATCATCTCGGCGATCTCATTGTGCTCGTATCCTTCCACGTCATGTAGAACAAAAATGATTCTGTACCCCGGCGGTAAACTCTCAATGGCCCGCTCCAGGTTGACCCGATCAATCGACCCGGCCAGAACGTTGTCCCGGGCGCCTATGTCCTTTTTGGGGCCGTCTTCATGCTGCGGCTCCAGGGCTTCATCCAGTGAAATCTCGGGCAGGCCCTTCTTTCGCAGATGCATCAGGACCACGTTCACGGCCAGCCGGTGCAGCCAGGTGGAAAACGCTGACTCGCCGCGGAAGGTGGCAATCTTGCGATAGAGCTGAAGGAAAGCCTCCTGCGTAAGGTCTTCCGCTTCGGCGGTGTTTCCCGTCATGCGCAGGCATAAGGAATAGACCCGGCGCTTGTGGAGCCCATACAGGCCTTCAAACGATTCCGCGTCTCCGCCCTTCGCACGCTCGATGGCCTCTGCCTCGGACATCCCGGATGCGACGATTTTCTTGGTTTGTGTCAATTTGACCTTTACGGGCCGCTCAGAATTCTGATGCGGCTGAGTAGCTGCCATGTTGTATGCCAATGAGTTATATGACAATGTCCCACCAATCGTTTAAGCCGATTTAGGCCGATTGTTTTCTTTAATGAGACATAATGGAGCCCTTTTAGGGAGCTTTGGTTGCCTGAAGCCCAAAACACCTTAATACCAGCTTGATCTCAAGGGCCGCAGAACAAACCAATTATCTGGGCGTGTTTAGCTGCCGGGTACCCCGAATACCTCAACTAGGATTTCAAAGCACTTCCGCCGAGTCATCCCAAGGCATCCCAACTTCCGACTTCGGTTTTTTTGTCCGCGACTATCCGCGTTCACCTGCGGTTAGTGTTTTGCCGTTGCTTCACGCTGACGACCGATCTCGTGCGAATGACGGCGATCTCCGCGCCATTTTCCAATTGCCATTTTGCCAATTGCTGCTTTATCAGCGTCCATCAGCGGCAACTGGTTTTTTCCGGTAAGATTTTGATTTTCCGGTCACGATTTTGATTTTGTCGGATCCGCGACCATCCGCGTTCATCCGCGGTAGGCTTGGCTGCTGCTCTTCCGATCACGGCGATGGCGTGCGATCAACCGATCTCGGCGATCATCAGGGTTCCCTCACTATCACTTATTTTGTTTGTGAAAACAACTAATCTAAAGTTTAGAGAAAGGGAGGATTCTGGCCGGTGACTCTTAAGGTTGACTTGGTGTTTTACCGAGCCACGTCGGCGGATACCGGCAAACTTGCCCGCTTCTTCCGTGCTCCCCGCCAATAGAGAATCAAACCTGTTCCGATAAAGGCGGCAGTCCAAAATACCAGCTTCGCCTCAAACAGAGCCTTGCTGCGCACTCCACCCGGAGGAATCGCTGCCAGCGCCATGGACCCGGCTGTGATCAGGAAGCCGAGCGTTCCGGTAATCCATATGCCGATTTTTCCGCCCGGAACCAGAACCGCTTGCGCGCTGCTGGCCCGGTCCTTTCGATAAGAAAGTTTGATGGCAGCGGCGTACATATAGAGGAAGGGAATGAAGTAGAGGATCACCGCCATATCCACCAGAAATTGATATGCCTCAACCACGGTGGCGTTGATCTGCGAAAAGACCAGGATCACCCCGGAAATTCCTGCCTGAATCAAAATGGAAACGTAAGGCGTCTTCCACTTTGGGTGTATCCTTCCGAAGAATGCGGGCAGGTAACTGTCAATTCCGGCGACAAATGGAACCCGTGCTACGCCCGCCACTGTCGCGCCAACTCCACCAGCATTGCCCACCGTGACTAACAAGGCAGCAATCACTCCGAACCAGGCGATACCTAATATCGCTGAACTCGCGCTGATGCCCTGGAAAACTCCGTTGCGGACGTCAATCTTGTCGGCCGGAAGCAGGGTCAGCAACGCCACGGTAGCCACGATATAAATCAACGCGATCATCACCGCGGAAGCGTAGATCGCGCGTGGGAATGTCTTTCTCGGATCGCGCACTTCTTCGCTCATCGCGCAGACAAGCTCCATGCCAGTAAATGCGAACGCGATATTCGACCAGAAATTCACCGTGTCCAGGTTCCATACCGGCAGGGAACTCTTCCAGTCAAAATGGCTTGCGCTGCCGTAATGAACGGCAACGTACCATCCCATGCCGATCAGCATCAGCAACGGCATGTAAGTTGAAACGCCACCGGCATTTTGCAACCATTTGCCAATGTTCAGACCGACCAGATTCATCACCACCGCGACAGCCAACAGTCCCAACGACGCCCAGAGAAGATAATGCGGGTTGGTCGCCAGCGGAGCGAATTTTGGTCCGCCGATGAATACTGACATGGCTACGCTTGCGGTGAGCAAGCCCGGGAAATAGAAGAACGTATAGATCCAGTAGGACCATCCAGCGATGAATCCGTGAAAATCTCCAAACGCCTCTTTGCTCCACACGTATAATCCGCCTTCGGCGGGAAAGCGTGTGGAGAGTTCAATGATGATCAGTGATGTTGGCAGGAAGAACAGCACCGCCGCCAGCACCCACAAGCTGATTGACGATGTGCCGTTATGCGCGGCTGCGGCAATCCAGCGCGGGCCAAGCACGGCGGCAATGTTGAACAGCAGCACGTCCCAGAAACCCATGGCGCGGCGAAGCTGTGATTTTTGATTTGTGTTTTCCGTCATGAAGTGGGCGCTCACACGCGAAATGCTGGCATCGCGAAAAATAAATTAGCGAAACCTCAATTTGCGAAGCTTAGATTTGCGAGACCTGGATTCTCGAAACCCAGATTAACGTCCGGTAAATCCGCACCATTGTATCCTGCTCAACTACTGCGTAAGAACTGAATTGTCATCCTGAGCGAAATCGGAGCGCATGCGACGACGCAGTCGAAGGATCTATGCATTTGGTTGTTTGTTAGACATACCGCGACCATAATCCGCACGTAACAGGACCTGACTTTAGTCAGGCCGTTAGCGGTCCAGAATGAATTGGCCTTCAGCCCCTGCAGGTATCAACGCACAGCTTCAGCTGTGCCGAAAACCGCCCCTTCCCCCTTTGTCATCTTGAGCGAAGTCGGAGCGTATGCGACGACGCAGTCGAAAGATCCCGAGGCAGCCGATCGTGACAATGCCGCCTCAGGGAGTTCTCCCGAAACAAGATTACCCTCGTCATCCCGACATCCGTAAGCGAACGCGCGTTTTCTTCAGCGCGTGAGCAGGATGGAGGGACCTTGTGCTTGATTTGTGAAAAGTAGAGTCAAACACAAGTTGAAGTGTTTCGGCTTCAAACTCGAAACAAAAGTCCCGGAGGGACGTAACAAGCTGCAGCCGGGCACGGAAGTGCCCGGTAAAGTGTCCACGTGATCAGAATCCCTTTAGGGATGGCACAATCTCTCTCCGCCTACTCCGTTCTGTAATCGCAGCCACACACCTGTGGCACAGCCGCCGATTCATGGCACGCTAACTGCCTACTCGAGTGGCTCTTCGTAATACACCTTCGGATCTGCGCTCGCGAGAGCGGAAGTTGCAAGCATAATGAACGAAGGCCACATCTCGCTGAAACGCAAACCTTCCAGTTGCAGAGGATGTCCTCATGATCGACTCGCACGATTGGAAACTCTCGGTTTTGTCGTTGCTTGTTCATGTCGAAGCAAATCGCGTCGAAATTGCCGGGGCGGCCTATCTGCACATAACCGGCTGGGAACAACAGCTCAGATAAGCTGCCCTTCGCCGCTGATGACTCCTGGGTGAATTGATTTTGATCAGAATCCCACCCGAACAGCGAAATTCCTAAGACATCGAACGCCGGGAATGAGTATCGCGATAAGAACTCCGCAAAAGATTGCGGAAGTCGCTTCGGCAGCTTTTCCTCAAACATCGCCAACCGGGCAAGATTGTTTTCTGCACGCATCGGCACACCGCGCTGCTTCAACATCGCCGCAAACGAATCTATCAACTTTTCAACGGCGCTCGACATGTCGGAATTGTTAACGCCCCATTACAAAAATTCTTCGAATCACAAATGCTTCGCATTCATTTAATCAATTGGACTTCCGCCTTGCCACGCACTAGTTTAGATTATGCGAAACAATTGGCCCACCTATCGCTTCTTTGCCTATCTGGTCTTTAAGTTACGCTGGATGCGCTTTCAGTCAACCATGCGCAAATATGACCATCATTTAACATCGAATTGCCCGTAATCACATCTAATCTGGTAGATGACGATAAACAAATCAACAGTTAAAACAATGAAAGAATATCTGTTTGCCAGTGATTTTGATCAAACGCTGAGCTTCAATGATTCCGGCTTTGTTCTCAGCGAGCTGTTGGGAATCCCAGCACAGGAGTTCGAACGCAAAGCGCACGGCATGGCCCAGTTAAATCTGGTGCAGCAGGGCGCGGAGCTTTCGTATCTGCTGCTGCATGATCCGCAGTTCCGTCACGTGCGGCGTGAACACCTGATAGAGGCGGGTAAGCGCATTCCGTTGAAGGAACAGATCAAGCTGCTTTACAAGATTCTCGACAAGGGAATCCCCGGCTATCATTTTAATTTTTACGTTCTCTCCGCTGCGCCTGCTGAGATTGTGCAGTCAGCGTTGGAAGGCATTGTTCCCGCTGACCATATTTTCGGCACGGAGTTCAAGTACACCGCCAGCGGCGAAATTGAAACCATTCTGCGCGTGACTGCCGGGTACGGCAAAGTTGCCCGCATGGTCCAGCTTCAGGAAGAGTTGCAGATTGGATCGGATCGCGTGGTCTACGCCGGTGACGGCAGCTCTGACGTGCATGCCATGTTGCATGTCAATCGCGACTCGGGACTTACCATCGCTGTCTCTGAAACGCGCGACGTCACGCAGATCGCCAGGCGGACGGTGCTCAGTTCCAACGCCCTTGCCATGATGGTACCTATCCTCGAAGAAGTTGCCGGATGGGAGCAGCCTGACATACACGAGTTCTTCGAAGGTAACGGTTTTCTCGTCCGCGAATGGGCCCGTGCCCGCACGGACTGGCTCACCCTGCGCTCAGCCAAAAGCGAGCGCGCCGACTCTCCGGCGATTTGAGAGTCTGTTTGTTTTCAATCCCGAGCGGAGCGAGGGATCCCTATCGCCACGATCACCACGAAGGATCGCGGCGATCTGAAGTTTGCAGCACGGACACTCCTGCTTATGCGCTGTCTTACTAAACCCTGAGGGGGAATACATACCAATGAGATCACTTGACTGGATTGGCTGGATTGCGACGGCCGTTTTCTCCTGCTCGTATTTCGTTCGCGGCTCGGCCATGCTGCGGAGAATTCAGGCAGTCGCAGCTCTCATGTGGGTGGCGTACGGTTTTCTCATCGGCGCCATGCCCGTGGTGGTCGCGAATCTAATCGTGGCTGCCGCTGCGGCGTATTCGTCGTTCAGCGCTGGACGCGCGCGCACGCCGCAAGCGGATGCTGCGTCTTAAAACCCGTTAACCACAAAGGAGCTATTTTTTTATCCCGAGCGGAGCGAGGGATCCCTACCGCAACCATTGCTGCGAATACTTCAAGATCAATTAACCACGAAGGATCGCGAAGACTTGGTTGTGGAGCACAGGCAATCCTGCCTGTGCGTTTCTTACGACACCGGATACATGCTGGCGCGAGTTTGGATTTTTTACAAAAGTTTCGACAAGAGAGTAGGCATCCCTCGCTCTAGGGACAAAACAATTCCTTTGTGTTCCTTCGTGTCCTTTGTGGTTAAGGGTTATCCTCTGTGGTAAAAACGCCCAAAAATCATCTCGGCTGAGGCGGCTGAGGACTCGGCTGGTTCTGATTGTTCATTCGCTTCATCTGGAGATTGTCGTTGATGCGCTGCGCATCGGCATTCGTATATGTGCGCCGGCTTTTTCCCCGCGACGCTTTCAATTTAGCCGCGATCTCAGCCAGCGTTGGTGCGCCTGCCGCCGGCTTCACCGTTCCACCGACTGGCCCCTCGCCCACAAAAACTGAGGGTCCCCAATCTCGCCTTGGCCTGGACCCCGACGCTGCCGTCCCGTTCGTCTGGTTCGCATTGGTTCCATCTGGGACCGTAGTTGTTCCCAGCGCGGCGCCGTTATAGACTGCTGCGCCATTGGCGATGGCGCTCCCGTTATAAAGTGCGCCACCTGAACCTACCGTCTCCACTTCCATTGCTTCGGGTGAGTTATTGCTGATGCCCGTGCGATCGGCCAGGGAGATTCCCGCTCTTGGCTGCGTGCTTACAGCGGGAAGAGCTACCGCAGGCGCGTTGACCAGAACCACGCCACCATTCGGACCAACCGTTGCGTACTGCGCTGAAGCGCTTGTGGAGGCTAAAAGAAATAATGCCGTGAGAGCGAAAATTGCGAGACCGAAAACCAATTGGACCCTGTGAAACATGGAGACACCCCAATTACCCGATATAACCTATCCAGCTAAATTGGAATGTCACTGCCCTGGAGGAGATGCCACGGATTAAGCTAAATCACGGATGTCGGCTTTTGGCGTTCCCAACCCGTCAGCTACCCACAAAACGCGCGTACAGGCTGCGCGCCACGGCCGTATCTGCCGTGCCTTTGATGATGGCGCGACCGTCGGGAAACAGCGTCATCTCGTAGGGATCCCGCCAGAATTTCAGTACAAAGTCGTTGTGTTTTACCTTGCCGTGGGGCTGCAGGCGGGTGCTCATCTCGCCAAAGTTCACGGGACGGCGGCGCTCATGAATCTGGACGGAATTTCGCCCGCATAACGTGATCTGCGGACGTCTTTCTCCCGCCAGATGCGGGAACTCCCGGCGCTCGCATGTCTGGCAGCCGGGCCGAGGCTTGCCGGCTGCCACCTCGGCATGGTCATTGCTCCATACGTCAAAGGAAAGCAGGGTCTGCCGCAGCTGATGGTGCGCACCCACCAGAAACTTGATCGCCTCAGTCGCCTGGATCGATCCCACCAGGTTCACCGCGCTGTTCAGAATACCCGCCGTGTCACAGGTTTCCACCGTGCCTTCCGGTGCGGCAGGGAAGATGCAACTCAGGCACGCCGTCTGGCCGGGTATCACATTCATCGTGACGGCATAGGAAGCCACGGCGGCCGCGTAAATCCACGGCTTGCCTTGTTCCACCGCAAAATCATTGATCAAATAGCGGGTTTCAAAATTATCAGTTGCGTCCAGAATCAGGTCCACTTCGCCCAGCAGGCCGCGAATGTTTTCCGGCGTCAGGTCGGTGACCTCTGCCGTTACTTTCACTTCGGAATTAAACAAGGCAATCTTTCTGGCTGCAGCCACTGCTTTGGGGAGTGACTCAGCGGCATCTGCCTCGTCAAATAAGGTCTGGCGTTGCAGATTGCTGGGTTCAACATAGTCGCGGTCAAGGATTAATAGTTCGCCCACGCCGGCCCGGGCCAACAGGGAGGAAACGCAGGTGCCGGTGGCACCGCAGCCGACCACGGCGACCCGTCCGGCCGCAAGCCGTTCCTGGCCGGCCAGGCCTATTCCCGGGAAGAGTACCTGCCGCGAATATCGATCATGGAATAGCATGCCTTCTTTTATTATATGGTTGTAAGAGAGGTTGGAGTTCCAGGGCGGACGGACGTTTACGACCTGCGCCGCTTTCATGTGCAACAAACGTGGAAGCTGCTGCCATCAAAGTAGTCAGAGAAAACTCTACAATAAGGGGCTTTTATTGCCGCGTTTCGGTCCAGCATGTCTGGCGATAGTAGTGTTATGTGTGTGCGTCTGCGCGGCCCAGCAGCCTCCTTCGCCTCCCAACCAGACCCCTGCGCCCAACGCCGACCAAACCGCAACCGCGGCTCCAGCCACAAACTCGGAGACAACGCGCCCCCCAGGGTTGGCCACCTTGCCCAACCTGAACAGCTTGCAGGGACTTACCGTTGCCCGCATTGAAATCAACAGCCCCGCGTTGGAGCATCCTGACTGGCTTGAGCCGTTGCTGCCGCAAAAGGCTCATCAGGCTCTGGACAAGTACAAGGTCCGGCAATCCGTACAGGTCCTATACAACACCGGCCGCTTTTCTGAAATTCAGGTGGAAGCCCAGCGGCTGCCGCAGGATGAAGTGGTGCTTACCTTTTCCGCTCGCGAAAATTACTTCTTTGGCTCTCTTCGCGTGGATGGCGCCCCGACTCCTCCTTCGAATAATCAGCTTATCAACGCCAGCAAGACCGCTCTGGGCGAACAATTTGCTGAGGAGAAGATCGACGCCGGGATCCAGGGCATGCAGCGTGCCCTTCAGGAAAACGGCTACTATCAGGCCACCATTAAGCCGTTCTATGAATGGGACTCGCACAACCAGCAGGTGAAAGTCCTGTTTGTGGTCACGCAGGGTGCGCCCGCTCACGTCGGCGTAATTACGGTTACCGGCAAACCTGGGACCACCATCGATGAGATCATGGAGACGGCCCGGCTGCATCCTGGTGACCGTGTCACCTCCAAGCATCTCACCCGCGCTTTGCAGAAGTTGCGGCGGCATTTTCAACGCGAAGATCGTCTCGAGGCGCAAGTCACGCTGACGCAACGGGAATACCATCGTGAGTCCAATACTCTGGATTACACCTTTGCCATATCCCGCGGGCCCGCCGTGAACGTTAGAGTGGACGGCATAAAACTGCGCCGCGGAATCATCAAGAAGCTGGTTCCCATTTACGAAGAAAACGCCGTGGATGATGATCTGATCAATGAAGGAGCACGCAACCTGCGGGACTATATGCAGACCAAAGGCTACTTTGACGTTCAGGTCACTCACAGCCAGGTCCAGTCAGATGACGGGCAGGTGCGCGAAGTGGTTTACAGCATTGACCGCCGTCAGCGCCACAAGTTCGCGGACCTGGTGATTGCCGGAAACAAATATTTCAGCCGCGATGAAATTCGCGAACGCATGGGCATGCAGCCCTCCGGCGGGCTGCTGATCTATGGCCTCTTCAGCCAGTCCATTCTCGCCCGCGACATCCAGTCCATCCAGAACCTTTATATCAACAACGGGTTTCTTCAGGTAAAGGTCACTTCCAACGTCATCGACGATTTCGAAGGCAAAAAGGGACGCATGCAGGTTACCATCGCCATTGCTGAAGGTCCTCAGACCACGGTGGGCAAGCTTTCCATCGAAGGGAACTCTGCGCTTACGGTGGATGAGATCCGGGGCGTGGTCTCAGCGGCGGAAGGTCAACCCTACTCTGATTCCACCGTGGTAAATGACCAGACTCAGGTGCTGGACGCTTACTTCAATCGCGGGTTCCCCAATGTTAAGTTGGAATATGCCAGTGTGCAGGACCCGAATGATCCCAGCAAGGTCAACCTTACTTATAGAATCACGGAAGGTCCGGAAATCTTTGTGGACAAAGTCCTCATCTCGGGCCTGAATTACACGCGCCCGTTCGTGGTGGAACGTGAAATGAAGGTCCATACCGGTGAGCCCTTGAGCCAGCAGAAGATGTTGAACACGCAAAGCCGGCTTTACGACATGGGGATCTTCAATGAAGTAAACATGGCTGTGCAGAACCCCGAAGGCGACTCCACACATAAAAGCGTCAACTTTCAACTGAGTGAAGCCAAGCGTTACACGTTTAACTATGGCGTTGGACTGGAGATCCAGACCGGGCAGCCTTCCGGCGCCACCAACCCGACTGGCTCAACCGGAGTGAGCCCGCGTGTCTCCTTTGATATTACGCGTCTGAACTTCCGTGGCCGCGACCACACGGTTACGCTCAAAACGCGTTTCGGCAATCTGGAAAAACTGGCCCTGCTTGGCTATGAGGATCCGCGCGTGTTTGATGCGGAGCATCTGTCTTTAAACCTGACTACTTTTTACGAACAGACGAATGACGTAAAGACCTTCACCGCCAAACGCCTTGAAGGTGCAGCTGAGATTAAACAGGTTTACAGCAAGGCGAGCACCTTTCTTTATCGCTTTATCTACCGGCGCGTCAGCACGGACAATCTGGTCATTGATCCAAACAACATACCGCTGTTCTCGCAGCCGGTACGCGTGGGTCTGCCTGACTTCAGTTACATTCGCGACACGCGTGATAATCCCATCGAATCGCGAAAAGGTTCATTCAATACCTTTGACACGGGCGTGGCCTCCGGCATCTTCGGTTCGCAAGCCACCTTTAGCCGTGTAGTGGTGCAGAACTCAACGTACTATCAATTTCACAAACGCCGCTGGGTGTTTGCCCGCTCCACCCGCATTGGCGTGGAAGAACCGTTTGGCCAGACAACTTTGATCCCGTTGCCGGAACGCTTCTTTGCCGGCGGAAGCACCTCGCATCGCGGTTTTGGAATCAATCAGGCTGGCCCGCGCGATCTCTTCACCGGATTTCCTCTGGGTGGCGACGCGCTGTTTGTCAACAATCTGGAGATCCGCACTCCGCCGCTGCCCTTTCCCTATGTTGGTGACAACCTGAGTGCGGTGTTATTTCATGACATGGGCAACGTTTTTGCCACCAGCGGTGACATGGTGAACAGCATCTTCAAGTTCGCGCAGCCCAATCGCTCTACCTGCCTGAATCCCACGGGCCAGAGTTGCAACTTCAATTACAACTCGCAGGCCGTAGGGGCAGGAATTCGTTATCGCACGCCGGTGGGTCCGGTTAGCATTGACCTTGGTTACAACCTGAATCCGCCCGCCTTCCCGATTGGCGCGCCGCCCTCACCCGCCGTACCATCTTCCCAGGTGCTCAAGCATTTCAATTTCTTCTTCAACATCGGACAGACTTTCTGATGCATCGTGCTCTCCAAGTCGCGCTTGTTCTGCTCGGTTTCAGTGCACAGGCCCCTTCTGCTCAGGTTGTCGATCGCATGGTGGCCGTGGTGAATAAGCGTGTGATTCTGGAAAGCGAACTTGATCAGGCATTGCGTGTGGAGTACCTGATGCAGGGCAAGCCGCTGGATAAGCTCAATCCCGCTGATTCCTTCGCCGTCCTTGACCGTCTGGTTGATCGCGCCCTGCTCGAGCAGCAGATTCTGCATCCGGAAATGCTTGCCCCTACGCCCGGCGAGCTGGCTGATCACGTGAAAGAAGTGCGCCAGCAGCTTCCCGGAGCAGCAACTGACTCCGGCTGGAAGTCACTGCTTGCCACCTATGATCTGACGCAACAGGATGTTGAGGACAGCCTGATTACTGAAGTCCGCACGCTCCGATTCGTTGATCTGCGTTTCCGCGGGCTGGTCCGCATCGACAAAAGCGAGATCAACAATTATTACCAGCAAAAATTTCTGCCCCAATTGCGCAGCCGCGGAGCGGCTGAACCTCCTCTCGCCGAAGTTTCCGGTCAGATTGAGAAAATACTGGCTGAACAGAGCATTAGTGACATGCTGAACCGCTGGCTGGAAACCCTGCGCGCACAGGCGCATATAGAAAAGATGATTCCGGTTCCGGCTGGAGCGTCCAGCGGGTCTAAGCCATGAGTATTACACTGGCTCCGGTACCCCTGAAAACCAGCCGCCGGCGCAAGCTCTACCTCATTGCCGCTCTTATTCTGATAACGCTGGCGGGCGGCACGCTCATTTATCTGAATAGCTCATCTTTCCAGCAGACCGTCCGCAGACGCGTGGTTCTTGAGCTCGAGCACATGACCGGCGGCAAGGTTGAGATTGAGTCGCTGACCTGGAAGTTATCTTCGTTGCGGATCGAGGTCCGTGGCCTGACCATACACGGGTTGGAAGGGCCCAACGAAGCGCCCTATGCCCATGCCGATCGCATCGATGTTGCCGTAAAGATCCTCTCCTTCTTTTCGCCCAGAGTAGCGCTGAGTAAAGTGGCGATCGACCATGTTGCTGTCCATCTCATTATTTATCCCAACGGAACCACTAATCAGCCGGAGCCAATCCAAAAAGCGGAGCCGCCGGCCGGGAAAAATGGTTCGCAACATCTGTTTGATCTCTCGGTCAATCGCGCTGAGATCAGCAACGGTACGCTCATCCTGAATCAGGAACAGATTCCTTTTTCTATTACCGGAGAGCGCCTCGATGCCGGCATCACTTACTCCGCCAGGGACCATGGATATGAAAGCAACCTTTCCATGTCACTGTTGTCTGCCCGCTGGCGAGACATAGCTCCGCAACGCGGTGACATTGCCCTGGAACTCCTCTTGCGCAGTAATGAAGCAGTGATAAAGTCGCTGCGCGTCAGCACCGCCCGCTCAACTCTTCAGGCCGCTGGTTCTCTGCGCAATTTCAATCATCCTGATCTGCAATTGCAATATCAGGCAGCCCTTGACTTGGTCGCGGTCGCCAGGCTGGCGAAAGTTTCTGAAATCAACGGTGGTCACGCCGATGTGAAAGGCTTTTTCCACTATCAGGACAATCGCTTTGCTTCGCAGGGAAACGTCTCCGTGAGGGATGGTGACTGGCAGGACGACGCCCTGCACATTCCCGATATTTCCGGGCTCTCCCCATTTTCCATCACGCCGGAAAAAATCAGCATTCCCAAAATTGCGGGCCACGCATTCGGCGGAAATGTGCAGGGTGAGTTTCAGCTTTTGAACTGGGGCACGCCGGCGAAAGGCGCCATGACCAAAACTAAGATCAAGCCCAGCGCGCCACTGAAAGAGACAGCGAACCTGCAGGTGTCCCGCCTTGAGATAGCAAAGGTTGCGACGGCCTTTTACAAGCGAGCATTACCGCTGGAAAAGGTAGCTCTTGTGGGACAAACGTCCGGCACCATCACAACTTCATGGACGGGCTCGCCCCAAAACGTAATCGCCGATTTCAACCTCGAAGTTGATCCTCCTCAGAATGCGTCGGCGCAACAAGTGCCTGTCGCCGCGCATTTTCAGGCTACCTATCATGGCGACTCTCGCATACTCGACGTGCCAACACTCAATCTTGCCACGCGTGCCATTCGTCTGAATGCCACCGGCCAGCTTGGTTCTGACAAGGCCCAGGCAAAAATTTCAGTGAATTCCACGGACTTGCATGAGCTTGGTCCTGCTCTGGCTGCACTGAGTCCGGGTACACGCATTCCTGTTCTCCTTGAAGGACGCGCTTCCTACAATGGATCCATCTCCGGCAGACTCGAGGCTCTTTCCACTCATGGCCGCTTGGAGTTGGAGAACTTTGATACCGAGCTTACGCATTTGCAAATTTCGGCGCAGCCTGCGCAAAAGGGAAGATTAGAAAAAGAAGAGCGTATCCACTGGGATTCACTGGTGGGCGATCTTTCGTATTCGCCGAGCCTGGTCAGTTTGCAGCACAGTACTTTGCGGCGAGGCAAAGCAGCAGTGGATTTTTCCACCAGCGCTACTCTCCAGAAAGGCATCTTTGACGATCATGCGAGCCAGGTGAATGTGAACCTGCATATCCAGGACGCCGACCTGGATGACGTGCAGACCCTGGTTGGCATCAGGTATCCAATCCAGGGAGTGCTGGGCGCCGACATCAAGGCCGCGGGAACTGCCATCAATCTCCATGGCAGCGGAAATGTTCAAATGGCCCGGCTGACGGCCATTGATCTTGCCACCATGCGGCGGTTTCAATTGCCGCGTCTGGTGGCGGAAGGCAACGCTGGGTTTCACATTACCGGTTCTGGCACAGCGGATGCTCCGCAGATCGCGGGCCAGTTCCAGCTCCGCAAAATCATTCTGAACCATGAGCTCGTGGGCGACTCAGACATCGAGGTTGAAACCCGCGGCGCTGATCTCTTGCTGCGTGGGCGCTCCAACTTTGATAACGCCAAGCTGGATATGGACGGCACAGTGCAGATGCGCGGTGACTGGCCCGGACAGATGAAGGTCAAGTTCTCCCACCTTGATTTTGACCCCCTGATCACAGCATATTTGCAGGGCCGCGTTACCGGTCATTCTTCCGCGGCCGGAACCATTGACGTTCACGGCCCGTTCCGCCGTCCGCGCGAACTGATCATCACCGGTGTGGCAGACCAGCTCTCCGCCGAACTGGAAAACGTAAGGCTTCAGAATGACGGCCTGGTGCGCTTTTCCATGGACAGCGAATTTGCCCGCCTCAATCAGTTTCATCTGGTGGGCGAAAACACTGATGTCTATGTTCTTGGCGGCATCGGCGTTTCCGGCGACCACATTCTTGAACTGCGTTCCAACGGACGCGCGAATCTTAAACTTCTACAAGGCTATAACCCTGACATTATTGGCTACGGTCCGGCTTCATTTACCGTCAACGTTGGCGGCAACATGGCTCACCCGCAGTTGAATGGGCGCATTGATCTGGCCGATGCCGGCATTTCATTTGTTGACCTGCCCAACGGTCTGAGCCACATCAACGGTTCTCTGGTATTCGCGCAGGACCGGGTGCAGATTGAGAAGCTCAGTGCCCAGACCGGCGGCGGTGAGTTGAACTTAGGCGGCTTTCTCGCCTACCGCAATGGCCTCTATTTTGATCTGACAGCGAATGGCAAAGATATCCGCCTGCGCTATCCGCCGGGCGTAAGTTCATCAGCCGACGCCAGTTTGCGCTACAGCGGATCGGCCAGAAGCTCTTTGCTGAGCGGGGACATCACAGTCACCCGCTTCGGCATGAATCCGCGTTTTGATTTTGCGCAGTATCTGGCGCAGTCGAGAAAGTCACAAACAGTCCCCACGCTCAATCCGTTTCTCGACAATATGAGGATTGACGTACACATCAACTCCACCCCTGAACTTCAGGTGGAAACTTCACTGGCCAAACTTTCCGGCGATCTTGATCTGCATGTGCGGGGCACGGCGGCGCGTCCGGCTGTGCTCGGTCGCGTCAACATTGCGGAAGGCGATGTCTTTTTCAACGGCACCAAGTATCGCCTGGAACGCGGTGACGTGAGTTTCAGCAACCCGCTCACCATTGAACCGGTGGTCAACATTGAGATGTCAGCGCGCGTGCAGGACTATGATGTGACAATCGGCCTTCACGGCAGCGCTGTCGGCGGTAAAGGGATGAGCATGACCTATCGCTCTGATCCTCCGCTCTCCAACGCTGACATCATCTCTCTGCTCGCCTTCGGGCGGACGCGCGGCCAGGACGTTTACAGCGCTTCTCAAGCCACCGGCAGCAAAGACAATAGCGCCTCCAACGCCATTCTCGGCCAGGCCCTGAATGCTGCAGTGGGCGATCGGGTGCAGCGTCTGCTGGGCGCCAGTCGCGTGAAGATTGATCCGCTCTATGTGGGCACTTCCAATAACACCAGCGCTCGTGTGACTCTGGAACAGCAGATCAACAACAACATCACTCTGACCTACATCACCAGCCTGGCGCAATCCACTGAGACGGTGGTGCAGGTGGAATACAACATCGACAAGAATGTTTCCATCGTAGCTGTGAGGGACCAGAACGGGGTGCTGGGCTTTGACGTACACATCCGCCGCCGCAAGAAATAATGCCGCCGAAAGAAGTAGCCATGAATAATGACTTGCAGGAACCGTTTGCGGCCCAACGCGCTTCCATGGTGGAGCAGCAGTTGCGCTCCCGCGGCATTTGCGACGCTCGCCTGCTGCAGGCAATGAGCAAGGTCCCCAGGCATGAGTTTATTGACCCGGTAAAGCGCCAACAAGCCTATCTTGACCAGCCAATTACCATTGGCGAGCAGCAGACCACTTCGCAGCCATACATTATTGCGGCCATGCTTCAGGCAGCCGAAGTAGGCGCGGATGATCGTGTTCTTGAAATCGGCGCCGGTTCCGGATATCAGACGGCAATTCTTGCGGAGCTCGCTGAACGTGTGGTGGCCATTGAACGCCTGCCCGCCCTGGCCGCTTCAGCGCAGTCAACTCTTGCCCGGCTCGGATACAAAAACGTCGAGATCATCATGGCCGATGGCTCCCTGGGCTGGCCTCCATCAGCCCCTTACGACGTGATTATTGCTTCTGCAGCCTCTCCTCGGGTCCCGCCCGCCCTGGTTGACCAGCTTGCGCCCGGCGGACGCCTTGTGATTCCGGTCGGCAACGCTCAGGAGCAAGTGCTGCAACTCATTTCAAAACAGGCAGATGGCAGCATATTAAGACGTCCACTGGAAGGCTGCCGCTTCGTTCCCATGATCGGGCAGCAAGGCTTCGCCGCCTGAGCGAGACTTTTTAACCTTTCGGTTCCGCCTTACTTCTTTACTCAATCTTTACATTGCACCTTAGGCAAGAGTAGGTGATTTACCTTGAAGCAAGGTAAGTCACTGGCCTATAATCCTGCTCCTCGCCGCAAAGACCTTCCTTCGATTGTTAGACGATACCGGCGGGACGGGCCCCCAACCAAATCTCTTGGAGTCTCACCACATGAAAGTTACCCTCTCAGTTCTACTGCTCTGTCTCTTACTGCCTGCTTTTGCCTTCTGCCAAACCGCTACTGGCGAACTGCCAGACGATTTTATTCCAAACGCGAAATTGTTGAATGTCCATGGGGCATCCATCGGTGCCGGTGGGGTGCTGGGCGGCCGTTCAAGCGGAAGCGTCCTCGGCATTGATTCTCTCACCAACTTCAGCAGTTATTTTTATGATCCAG
>WNEZ01001476.1_pt1 | contig 32456 bp, 27 predicted proteins | sample 5400521 | NCBI WGS metagenome assembly WNEZ01 (sample SAMN13153339, study PRJNA577476) | soil metagenome | isolation source: 120 cm saprolite under Douglas fir tree site 2 hole 1 replicate 1 | place: USA:California | collected 2015-04-18 | reverse complement strand
GACTATGGCCATCCGAGAGGCCAATTGCCAGATCACACGCCTTGAACCCTGCTGACGCGCCTGCGTGGTCTGAAACAAAGGCGACGATAGCTCCTTCTTTCTGTTTCGCACGAATAACAGATACTGCATCGTCATCGGCAAGGAGAGGCACGCCTGCACGATGCACAAGTGCCTGCGTCACAATTTGATTGCCACCAGCAAGCACTCCCAGCTCTACTCCGTAACGCTGGCATAACTCTATAAGGTCTGAAACCCCCTGCTTCTGGCTTCTTTGTAACAACCTTGTGCGCCAAAGCAGTGGGCTTGTATTCATCTGGTATAGTGCAACTATAAACTACAACAGAAGGATTATGGCATATATGACCCGAATACTTTCCTATAACATACTCTACGGCGGGACAGGCCGTGTCAATGAATTGACGAAGATGATTGGATCGACTCGCCCTGACATTGTCGGGCTAGTTGAGGCGACAGACCCGCAGGTGGTCGAGGAACTGGCGCGAAGGCTAGGTATGCAATATCACATGACAGCCCGTGGCAAGCACAAACGGGATAGGCAGTTGGCGGTACTCAGTCGCTTGCCGGTGGTATGGACGGAGACGCACGTACGCCCTGGTATACTCACGAAGCCATTGTTAGAGGTGTGCGTAGAGGAACCCGGTGGAGAGCAACTGACAGTATTTGTCACTCACCTGACAGCAGCATTCAATCAATTGCGGGCAGGTGATTACATACGGCGACGTGAAGTACAGGAGATACTGGATATCATGGCGTCGAAGCGAGGGACGTCACATCTCTTGATAGGTGACTTCAATGCGCTTGCCCCAGGAGACAATCTACAAGCAAGCGCATTACTAGGCTATTTATTAGATATTGACCGCCGCTACCCACATACCACTAGCACGCTTGCCGGACACCCCAACCTCGAGTCTGTGGTACCGTGGTATTTGCGTGTCCTCAATCCACTTCTAAGAGCCACTCCACGTAATAAGTTGCTCAGCGCCTTCTTTGATACTGCTGTCTCTCTGTATGCGCCACGTGAGAGTATCGGCTTACTGCGTAGCGTTGGCTATGTGGATTGTTTCCGGCGCATGAATCCGCGTGCAAAGGGCTTCACCTGTCCAACTGAGTCACCTGCCGGTCGAATCGATTTCATCTTTGCCTGTCCACACCTGGCTCGGCGCCTCGCGACATGTTGCGTCGTTACGGAAAGCGAAGGTGTACCTGGCGATCAAGCAAGTGACCATTTCCCCGTATTTGCTGAGTTTCGTGATGCGTAAAGGCCCTCCGCGTGAGCTTTTCGGAGGGCCTTTATTACTTTGTGTCCACTTAGTGGAATACGTCTTTTATCTTGTCGAAGATGTTTTTATCGTTTTGTTCACGTTCAAGACGAGCAAATTCTTCGAGCAGGCGCTTTTGCTCAGGGGTCAAATTGGTCGGCGTCACCACTTTGACGATAACATGTTGGTCGCCACGTGCGCTACTATGCACTACAGGTACACCCATACCCTTGAGACGGAAAGAGCGATTACTTTGTGTGCCTGCCGGAATCTTGAGTGTGCTAGCCTTGCCATCGACCGTAGGAACCTCAACCTCGTCACCAAGGGCGGCCTGCGTAAAGCTGATGGGTAGCTCGTAGATGATGTCATTGCCCTGGCGTTTGAAGACGGGATGGGGTTTTACGGTAAGGATGACGTAGAGATTGCCCGGCGTGCCGCCCCGCGCACTGACTTCGCCTTCGCCGGTGACACGGACGTTGATGCCATCATCGACACCTGCGGGAATGTTGACCACCACTCGACGGTTGTTGCGCACCCGGCCCTGTCCCCGACATTTTTCACAGGGAGTAGTAATGACACGACCCTCGCCACGACAGCGTTCGCACATCGTCACGTTGACAAACTGCCCAAAGATAGACTGTTGCACGCGACGAATCTCGCCAGTTCCCTGGCAGGAGGAACACCGGGCCGTTGACGTCCCTGGCTGTGCGCCACTGCCTCGACAATTGGTGCATGTCTCCCAACGAGGCAGTTCAATTTCCTTCTGGCAGCCGAAAACGGCTTCCTCAAAGGTAATCACAAGCTCGTAACGGAGGTCCGCACCGCGCTGTGTACTGGTTCGGCGCTGTGTGCCTGCCGTGCTAGAGAAGAATGTCTCGAAAAGATCGTTGATACTGCTAAACCCGGCAAAGTCGCCATAGCCTGTACCTGCGCCATTATTCACGGCGGCATGCCCATATCGATCATAGGCGGCGCGTTTCTGCGGGTCACTCAGTATCTCATAGGCTTCGTTGACCTCAATGAAACGGGCCTCCGCTCCCTGCTCTTTATTGGCATCTGGGTGGTACTGCTTGGCAAGACGGCGGAATGCTTTTTTAATTTCTTCCTCATCGGCGCTACGCGATACCCCCAGCACCTCATAATAATCTCGTTTACTCGTGGCCATCGACGATCCTTTTGTTGAGAAACAGGGCGCGGCTTGATCCGCGCTACTAGCTTCTATACATATGTATCTTATACTACATTTTCTACCGGGTATATGCAAGGGCATAGCCCATGTAGAAGTTCAAGTTTCAGATGGTGTGGCCATCGGCGGTTGCCACACCATCTGAAAACCTACATTTCCTTGTATTCGCCTTCGATGGTGTCGTCGTGCGGGCCGCCCTGCTCAGATGGACCGCTCTGTTCCTCGCTACCAAAGCCTCCATCGGGGCCGCCTGCAGCACCAGGCTGGCGATAGATCGCTTCGCTGATCTTGTAGAAGGCTTGATCCAGTGATTCACGCGCCGACTTGATACGAGAGACATCATCGGTCGAGAGAGCGGAGCGTACATCGGCTATCTTAGACTCCAGCTCGCTCTTCTGCTCAGATGTGAGCTTATCACCTAGATCTGCGATATTCTTCTCTGCACGATAGGCTGCGCTATCCGCCAGGTTGCGTTCCTCGACCTCTTCCTTACGGCGCTTGTCCTCGGCGGCATGGGTTTCAGCGTCGCGCACCATGCGGTCGATCTGGTCTTTGGACAGGCCGCTGGAGGCCACAATGGTGATCTTCTGCTCGCGCCCGGTTCCTTTATCACGCGCTGAGACGTTGACAATGCCGTTAGCATCGATGTCGAAGGTGACCTCAATCTGAGGTACACCACGTGGGGCCGGCGGGATGCCATCAAGAATGAAGCTGCCAAGCGAGCGGTTGTCCTTGGCAAACTCACGCTCACCTTGCAACACGTTGATCTCTACACTTGGCTGGCTGTCGCTGGCGGTTGAGAAGACCTGGCCCTTCTGGGTCGGGATGGTCGTGTTGCGCTCTATCAAGCGCGTGAAGACACCACCGAGAGTTTCGATACCCAGGGAAAGCGGGGTCACATCAAGCAGCAGGACATCCTTCACATCGCCGGTCAGCACACCTGCCTGGATGGCAGCGCCGACGGCGACGACCTCATCCGGGTTTACGCCTCGGTTTGGCTCGCGATCAAAGATGCGCCGTACCATTGTTTGCACCGCGGGCATACGGGTCTGGCCACCCACCAGGACGACTTCCTGAATATCACCAGGGCGAACCCCTGCATCTGAAAGGGCTAGCATCACCGGTTTACGCGACTTCTCAATCAGGTCTTCGACCAGTTGCTCCAGCTTTGAACGTGTGAGCGTCATAGTGAGGTGCTTGGGGCCGCTGGCATCTGCCGTGATGAAGGGCAGGTTTATCTCTGTCTGCATCGAGCTAGACAGTTCTTTCTTGGCCTTTTCTGCTGCTTCCTTCAGACGCTGCAACGCCATACGATCCTGGCGCAGGTCGATGCCGTTCTCTTTGCGGAACTCGTCGGCAAGCCAGGTGATGATGCGCTGGTCAAAGTCGTCGCCACCCAGATGTGTGTCACCGTTGGTACTCTTGACTTCGAAGACACCATCGCCCAACTCAAGGATAGAGATGTCGAAGGTACCACCACCAAGGTCATACACACCGATGCGCTCATCCTTTTTCTTATCAAGGCCATACGCCAGTGAGGCTGCAGTTGGCTCATTGATGATACGCAGGACCTCAAGCCCGGCGATTCTGCCGGCATCCTTGGTTGCCTGGCGCTGCGCATCGTTAAAGTAGGCAGGCGCGGTGATGACGGCCTGGGTGACACGCTCGCCAAGGTAGGCCTCGGCATCGGTCTTCAGCTTCTGCAAGATCATCGCGGAGATTTCTGGCGGGCTGTACTGTTTGCCTTGTATCTCTACCCACGCATCACCATTGCTGGCCCGGACGACCTTGTATGGGACGATGCGCCGGTCGCGATCTACCTCAGGATCATCATATTTGCGACCCATGAATCTCTTGATGGAAAAGACGGTATTTTCAGGATTGGTGACGGCCTGACGCTTTGCCACCTCACCAACGAGACGCTCGCCGTTCTTGTTCACAGCGACAATCGAAGGGGTGACACGCGATCCCTCTGCATTGGGGATAACGACAGGTTCGCCGCCTTCCATGACGGCGACGCACGAGTTGGTTGTTCCTAGATCAATTCCAATAACTTTTGGCACAGTTGCCTCCTAAATGTAGTAATAGTTAATCAGTTGTCCCGATTTTTTCTGTTTCAGTTCCCGTGGAGACCGGTTGGGGTTCACGGGCAATTTTCACGAGCGCGGGCCGTAGAACCTGGTCTTGAAGCTTGTAGCCACGCTGGAGTTCAGCGGTGACCGTTTCTTCGGGGTAGGCACTGGTCTCTTCGTAGGCTACCGCCTCATGCTCAATTGGATTAAATTTCTTTCCCTGGCTCTCAATAGGCGTCACGCCAGTACGATGCAGGATGCCAAACAGTTGAGCCTGGATCATGCCTATGCCTTCTACCCACGTGAAGTGAGCAAACTCCTTGGGCAGGGAGGTAAATGCGCGATCGAAGCTGTCAAGCACTGCCAACTGCTCATAGACGACCGCTTTAAGTGTGTCTTTGAGCGCCAGGTTGAGGTCTTGTTGCAGCCGCTTGCGCATATTTGAAATCTCTGCCTGCGCACGCATGGCACGATTCATGTAATCGGTTGCCTTCTCGCGCTCGGTCGCCAGTTCTTTCTCCAGTTCCTCAATGCGTAGCTTGAGTTGCCGGATCTGTGCGATAGGCGTCTCTTGTTCTTGAGAAGGTGCTTGCGATGACTCAGGTTGTTCTACTTCATCGGTCATACTTCATAATCCTCTTTATTCGATCCCTTATTCGTAGCCATAGACTTCGGCCAGCAGGTCGTTCATGACTTGTGTCATATAGCGTACGACTGCGATGGCGCGACCATATTGCATGCGCGTTGGGCCGATTACGCCCAACAAGCCGCCAATTTTGCCCTCACGGCCATAGCGAGCAACAACCAGACTGACATCCTTCATCTCATCCCACTCGTTCTCCCCACCAATAATGACGTGGACGCCATCGGACTCGCGTAACTGCGATGCCACTGCCGGTAAAAAGCGATTCTGCTCCAGTACCTCCATGACCTTGCGCACACGCTCGTTGCGTTCCTCTTCCGGTCCCATACGGCTATATTCTGGCTGCTCCAGGATGTTGAGCACCCCTTCACGGTAGAAGACGTCCCCCAACGGATCACCATGTTGCTCGAGGATATGGGCAATGGTGGTACCGATGAGGTGTTCGACCGCAGAGAAGTCATGCCGGCGCAAGAGAGCATCCACTTCGGCAGCACTCTTGTTGTAGAAGAGTTCGTTGAGCGAGGCTGCAGAGGCGCTGAGTTCTTCTTGCTGGATCGGCCGCTCTAGCAGTAGCCGCTGTTGTTTGACCGTCCCATCGATCATCACCAGGACCAGGTGGGCAGAGAGGTCGGTGACCGAAAGTACCTCAAAGTGCTTGAGCCGTCCCTCCGTGGCTCGTGGTGAGGTCATGACTGCTGCGCTATGGAGCAAGCGGGCCATCACTGAAGCCGTTAAACGTACCCATTGATCCAGTTGATCCTGGACCTGGTAGAACTGATGACGAATCAGGCGCTGCTCTTCAAGCGCGAGCGCCGATTCTTGCATCAAATGTTCTACAAAGTAACGGTATCCCAGGTCAGTTGGTACGCGCCCTGCAGATGTATGCGGTTGATAGATAAGGTGAGCCTCTTCCAATCCGGCCAGTTCATGACGAACGGTGGCGGAACTGAAGTTCAGTCCATACTTACGCACCAGGGTTTCAGATGCGACGGGCGTGGCGGTATAGATGTACTCTTCGACGAGCGATCGCAGTATCTGCTGTTTTCGCTGGCTCAGTGGTGTCATGTGTTCGGCGAACTCTCCCAACATGCTCCTAATAATACGCTACTTGTCAATAATGATTGCTAGCAGTCTTAAGGTCTGACTGCGAATATAGAATAGCACTCAACGGGTGAGATTGTCAAGGGGTGTGGTAAAATGGGTGCGCGTACGATTTTGGCATGGACCCTGGCAGGCCCTACATCACGATTTTGGAGATGACACATTATGGACGAACAGAAGCGCACACCTGGCAGATACGGAATAGACGAGATAGAGGCAAGCCAACTGGAAAAATGGCCCAATGCTCATCCTGAGCGGGATTACGTCGTACATCTGGAAGCTCCAGAGTTCACCTGCCTCTGTCCCAGGTCGGGCTTCCCCGATTTTGCCACCATCATCATCGACTATGTGCCCGATCAGCACGTCGTCGAACTGAAGAGTCTGAAACTCTATATCAATAAATACCGTAACCGGCAGATCAGTCACGAGGCAGCCGCCAATACCATCCTCAACGATTTGATAGCTCTGCTCTCTCCACGCTGGATGCGTGTGGTTGCTGATTTTACGGTCCGTGGCAATATCAAGACGATCATTTTCGCCGAGCACGCTCTCCCTGGATACAAAGGGCCAAGACCAGAGTACAGACGCCTGGGGGCTTCCTGCTAAATCCTCTAGCTGTTGGCCTCTACACGTCGGAAGAGGATCGGGCTGAAATTGGTATGATAGTCGTAGGTGTCCAGATTCTCTTGTCGCTTGAGAAACCCTACCACCAGATAGGTAAAAGGAGTGGCAACCACCTCATACACGACTTTGAAGCTCCACTGTGTGAGGATGGCGGTGAGCATCAACTGAGCTGGAATGACTCCCCAAAAAGCTATGCTAATAAAGATGACAGTATCCAATCCTTCACCTACCAGCGTTGAGCCGATGGTACGTGTCCACAACCAGCGTCCCTGGGTGGCAATCTTCAACTTGGCGAGTACAAAGGAGTTGGTAAACTCACCAACCAGGTAAGCAACAAACGAGGCCAGTAATAAACGTGGAGCGAAACCAAGAATGGTCTCGTAGGCCGCCTGGTCTTTCCAGAAGGGGGCGGCAGGCGCAAGTCCTCCCAGGAAAATCGCAATCACAGCCAGCAAGTTACAGGTGAAGCCTAGCCAGATGACCCGTCGCGCCGCTGGATATCCGTAGACCTCCGTAAGCACATCACCAAACAGGTAACTGAGCGGGAAAACAATAATGCCAGCTGGCACTAAGAACCCGAATAGCAGCATTAGTTTCACAGCAATGATGTTTGCCGTGATGAGACAGGTGACAAAAACGGATGCGACCACGACAAACCAGAAAGATACCTTCAAACCCAAGACTCCTTCTCTTGCAATCCATCATTAACAAAAGTATTCACTGTAATAATTATGCCACAAGGGAGCATGGGCTACTGTGTTGGTATCGGTGTCAGCTCTGGTCCTGGTACCGTAGTAGGTGTTGGTGTACCAGGACCGGTGTCGGTGCCAGGGGCAGGGCCGGTGCAGAATGTGATGCCGGGCGTTGTTGTTGCCACCGGTACCTGTGTTGGCGCTGCCGTGGTCGTCAAGTCGCAAGGGATGGGGATGCCTGTCTGCATCGGCTTTTCAGTATCAAGCATCCAGTCGGTAATGCCAGTCCCTTCCAGACCGTTGCTTTTTGAAATGGCTTGTTTGATCACCCCCGGCGGTACAGTAAATGTCGTTTGTGTAAAAGGATAGGGAGGGTGGTAGTTCCCACAGGGAATACCTGCTCCATCGATATTACAGGCGCCGCTGGCACGTTCGATGACGCTGTGCCAGATAGGGCCAGCGCCTGTAATACCGACGGCATGATACAACGGCGAGTTATCGGCATTACCCGACCAGACACCGACCACGACGTCGGGCGTGTAGCCAATCGTCCAGTTATCCACAAAGTCATCGGTTGTGCCAGTTTTGGCAGCCAGCTCGTGCTTCTGTCCATCGGCTTGCTCCCAATCGTACATTGAGAGGACGTGGTCGCCCGTGAATTCAATGGCGCGTGCCGGTTCATCAGAGAGTATAGAGGTCATCAGGTAGGCAATCTGTGGACTGATCACCTGGACACCATTGGGATGCGTCGGATCGAAGTGGTAGAGATTATGACCATAGTTGTCCCAAATATCCAGGATAGTCTTAGGCGGGATGTGTACACCCTGGTTGGCGAAGACCTGGTACGCCCCCACCATCTGGATCAAGGGAACACCTGCAGTACCCAGCGCGGTAGCAGGTCCCAAAAATGTATTATGCTTGGCAACATCGTTGTCTATCGCTGTAATACCTAAACGTCGTGCCATGTTGGCGACGTTATCCACGCCCGCGAACTCAAAAGTTTTCACGGCAGGCACATTGAACGAATTGGCGATGTCAATGCGAATGGTGGAGTTCAGGTTATGGTATCCGCCGCCGTAATCGGGGGGATGGTAGGCTGTTTTTTCAGGGTCGTTTACGTTGAGAGGCGCCGCTCCCGAAGGGAAAGGATAGAACGTTTTTCTATCTGGAAGCGCCAGGCCTGGATACCAGCCCATCTGGAAGGCTGTTGCATAGACAATGGGCTTAAAGGATGAGCCTGGTGAGCGATAAGCCACAGCAGCATTGTATTTTCCGCCAACTTTGGGATCGTTCGAATTCCAGTCAGCGCTGCCATCCATTGCCAGGATCTCACCTGTTTTGGCACTCATGACGACGACCGCCGAGTCATTGACATTATGCACAGCGTTGAGGGGGCCATAGTCGCCTTCGAACGGCTGATACTCCGGTTTATCGAGATGGCGGCGCACAGCGTTCTCGACGAACTCTTCCAGGTTGATGTCGATGGTGGTGCGGATATTGAAGCCGCTGTTGAGCAGGGTTTCAACGCCTAGTTGGTCCTCCAACTGTTGAATGACCCATAGGACAAAATGTGGGGCACGAATGTGGCGTATATATGGCGTGAAGGTCATCTTAGCGGTCAGGGCTTCTGCCTGCTGTATCATGGCTGGTGTAATCGTGCCCAGGCACGCGCCAGTCCTAATAGCGGGTTATGTTTGTGTGTGTTGAGGTCGAGGTCGAGGTTGGCGATGGCAGGAGTACACACGTGTTGCACGTTACACTGTGGCATGATATGGAAGTAGTCCTCAACGGCGGCCTCTACGCCGAGCTCCTGGGCACCAAAGGGTGAAACGTTGAAATATATCTCCAGGATCTTCCATTTGGGAAACTGTTGCGTCAGGCCAATCGCCAGTACCGCCTCGGTGATCTTACGATCTAGCGTTACTGCCCTGTTATTGGTGAGATTTTTTATCAACTGTTGCGTCAGCGTGCTGCCACCGCCAGCAACTTGATGGTATTGCAGGTATTCGATCGCTGCACGACCGATGCCTTGCGGGTCTATGCCAGGGTTATCCCAAAACGTATGATCCTCTGCCGCTATCATGGAGTCGCGCATAATCTGCGGGATGTCGTTATAGGAGACGGGAGTACGACGTCCTCCCCCATTCGGATCAAATAAGTCATACAGCAAGACGCCGTTGCGGTCGTAGATATGAGAGGTCTGGCTAATCTGCTGGTTCGCTATTCCCTGCAGACGTGGAAACTCGCTCTGATAATAGGCATAGGCCGAGGCAACGCCCGAAGAGCTTAGAATCACCAGGACGAGAGCAAGAGCGATAGCGATATTTTTTGCTAAGTTTGTCGGATTGAGTTGGTTACGTTGCCAACGCTCGCGCCGCCGCCGCATTTGCATAGAGATGCGCATAGTGCGTGAGCGTTTCCAGGGTTTCGCTTTCTGCTTTACCGGTGCAATGCGCTGACCAGGGCGGTAGAGGACCAGCGGCTGCTGATCGACTTTCCCTGGGACCGCTGCCATGTGACCGGACCAGCGACGGACTGTCTGCATGGTATTAGCGACCCAGCCTCTCTGTCCAGGTAGAGGCCCGCCTTGTCGTTGGGAGGGTTGCGGTGGTGGCATCGGTGAAAATTGGGCAGGTCCCTGTGGTCTGGGCATTGCAGGAGGATACTGTTGAGGTATCTGCTGCTGTTGGGCGTATTCACGTAATGAGCGGCCTGCACGGGGATTGCCGTTGTTCCCAGCAGGACGATTGTTCTCAGGTGGTTGTTGGTTCCAAATAGTATTATTCATAACTGTTTCTAATCTTCTAGGTACATTCTCATAGGTACAATCTCAGTCCACTCACTTTAACGGAGCAGGCCAGGTACATTAACACGTTCAGCCATTTGGGCCATGGCTAGCCCAGGCAAAGGGACAGTACCAGGTACACACCGCTTGCCAAATAATGTACAATGGAGGAGCTATATACAACGGACTCTTGTTGAGAGGAGCCACTATTTCATGCTCTTGCGTCGTATTCGTTTGCTAGCAGTCGTCTTGCTTTGTCTTTGCGCCCTGTTAGTCTCAACTGTTGCTTTTCCTCGGCCCGCATTTGCGGCAGGCGATCCAATCACCGTGACCTCTCAAACAGATACAGTTCACTTCCCTAACTTCATCGACTTTGATCTCAGTGCAAACGATAGCAGCAGCACTCTATCTCAGGCCATTATCTCCATTACATTCAGCGTCCCAGGGTATGAAAATCAAGTAGACGAGCACACATTAACCATCAGTCATCCTGCTCAAAGTGTGACGTTGCACTGGCGCGAAGACACAACTGGCAATAACTTCTACCCGGCGGGGGTGCAGGTCGCTTACAATTGGCAACTTGAGGATAGTGCAGGCCATAGGCATACAGGTGTCACTCAACACTTCTCAACGACAGATACCCGTTTCAACTGGCCGCGCCTGTCACAAGGCAACTTGCAGGTGAATTGGTACAACCGCTCACAGGATTTCGGTCAGCTCGTGCTCGACAAAGCAAGTGCAAGCCTGGCTCATATCAGTACTATGCTTGGGAGTGGGCTGGTTCATCCGATTAATGTGTGGATCTATGCGTCCGATGACGATTTCCATGGCTCGCTTCAGCCAAACTCTTATGAATGGGTAGGAGGTGAGGCCCTTCCTTCCCTGGATGAAGCATCGATTGTTGTAGTCGATACCTCCGATCATACCCTGGTGCGCGACATGCCCCACGAATTGACCCATCTCCTCTTCCACCAACTTATAAACCCGGGACTCCGCATCCCGACGTGGTTCGATGAGGGTCTGGCAGTGTATAACCAGGTTTATCATGAGCCGGAGATGACTGCACGTTTGCAAGCCGCGCTCGATTTACATACGCTGCTCCGATTGGACGATATCGCAGATGGTTTTCCGTCTAATTCAGACCAGGCATATCTTGCCTATGCCCAAAGTTGGAACCTGGTCAGCTACATGTATAGCACCTTTGGCCTGAGCAAAATGACTCTTTTTATCAAGTTGCTGAAAAACTCACAAGCAACGTTTGCACAGGATTTGCAGCAGGCTCTTGGAGAGGATCAGACCCACCTGGAGGATCAATGGCGCATTCACCTGCATCAGCCACCGGCACTTGCGCCCGGTCAACTCACGCCAACTGCACAGCCACAAAGGCAGCCAGTCCAACCAAAAACGCAAACAAACGCTGATAGTAGTTCACCGTTACTCATCACCATTGGTTTCTTGCTTGTTCTGGCGTCCCTGATTATGCTCTTGGTCATTAGCGTCAATGTGAACCGGCGGAAGCAACAAGCACTGGAGATGGAGTCTGCACGACAGCTTGTTGCCGCCAATACCCGGCGCTGGCAACCAGGCAATCAAACATCGTCGTATACCCAAACATCGACGTATATGCAATCCCCCATACCACCTTCAACGCCGTTTGTCCCTGCAAATCCGCATGCCAGTCCATGGGAATGGGACTATCCAGATGATGAAGGGGAGGCGTATGCTGGTGAGGACCAGAGCAAAAGCGTGATGGGGCCGTCACCTCTGTCGTTTATTGAGAGCCAGGAATACCTGGGACAACGACCCAGGCGACAGGTCCCCCAAGAATGAGGATAACTGGATAGTTTATAGGCAGAATAGTTTATAAGGAATATTGAGATGGAAGTGTTCGACTCACCAACCCGGTATTATCCATCGGATGCCTTGTCGCTGGATGAACTTGCTTACTGGATTGCCTTCAGCCGTGTGTTGGGCATAGGGCCAGTGCGCTTCAAACAATTGCTAGACTTCTTTCATACTGATGTTGCAGCAGCCTGGCACGCCGATAGCAAAGAACTGGCGCAAGCGGGCCTGGATCAGAAAACAATCCAGAGCTTCCTCAAACAACGGTCCACGATCGTACCACAACAGGAACTGGAGAAATTAGAACGGCTGCGTGTGCAAGTCATCACATGGAAAGACAAAGCCTACCCGGAACTGCTAAAAGAGATTGATCATCCACCTCCGGTACTCTACGTAGCCGGTACATTGACCGAGGCTGATCAATTTGCGCTGGCCATCGTCGGCACACGTGATGCTTTCGCGCACACCGCGGCGCTTGATGCGGGTGGACGTACACTGGCAGTACTGGGAAGTGGCCTGGACATCATCTATCCACCCGCTAATCACAACCTGGCACGGCGCATTGTCGAGTCTGGCCAGGGGGCACTGTTAACGGAATTTCCGTTGGGTGTCAATCCGGAGGGCGGCAACTTCCCGGCGCGCAACCGCATTATTTCGGGTCTCTCGCTCGGTGTGCTGATCACGGAAGCTCCCCAGCAGAGCGGGGCACTCATCACGGCGAATTTTGCGCTCGAACACGGACGTGACGTTTTTGCCGTACCCGGGAACATTTTCTCTGCGGGGAGTGCGGGTGTCAATAAGCTCATCCAGGATGGCGGAGCGCGCCTGGTGACCAACGTCAATGACATTCTGGAGGCGCTCAATCTGTTTATGGTGCCCCAACACGTGGAAATGCAGGCTGCGCTACCCGACAATGCTGAGGAGCGTACGTTGCTGGCGCTGCTCAGCCATGAGCCGTGTCACGTGGATGACCTGATCCGTACGTCGGAATTGCCGACAAAGACTGTATCGGCCACGCTGCAAATAATGGAACTGAAGGGAATGGTGAAGTCGGTGGGCGGGATGCAGTTTGTGCTGGCGAGGTAGAAGAAACTGATCTCATGCGCCCACTCGTGGGCAGTCACAAAATAACGTAACTATTCAGGCCTCCTATTTTCTTGATTCCTCAGCGCCACAGGTGGCGAGGCGTCCTGAATAGTTACCATTCTTCTTTGCTAGAGATCGCGCATAGCCTCAACTACCGGGCGACGAGACGCCGCCTGAGCGCCCACAACCGCGAGCACCATAGAAGCGACCGCCGCCACTACTAACACAAGCAGGTATACCCATGGTACAGCCAGCACCTCCGGCGGCGGATCGAAGACTCCAGTCAGCACCGTCACCAGCATCTGAGCAATACCAAACCCCAGTGCTACACCTATCACGCAGCCTCCCACCTGAATCAACACCCCTTCGCTCCACAGGAACGCGCCAAGTTGATTGCCCTTCGCACCCAATGCTGCGAGGATTGCAAATGTCCGTCGCCGTTCAGCCAATCCGAGCGCCAGAATCAAGCCCATTGCCCCGGCCACCAGCAGGACCGCAAATACCAATTCCAAACTGGTCAGCCCATGCAGATCCACCGCAGTCAGACTGGAATTGATCAAGTGTTGCGTCGAATTGATATCCGTGACCCTGGCCCCTGCGAGCGAACTTACCACCGCACGCGCCCGGGCTGCCACATCGGCCGGATTGCCATCGACACGCATCAGCACAATCTCCGCAGCATTCGCGCCAGTCTGCTGGGCGAGGTAGCTCGCATTGGCCACCAGGAAGGAATCATGCGGTGCTGTAGGGAACTCTCGCACGACTCCCAGGAAGTGGAACGGCACCACATGGTACTGGTGATCCTGCGTATTCTGCAAGCGGAGATTGATCCTGTCACCCAGGTTCAACTGGAAGTCGGTCACCGTCTCCTGAGAGACCAGTACTCCATCTGGATGGCTGGCCAGGGCTGCCAGCGTGGCCTGCGCATCTCCGCCTCCAAAGAAGGCATTGGACATGTTGGTCGCCTCACCGATGTGGGTTGGATCGATCCCATAGATATCTTGCAGATCGTTGCCAACGTAGGCAAAGCGATGCAGCATCGACTGTGCAGCAGCAACGCCAGGCAACGTTTGCAGTTGCGATAGCATGCTGCCGGGAGCCGAAGCCGTAGGACCGGTTACCGTGACATCGGCTCCATTGGTAAGTTCCGCATCCACACGGGCCTGGGCATTATAGGTCGTATTGAAAACAGCGGTGGATATCGCAAAGGAAAATGCCAGCGCTACCAGCACCATACCCTGGGCCACTCGCCTATACTGCCGACCCAGGGATGCGGCAACCACACCGGAAAGTTTTCGCGCAATGGGACGGAGTATACCGGCCAATACACGACGACCTCGCTCGAGCCCCCATCCCCACAGGCGCATCGACAGCAAAGCCACGCCAATCCAGAGGCAGAACGGAGCGAGAAATGTATCGTAAGCCACCGCTGTTTCCGGTACACCTTCTGGCGCCAACACCACCTGGTAGCCAGTACTGGCTGTCCGCCAGAACACGATGGCAGAGGCAACTAAAATGATCACATCGAGATAGATGCGCTGCCAAAGAGGCTTACGCCCTCGGCCTACCACGGCTCGTGCGGCCATCACTGTAGAATGGCGAGCTTGTGCCCAGGCAGGATAGAGCACGGCGACGACTGCCAGTAGAAGACCAACAAGCGCTGCACTGGCCGTCCAGAGGATCGTCGTCGTATCCAGCAGCACTCCAACGGGCGGACCTATTTTTATATTCATTGCCCCCGCAGCTATTGCAGCCAGTATGATGCCCAGCACCACGCCGCCAATACCTACGATCAACGCTTCCACAGTCTCCAGGCGCAGGATCTGCGCAGTGGAAGCCCCACGGGTGCGTAGCAGCGCTTGCTCCTGTTGGCGACGCTCCGTACCCGAAGCTGCAACCGCCAGCGTGAGTAGGATTGCCAGGAGAGCGCCCGGCAGCCCCAGGAACAAGAAAAGCACAAGTGCATAGAGTGCGTCCTGGCGTACTCCATCTAGACGCGCCGCCAGATTGTCCCCAACAATACCACTGCCAGCAATGCGCGCCTCGAGGTTATGTGCCAGCTGCTGCACATAATGTGCGGCAGCGTTGGGGTCGGCAGGTAGTGTATGAGCGATCCTGACGTGGAGTTGCATGCGCACCGAATCGGGACGCACGCTCGCCTGGTGGTCGAAGAGCTGGTGCCAGCGGTCACCGGGAAGTATCAATACATTGTCCGGTGGTGCTTGTGGGGCTGCGCCCGCCGGGACACCGACGGCCTGGAAGAGCGAATCTGCATTAGGCAGGTCGACAACGCCATCGACTTTCACCTTCACAGGTGGCAGGCCCACTCGCAGGATGGTCACAGTATCACCGACCGTCACATGCAGATTTGCGGCTGTCTGCTGTGCCACGAGTACACCGTCCAGCGATCCAATCAGTGAGCGGATCTCAGTCGGAAAGGTCTGCCGGTAGAGCGCGCTGATTCCCAGAACCTTGCCAGGGCCTGTTGTCTGCACCGTACCATCCGTGCTAGCGGTGAAACCACCGGTGTTGGCATAGCCCACTTCCTCTAATGCCGTATACGCAGTGGACTTGCCGATTGCGCTGGTGACCGCGTTAACATCAGTGCCGGGAACAAGTTGGACTTGCCAATCAACAGGCACATCTGCGATCGCCCGTTGCGTCATCGACGCGCTACTTGCAGCAATAAATGCTCCAATCGACGTCAACAGCGCAACAGTGACCGCGACACCAACGATCGTCCCCAGCAAGCGACCGGTGCGATGAGCAAGTAAGCCTTTCAGCCAGAGCATCATAAGCATCAAGCATGAACCTCCAGGGTGCCGTGTTGCATGCGCCATACCGTGTGCATGCGTTCTGCTACTGTCATGTCGTGCGTCGCAACGAGCAGCGCGGTGTCCGTACCTTCTAGAGCGGCAAGCAGTACATCGAACAGGTGCTGTGCGGTCGGATGGTCAAGCTGACCTGTAGGTTCATCTGCCAGAATGAGCTTTGGCCCGCAGACGAGGGCCCGTGCCATTGCCACACGTTGCGCCTGCCCACCGGAGAGTTCTTCAGGCAACTTCTCTGCGAGCGACTCCAACCCGATGCGTTCGAGCATATCAAGAGCAGTGGCGTGGGCCTTTTCTGCACTAACCTGCCCAAGCAGTAGAGGTATTTCCACGTTTTCTACAACCGTCATCGGAGCAAGCAAACTCTGCGTTTGAAACACGAACCCGATTTTCCCTGGACGCAGCGTTTCCCTTGCTCCGAGTGCCGGCCAGGCGAGAATGCCAGATGTAGGCGTGTCGAGTCCCCCCAGCAGGTGCAGCAGAGTGGACTTCCCGCTGCCAGAAGGTCCCACCAGGGCTATGCGGTCACCGGGCATAATCGCACAGGTAGCAGAGACGAGCGCCAACACCGGCGTGTTGCCACGTCGATAGACGCGTCCACCGTTTTGTATGTAGGCAAGCACTTCAGGCATTGATGACCCTCCCATCCAGCAAGCGCACGATGCGGTCTGCATGCGCTGCCAGTACATCGCTATGTGTGGCAATCAGTGTCGCACCGCCATCTCTACGGCGGACCTCCAGCAGATCCAGGATCTGCTTTTCAGTTTCTGCATCAACCTCACCGGTTGGCTCGTCGGCCAGGAGCACCTTCGGCTCGGTGGATAACGCAACCGCTAGAGCAGCACGTGCCGCCTCTCCACCCGAAAGCTGGGAAGGGAGCGCATAGCGACGATCATGCAGGCCAACCTGGTCGATGAGCTTGCTCAGCCGTTGCTTGTCGAACTTGCGTGCCAGTCGCATCTGTAGACACATATTATCGTTGACGGAAAGGTGCTCGAACAGGTTGCGCGACTGGAGCAAGATACCGATCTGGGCAGCACGCATAGCTGCGCGTTCGGCTTCGGGTCGGCGTGTCAAGCGCTTTCCCATCAGTTTCACATGCCCACCATCCGGCTCGTCAAGCCCGACGAGACAGTTCAGCAGCGTTGATTTGCCGCTGCCTGACGGCCCGATGACGGTGACGATCTCGCCTGCTTCGACATACAGGCTCACCCCGCGCAATGCTAGCGTTTCCTCTTCGCCAATATGGTAAAAACGATACAGATCAAAGGCTTCGATAATGCGCATACTACACCCACTTGAAACTACCCGACATGAACCTCCACTGATCAACGTTATCAGAACCCAGCGGAGCCCAGAGGGCGAGGGTAGCCAGCTTACCAGCGTGAAAGAAGAGATAGGCGTTATTTTCGAGACGTACCTGTTTGCCGGTCACCGGATTGGGATCGGAGTTCGAGGTATAGACGATGAGCACGGCCGGGTTGCCGTGAACCTGCACATTCTGTGCGCACACATCTCGTACCTCATGTCCTAGTTGTGCCAGGACCGCTTGGTTCGTGCTCACGCTGTCAGCAGTCGGTGCATTCGATGCATTTGTAATAAAGATCTGCACCCCATCCAACTTACTGACGAAACGCGCATCTGCCGCATTAGTCGTCCGTGCCCAGCCCTCCGGCACCTGGAGTTGATAGCCTCCAAGCGAAGATTGATAGCTCACAAATACCTGGCTGTCTGGTATATCACCGGCTTGATTCTGGCTATCAGGAGAAGGTGCCGCAGGTGGTAGGCTACACGAGCTAGATACTTTTACATTCAGTGTCGAAGTCGGCGTTGAAGTCGATGACGTTGTCGGCGGTACACTAGCCGGTGTAGATGATGTGGTCAATGACGTGCTTGTTGGGGGCGATGACGTACTCGGCGGGGCACTACTCCCCCCACATCCGCTGAGAAGGACCAGGCCCAAAGCCAGCACAATGAATAGTATGCTATTTGTTACTCTTGTCATACTCATAAAACACTCCTAGTTGTCTGTAGCCATTATTTCCTATTTCGTTCGGATTTCTGAGGAGCCTGCTCAGAAGAGGAACCCTCTTCTCTACTCCAGCAGAGAGGGAGGGCCACGGTAAAGGTCGAGCCTTCTCCGGCCTGACTCTCCACTGTCACCGAGCCTCCATGGGCTTTGACGATCCAATCTACAATCGAGAGCCCCAGTCCGCTATTTCCTCCTGGGGTGTGTATTCGTGCAGGATCAACCCGATAGAAGCGGTCAAACACATAGGGCACATGCTCTGGGGCAATGCCGATCCCCATATCACGGACGACGAGCAATGCCTGCCCCTGCCTGGCCTGGACCGAGACAAAGACCTGTCCCCCTGCATTATTATAGCAGATCGCATTCTCCAGCAGGTTCATGACGACCTGCATCAGACGGGCCTCATCCCCTCGCACTCTCATCGGTTCGGTGGCCGTCACCTCAACGGTCACCTGGTACTGTGCCGCCACCATGTCCACGGCGCCAACAACCGCCTCTACCAGCAGATCGAAGCGTATGGCCTCCTCTTCCAGGCGAACCTGCCCATCGTCTGCACGGGCTAAGGCTAACAGATCGCTAATGAGACGCCCCAGGCGTTCCGCTTCATTGTGAATCGTCTGAAAGACGTCCGCATACTCCTCTGCTGTGAAGACCTGCAGCAGAGCCAGCTTAGCCTTACTACGAATGACCGTTATGGGCGTGCGCAGTTCATGGGAGGCATCAGCCACAAAGCGGCGTTGGCGCAGGAACGCTTGCTCTAGATGCTCAATCATCTCATTCAAGGTCACGGCCAGGTGCCGCAGCTCGTCGTGTGCCCGAGGCAGGGGAACCCGCTGGCGCAAATCGCCCCCCTTAATGATCCGAGCCGTCCGAGTGAGTCGATGAATAGGCGCAAAAGCACGCCCGGCTAACCAGAAACTCACCAGAGCACCCAGCATCAGGATGAGTGGGGTGATAAAGAGCAAATCGATGAGTACATCATGCAGCGTGGCCTGCACCTCGGTGAGCGAGGTGGCGACCTGCACGACGCCGAAGATCTGCCCGTCCTGGGTTAAGGCTCGACTGTAGAGCCGCACCGGTTGTCCATCGACGGTCGTAATGGTTCCCTGCCAGGGAACGCCATGAAGAGGTTGGGTGACGCTTTGAGCCGGAACCAGCAGGGTCCGAAAAGCTGGAGTGGTTCGAAAGGGAACACCTTGCCCGTTGAGCACACGCACCAGCACTCCCAGGTTGACATCGCCAGGAGGCACATGCGCTCTCTGATAAGCAGTGTCGAAGCCAGGCAGGTCGGCGGTTGCGTCCTGGATGCTGAGAACTCCCCGTTCCTCCGTAATATCGCCAGCAACCTGCTGCGCTTGCAGTTGCAGGGCCGTGTCCAAACTACCGGCCAGCGTCGTCTGAAACCGGAGATAGAACAGGATCCCAGAGAGCCCCATCAGGCTGGCAAAGACGACGCTGTACCAGAGCATCAACTGTAGATGAATGCCCAGAGGCCACAGACGACCGAGCACTTTCATGGTTCGGGCTCCTTTAGCTGGTACCCTGATCCGCGAATCGTGTGAATCAGGTTTGGTTCGCCTGCGGCACAGAGCTTCGTGCGCAGGTAGCGAATGTAGACCTCAACGATATTGGAGAGATGTTCAGCATCAACATCCCAGACATGCTCAGCGATCAGGGTTCGACTCAAGACCTGGCGAGGATGATACATGAGATATTCCAAAAGCGCATATTCCTTGCCAGAAAGCGGAATGAGGCGCTCACCTCGCCGTGCCTCGTGCGTACGGGTATCGAGGGTGAGGTCCAGGAAGTGTAGCACCGTCGTCTTCTCTTCGCTCCTGCGTCGCAGCAACGCCCGAACCCGCGCCTCTAATTCCAGTAAATCAAAGGGCTTGGCCAGATAGTCATCAGCCCCCACATCGAGTCCTCGCACCCGCTGATCGACCTCACCAAGGGCGGTGAGGAACAAAATGGGCATCCTGCGCTTCCGATTGCGCAAGTGCTCACAGACCTCCAGGCCGCTGAGCCCAGGCAGCAGGATATCCAGGATCATGAGATCGTACGACGTCGTTAATCCAAGGGCGAGTGCATCCTCGCCGTCAGCTACTAGATCGACGACGTATGAGCAGCGCTCCAGGCCCTTTTTCAGATCTGGTCCCAAGGCCGGATGATCTTCTGCCACAAGAATACGCATAGATCGGTTCTCCTAATTAGCAGGTCAGGTCATGACCCCCTCTCCTGCTCTCACTGTAGCGCACCAAGATGAGACCAAGATGAGTGTCGCAGAAATTAGCCCCGCGTTCTCATATCTGTCTCATATTGAGACCGTATGATGAGAAAAGCTTCCAGCAATGAGAGACGAACAGGAAGTCCCTCATCAGAAAGGATGGCGGACAGGTGATTGTCGTTGGGGAAGGTCCGTCATTATGTATACGATCAGGCAAAGGTTTCCGAATACCTTGTTGTCAGGTTTCTCAATAACGAAAACAAAGATGACAGGAGAAGAATACAGTGGATGTTGTAGTTGAATCGGTAAAACTTGCCTCAAAACTACACAGTCGCCAACGCAAGAAAAAGTCTATTGTTCCTGATATTCCCTATATGGGTCATCTGATGGAGGTTGCAGGGATCGTACAGGCGAATGGTGGTGACGAAACCACTGTAGCAGCAGCTCTGTTGCATGATGCCATTGAGGATCAAGGAGCAGAAGCGCGTGAACAAATTCGCGAAAAATTTGGGCAAGAGGTTCTTGCTATCGTCGAAGCCTGTACTGAGAGTGAGACGTTTCCCAAGCCATCCTGGAGGAAACGTAAGGAAGGGTATCTCAAACTGGTAGAAATGGCATCGTTACGCGCGCTTTTGGTGATGGTTGCAGACAAGTTGCAGAATAGTCGAGCCTTGTTACGACGACTGAAATTGGAAGGCGCGGAGGGTTGGAGCAATCCCAGCCGAGAAGAGAAGTTGTGGTATACACAAAGTCTTCTTGAAGCAATGCGTCGTCGTCTGAGGCAATTGGAACAGGAGACTGACCATCCAACGCTGGTGAGTCTCTCCCTGCTCATTGATGAGTACGCCGAAGTGGTTGCTGCATTGACACACTACTAGTACTGCTTTGTTAGTTTCTATGGGGCAGATTTCACTCAAGCCTGGTGGCAAGCTCATTACTCTTGCATAGACTGTCAAAAAGCGGTTTCTGCCGGTTGGCTTGTAGAGCCGACCGAACCACTTTTCACACAGTCTCTAACATAGCCGTCCTACTGTGTGCCCAATCACATAGTATGCTATGCTAAACGCTGTGATCACCAGGAGATCCGCAAGGAAACTTCGCCAGGGCTTGTAGCTATATCCTGCAAGTGGAAAGAGAAACCAAGAAAAGGCTACTGTGGCTTCATACGTGGTTTGCGCTACTCATGGTTAATTCCCCCAGTGAAGCCAGAGGAGAGCAGTAAAGATTTGCGTCTGCCACACCTTCCAGGAGGTCCTTGCAGTCCCTGGAAGCATATTCTCTCCCAGCAGTGCAGGTGTCAATAAGCTCATCTAAGAAGTGCCAAGATCTATTCCATGCCCCCTGGTTTTGCCGTCCCTTTTGGTCGTGGACGTATGGGGATCAGCAAGACCAGGACGAGAGCCACAATGGTAATGGCCAGGGTGAATAAAAAAGCATCGTTAATCCCCAGCATATTGGCCTGTTGTTGCAACTGCTGGATGAGAAGCTGTACGGCGGCGGCTGTTGCGGCCTGGGGGCTTGTAGCGCCACGTGCCATGAAGAATGTGCTCTGTTGTTGCAGCAGCGCCCCAGTTGGGGAGGTTGCTGTCACCAACTCCGCCAGGTGGGCGTAGTGGATACTGGTCTGTGTCTGGACCAGGGGTGCCAGCACTGCCACACCCATCGAACTAGCAACGGCGCGTATCACCGAATTGAGCGAATTCGCCTGCGACAAATCCTGCGGTTTGATGTCCGAGAGCAGTGCAAGGGTCAATGGCTGTATGGCGAGTCCTATTCCAAAACCACGGAGGATGAGCAGCAACTGGAGTTGCGAGAAAGGTGTCTGGAGCGAGACGAACGAGAAGCGCCAGAGGGCAAAGGCCAGGATGAGCAGGCCTGGAATGACCACCGCCTTCACCCCGATGCGGTCGACCAGCTGTCCTCCGACGACCACCGCGACCATCGAGGCAAGCGCCTGTGGCAACAGCAGTACGCCTGCCTCGTAGGCGGTCTGTCCGCGCAGGTTTTGCAGGTAGATCGGAACCAGGAACAGGCCCCCGAAGAGGGCGAAGATGACGAAGACGAAGGCCAGGTTGCCGATGCTGAAGGGCATGTTGGCAAAGAGACGGACATCCAGCAGGGGCTGCCTGCCGCGGCTGGCGGTCACCAACTCCACGACCACAAAGATGACTAATGAGACGATGCCACCTGTGAGAAAGCCCAACACAGTGGTGGAGCCCCAGCCATCCTTACTGACATCGGAGAAGGCATAGAGGATAGCGGCCAGGCCTGCGGCTGAGAAAACGAAACCCAGAAGATCAAAGTGGGTATTGGCATCGGGCCGGAACTCCCGCAAGAGGAAGAATCCCATGACAAAGCCCACGATGCCAATCGGGACGTTGACGTAGAAGATCAAGGGCCAGCCAACGGAGGTGACGATGTAGCCCCCAAGGGTCGGGCCTAGAGCAGGCGCCAACAGGATCGGAATGCCCAGCGCGCCGACCGCAGCCCCGCGCTCCTCAGGTGGAAACTCGCGATAGAGCAGGGTGAACGACATTGGGATCAGGGATGCGCCGACCGCACCCTGCAACAATCGGAAGGCGATCAGCACCTGCAAGCTCCACGCCAGACCACAGAGGGCGGAGCAAAGCGTAAACAGTGCCAGAGCCCCCAGGTAGAACCGTTTGAGTCCCAGCAGCTCTGACAAGAACGGGGTGAGCGGCGTTGCCATCCCTTCCGCCAACGTATAGCCGGTAGCCACCCACTGCACGCTGTCCAGTGGCGCGCCAAAGGCGGATTGCAGGCGCGGGATGGCAATGTTGACGATAGTGGTATCCAGGATAACCATAAAGAGCCCAAAGATGACTGCTATGGCGACAAGCCACTTGTAGGGCAAAAGGCCTTGATCTCACTAACCCTGGAAAAAGGCTACGAGGCCGTGACCATTCGTGACATCACAGAGCGCGCGGATATCGGGTACGCCACCTTTTTTCGTCACTATCGTGACAAGGACGAGCTGTTGCAGGATGTCCTGGACGTCGTCCTGGCTGAACTCATCGACCTGCTTTGCCCGGCAACACCTGATGCTGATCCGGCAGCCATTGGGGTTCTGCTGTTTCGCCATATCCAGGAGCAGAGCGAAGCGGTTCGTGTGCTGATAGGGAGCCACACACTGCTTCCGCGTCTCATTGAGGCTGCCACGCAAAACATCGTGAAGGATTATACACCACGTCCAGACAGTGGTGTGCCACTTGAGATTGCGGCCCATCATATCGTGACCTCAACCATCTCACTCATCCAGTGGTGGCTGGATCATCACATGCCCTATCCACCGGAGCTGATGGGGAAGATCTATCACGAATTAATTGTGCGCCCAACCATCTCGGTGGCATTCTCCTCCTGCAACAGTGTTCACAAAGATTGAGCAAGCAAATAATGGGATCATGCAGCTAAGAAGGCCAATGAGGGCTTCGCTCCTCGCTTCATCTGACACAGGGAGGGTCTCGTACTAGCGTCGGAAGATCCACAGCACGAGATTGATGAGAATGGTCAGCACAACGCTCACGATGATGCAGGTGACAATCGGGAAGAAGAACGTGCTGCTCCCACGACGGATCACGATATCGCCTGGTAATTTCCCAAAGAGTGGAAGGTTTCCCAGTGCAATGAGCAAAACGCCAACGAGAGCGATGATGACAGCAAAGAGCACCAGGAGTTTCCCGAAGCTGCTGAGATCAAACGGTGACATGCGTATTCACCTCCTTTTCGTCCGTTCTTCAGATTGCCACAAAACTGCATGCTCTACAGATCGGGCAGTCTGCAAGCAACGAGTAGTTTTCTTTTTCCTTCTCACTTGTATCTACGAGAGGAACGAGAGGAGGTTGTACACGCTTTCTTTGGGCTATGTCGCACAAGTAATCAAAGATGACGGGACAGGAATTAGGTATAGATCTTCACACAACATAGAGCACCCATGAGAGAGTCCCATGCTTTCTTGCCCCTTCAATCCCTCAGATGGGTGAATAGCCGTTTAGACGGCTGACCTACTCATTCGTCACCGGCCTCCTTTTCGTCGTGACTTAGAAACTCTCCAGTAACTCGCCATTCGGTTGCAATATAACCTTCAAAATTACCACCAAGATCAAAACCAGCCTTCTTTAGCTTGCTCCCTAGCTTAATATTGATGCCGAAATCATCTGTGTACTTATGATGAAGCGAAAATGACTGTAACCCATGATGCAGCCGTTGATCGACGATCTGTTGCCAATTTGGTTCAGTAGAAAACCAATTCAAACCTTCTGGTATGCTCGGCCTGTGCCCTTGGAGGACAGCTTTGTAAAGGTGAGTTTGTTCAGTATGCCGCTGAGTGCCAACATTAGCTGTGTTGGATGTGCTAAGGTGAACACCGAGTTGGGCTGCGAACTCAGATCCCCATCCTCTCATATGGTAAACTTCGATCGTTTTGGCACCCAGATGTGTGAGAAGACTCAGAAGCTCGTTGAACTTGTTCTCAAAAGTAGAACGGTGAAAATCGGCAAGAGGGGTGTACTCTTGTCGGACAACAGGGTTGGCAACATAAATCGTGTCATTACGTGGATGTGTTAGAGGGAGTTTAAAGTGTTCTTGGTAACTTTTTCCTATAAAAGTGATAACTACCCCCTTTTTTCTGGTACTTCTGATGAGTTTTATATCAGATTTTCTCTCATTTAATGATGTTAATAGACGTTCCCTGGTCTTTTTAAGGGATGAGAACTGCAACAAGTTATTAGGCTCTGATTTTAGGATATCAGACTCTGATTTGTTTAACAGCTTTTCTATCCTTAATGCCGCTAACCCGATCGGTATAGATATCCACTCTGAAGCGGCAACTATGCCACCAACTATGCCAGCCGCTGATGCCAAGTAGAGTTTATCATCTTCAAGAACCGCAACCCATAAAGATTTCTTCTCTAATTTGCTGTCATCTACAAATTTTACCAGTTGGCGATCAGTGTAAGGCTGATCAAAGAACTCTTCGATGTCCATTATAGTTCTCCTCGGTACTATTCGCCGTTCTGCTCTCCCTACCTGTCAAAACAATCCTGTTCCTAACTGACTCGTTGCTAGCTATCATACCTGTGCTAGTGAAAGCGTCTATCTCTTGTTAGAGGATACTGAGATGTTCCTAGTTTGCCATGCTGTTGATTTTCCATGAAAAGGCATTTTAATTTTCCTTCAAGTTCAGCTTGGCATGGATTATATTCCACTTTGGGGCATTAAGAATAGTACTTATCCCTATAGTCCTATAGATTCTTGGCGTTTTTGATCTTTTCATCTTCTCTCATTCTTGTGAAAACTCACTAGAGGAGAAGACTGAATACATGAGCCGAGCTATGGCAGCGAGCATGCAAATCAGTTGCAAGTAAACGAGGATAGGCATCGTCGTTGCTGGGTAAATACTGACCAGCAGATACACTATCCCCAAGCACGACCGTGTGGGCGGCACGGATGGCCATGTTTGCTGGTGTGTTGTTCCCTTGGCAGCCCCGCATCTAGCGAGAAAGAAAGACAAGGCGATTTCTGCTATTTCTATAGGCAATCTGTACTGTTTGGATGCGAGAAACAGCGTACGAAGTGGCTCTTTTCCTCCTTTCTTTGTATAATTGGAGCGGATTACCAGCATTAATTGCTGGCATCAACGAAATGGCTCGAATAAACTCATCTTTTAGGTAGCTTTGTCGATTATTAGGGCTATTTTTGAACCTCTGTTTGATGCAGTTTGTGCTGGCGAGGTGAAAGGGAATTATTGATGCGCACAAAGCAGGCTAGAGCTTCTAGCAAGGACAAGTTTATGAAACGTCGTATTTTTGCTTCCCTCCTTTTCTTCCTGGCAGCCGAACTAGTGCTGCTGGCTCCTGTGCTCGCCTTTACCCCCTTTGGAATGCGGGTCCTGCATGACCTCGTGCCGCCTCCTACCCCATCACCCACGCCTATTCTCACGGTGAGAGGCACGCCACCTTCGGTGAGTGCCCAGGCGGCCTACTTACTCGACGCCGACACGGGTCATGTCCTGGATGATGTCCATGGCGAGCAACGACTTCCAATGGCCAGTACCACCAAAATCATGACCGCTCTCATCGCCATTCAAACCGCCGATCTCAATCAACTCGTGACCATCCGGCAAGACTCTATCGACGAGGTCAAGAAACATAATGGCAGCAGTGCCTACCTGGTCGTTGGCGACCAGATCCGTCTGGAGGACCTGCTCTATGGGCTGATGCTGCCTTCAGGTGACGATGCTGCGATTGCCATTGCTGATGCTGTCGGTGGAACGACAAGCAAATTTGTACAGATGATGAACATGTTTGCCCGTCGCCTCCATCTCACCCAAACACACTACATCAACCCTGATGGTCTCACGTACTTGACGCCTCAAGGTCAGCCTGATCCCAATCAGTACACATCAGCGGCTGACCTGGCACACCTGACACGCTTTGCCATGGCTAATCCGTTCTTTGCACAATTGATTGAACTGCAACACTTTGTGCTTCCTGCCAGTACAGTTCATCACGCTTATACCTGGGACTCTATCAATACCTTGCTCAGTACCTATCCCGGAGCAACCGGCGTCAAGACGGGGTATACTGTTGAGGCTGGCTACTGCCTGGTGTTCGCAGCCACCAGGGGTGGGCATCATCTCATCGGGGTGGTGTTGCATGAGCCCGATGAAGCTCAGCGCTTTGCCGATGCAAGCATGTTGCTCGATTGGGGATTTGCCCTTCCTCTCTTACCGCCTGCTTCGTAGTGTGCAGATGAAAAGGTATATTTCCGCTGGTTTCCTGCCGTGAACATAACAGGTATCATATAATGAGGTAGAGTTTGCACCCAATAGAGGAGAACCGCAAACCGCTTATTATACACCTTGACATTGTGACCCGCGAACCAGAAACTAACCCGCATGATATGTTGGAAGATGGTTGGCAGGCTGTGGCTGATCGCATTCTGAGCTGGCTTGATGAAAAGGGGCTATGATCTATCTCGACCATTTACTCGCTGCTACAAAAGGGGTTCTGCGCTATCCAGGTAAGCAGAGTCATTTTGATGCGTTTAGTCATGATACTCGTCAACTGATTCCGGGCGAGATGTTCGTTGCAGTGCGCGGTGAGTATGGCGATGGGCACGATTACTTGCTCGACGCAGTGCGCAGGGGAGCGACCGGTTTGCTGGTAGAGGCGCGAGTGATGTCGTCTCTTGCAGAGGAAGTAAAGACAATATTGGAGCACGCAGAGGTGGCAACGGTCGTCGTGGAGGATACGCGCATCGCCTTGCAACAGTACGCTCGTGCCATCCTCGAACGCTGGCATCCGATTGTGATTGCTGTGACCGGCAGTACCGGCAAGACCAGCACCAAAGAAGCCGTCGCTTCTGTGCTCGCCAGCAGTTTCTCCACGTTTAGAAGCTGGCAGAACTACAATGATCTACTGGGATTGCCGCTCTCGCTCGGTCGCCTGGAAGAACAGCACGAATACGCAGTGTTGGAGCTAAGTTGTGACCACCCAGGCGAAATCAGCGATCTCTGCCGCATTGCCAGGCCCCAGATTGGCATCCTCACCAATATTAGCCCCACACAATTGCAATATTTCGGCGATATGCAGAGTCTGGCCGCCGAATTTGGCACTCTGTTTACGTATCTGCCGAAAGAAGGGACCGCCGTTTTTAACCAGGATGATGCGCTCATCGCTCACCTACAAGCCGGGTTGCGCGCGGCAAGTGCTCCCTTTGCGCCATCGATAGCACAGAATGTGCAGGTGAGATGGGGTGGTGTGAGTTGTGAGTTACCTACAGGTGTGCAACTGGCTTCTCGCCTTTTAGGGGGGCACCATGTCTCTACGATGCTGGTGACATATACTGTCGGACGGCTGTGCGGATTGCGGGACAAGGAGGTGCAGCAGGCACTTGCCGGGTTAAAACCACTACCAGGGAGATTGAACCCCCTGCCGGGAGTACACTCTACAATGCTGCTTGACGATACACACAACGCTGCGCCTGCGGCCGTCATCGCCGGCCTGGTAACGCTCAAGGCCCTTCCCACCGGTCATCGAATTGCCGTGCTGGGCGATATGCTTGGGCTGGGCTACCTTGAGGAAGAAGCACATCGCATGGTAGGGTATGAAGCAGCTCGCTGCACGGACTATCTGATTACCCGCGGAGAACGTGCTGCCCTCATCGCTGAAGCAGCATTACAGGCCGGGCTTCCGCAGGCACGCGTCGCTGTCACCTCCACCCACGAAGATGCCGCAAAAGCTGCACGACAAATTATTGAATCCACCGATGAGAAAACCCAAAATGTACTGGCAGGGCTGGTATCCCCCCACCCCGCGGACGCGATAAATCGGGTCCCTACGGCATTACAACCTGCACTGCCTGCTGGGCCGCCCTATACCATCCTGATCAAGGGTTCTCAGGAGATGCGCATGGAGAAGGTGACCGAACTCCTGATGGCGCAACCCGAGCAGGCACAGGAACAACTGGTACGGCAGACACCAGGGTGGAAGCAGATCGTGGTTATGCGTGCTGAGCGACCCACCTGGGTCGAGATCGACCTCAGCGCCATCGGCAACAACACACGTCGGCTCAAGTCACTGGTGGGGTCGCGTGTTCGTCTCCTTGCCACCCTCAAGGCCGATGCCTACGGTCATGGCGCGCTGAAGGTGGCACGCACGGTCCTGCACAATGGGGCAAGTATGCTGGGAGTGGCAACGGTCAGTGAGGCAGCGCCGTTGCGCAAAGCGGGTATCAGCTCACCGATCCTGGTATTTGGCTACGTGCCGCCCTGGCAGATGCGCGAAGCGGTACGCCTGAACCTGACTGTCACCCTGTACGCGCTGGAGTCGGTCCGTGCGCTCTCGCGTGCAGCCCTGGCGCTGGGACAGACCGTGAAGGTCCATGTGAAGATCGATACTGGCATGGGTCGTCTGGGCGTACGGGCTGAGCAGATCGACGAGATTTTGACGCTTCTACAAGAGATCGTTGCATTGCCAGGTATCGAACTGGAAGGAATCTATACACATTTTGCGATGGCTGATGCTCAAGACCTGACCCATGCGCACATGCAACTTACGCGCTTCCAAGATGTATTGCGCGTCGTGGAGGCACGGCATCTGCGCCCGCCGCTTGTACATGCTGCTAATAGCGCGGCGACGCTTAGTCTGCCTGAGGCACATTTCGATATGGTGCGGCCAGGCATTGCCCTGTATGGGATGGAGCCATCAACGGAAGTGCGTCTGCCCGAAGGATTTCGGCCTGCGCTTTCCTTCAAGACGCAGGTGGCGCAGGTCAAAGTCGTCCCTGCCGGTGAGTGCATCAGTTATGGCTGTACCTACACGACGGATCGAACTATTCGTGTGGCGGTGCTGCCGGTTGGCTATGCCGATGGCTTCCGGCGAGCGCCCACCAACTGGGGTACAGTGCTCATCCATGGCCAGGAGGCGCCGCTACTTGGCCGCATCTGTATGGATCAATGTATGGTTGATGTATCTCATATTCCACAGGTGCGTATGGGCGACGAGGTAGTACTGATAGGGCGACAGGGCACGGCGACGTTGAGCGCAGAACAGGTGGCGCAGCGTCTCGGCACGATTAACTATGAGGTGGTCGCAGAGATTCTTGCTCGAGTGCCACGAGTGGATTGATGTTGCATAACCATTCCAATTGCTGATATGCTAATTTCAATGTTTTTCGTCTAATGCAAGCAAGGACGGTATCTCATCCTCTATGCGACTGCTGGCTGTACGCGTTGTCATCCCCAGCCTTATCTTACAATTCGCCTTTGGCATGGTCTATGTGTGGGGAGCGGTGGCACCATACGTGCGTCTGCAAGACCACTGGTCACCGCTATTAATTAGCGCCGTTTTTTCGGCTGGACCGTTTGGGTACGGCACGGGGATACTGATTGGGGGTCGCCTGGCCGACCTTTATCCACCGCGCCGTCTCTGCTGGGCAGGCGTTGGACTGATGGCTATCGGATTCACAATCGCTTTCCTTATCCCCAATGGCTTCACCTTTGTTGTCTTCTATTCAGCCATCGCCCTCGGGTTAGGGGGCTCCGTCGCTCTCGCTGGTGCACTTGCAGCTGGGACCTATACCCTTCCAACGCGGGTTGGCTTCATAGGAGGTGCGCTCACAGGCAGCTACGGACTGGCCGCTATCGCCCAGGTCCCAATAGTCAGCTACCTGGCTTCTACGATTGGTTGGCTGAATGCCTTGCGCCTGGTCGGTATCAGTATGGCAGCGCTGGCCCTATGCATGGTGCTATTGATGCCACCAATTCCCCGACCACAGCGTACTCAACAGGGATCGGATAGGATTCCTCTACTCAAACTTGTTGGGCGGGAACTGATCTGGACCGGATTCCTGCTGGAAGCGATCGCAAGCCCGCTGGGTTCGTATGCCTTCGTTGCTATAGCCGCCTACGTGCGAGGTCTGCCTCTAGCCCTGTGGGTAGCCACCGTCGCAGTCATAGCTGTGGCTACCGGCAATGCTATCGGACGCATCGTCTCTGGGACTGCCTCCGACCGTTTCGGCGTCACCCCTGTCTTCCTGGTCATCCTGATTACCAATGTGCTTGCTGCCATACTACTGCAATTCCCTATTAACGCAGCCACGGTTCTCTTTGCTGCCCTGGCGGCAGGGATCAGCTTTGGTGGACCGGCAGGGCTGCTCTCAAGGCTAGCCTCCGCGAGTGCGCCCGACGCACCTAACTCTGCCTTTGGGCTTCTGTTCGTGGGTTATGCCTTCGGGGTCTTCTACGGCCCGTTTCTAGGTGTAGCGGTGGGTGAGAACGCTCGCTCCTGGCTAGTCTTAGGCAGCCTGGCCGGGATCGGTTTCCTCTTGCTGGCCGTCCGCACAGGGATGGCAAAAGGATTATTCTCGAAAGGTGAACTAGTGCCTGAGGTTGAACACGATGTTGACAACCATGATAGTGAGACACACTAGACCCATGATAATGAGTCCATTAATAATTCCGAACGATCCAAAGCTTGTCGAGATTCCAAGTATAATGCCAGCTAACGGCACCAGTAGACACAGCGAAACAATCGCCAATGCCAGGCGCTGCTTAGATGAGACCGACCCACCAAAACTGTATTGCCCGAGTTTCTGCCCAGACGTCCCGCTAAAAGCATCGTCGAACCCAGGGGCACTTTCACGACTGCCAGGGTATGGGGCTTGTGCTTGATATCCACGACCGGACTCTTCAAAATCCAGGTGCTGCTGTGACATGATGGTCTGCTCCTCTCGTTTCGCATATGGGTATGAATCATGTCGTATCGATTGAGTCATTGTACTTACGAATGGTTTATTGCAGGGTTGCAGATGTGATAGCAATGCAATCGGGAAGGCAACAGGCTTAGGAAAAGACGACTTGGTGACAAGTCGTCTTTCATGTATAATTCTATCAAATAGGAGTTTCATCGTCGTCACTCCAGACTCTTGATGATGCTCTCTTGAGGTTCTTGGAACTTGACTCTCCCGGAGACTCATCACTGAGTAGACGGGCAATGGAACTGGCACAACAGTATAGACTTCCGGCAACATATGATGCTCATTACCTGGCGTTGGCGGAGCGTGAGGACTGCGAGTATTGGACAGCTGATGCACGATTGTGGAACGCGGTGAAGGGTAAACTGCCCTGGGTGCACTGGCTGGATGATTACAGACCGGGTAAAATTTAAAGCACATCTGAGAGGTCGTCACTGCACGGTCAGCCCACCGTCGAGAACCAGCACTGCGCCAGTCGTGAAAGAGGATTCGTCGCTGGCGAGATATAGGGCGGCATTGGCAATCTCCTCAGGTGTACCGAGTCGTCCGAGCGGAATAATGCTACCCAGTTTTTGCAGAGCACCCTGGGGGTCGTGGTGAGTCGAGACCATTGCGTCCACCATCGGAGTAGCGGTAAAAGCAGGTGCAATGGCGTTCACCCGGATGTTAGCGCGGGCAAGTTCGAGAGCTGCTGTCCTGGTCACCTGGATACAGGCGGCTTTGGAGGCGGAGTAGGCAGCAGAACCGGGATTGCCAACAATCCCAGCGACGCTGGCCATGT
>WNEZ01001106.1_pt1 | contig 32555 bp, 24 predicted proteins | sample 5400521 | NCBI WGS metagenome assembly WNEZ01 (sample SAMN13153339, study PRJNA577476) | soil metagenome | isolation source: 120 cm saprolite under Douglas fir tree site 2 hole 1 replicate 1 | place: USA:California | collected 2015-04-18 | reverse complement strand
AGAGCCTTTGCTGTCGATCTCGGTCGCGGTCCCATTGCATAGGTAATACCGCCCCATACATGGGCCAGGAATAAAGGCTCACTGTAGCTTTCTGACGTATGGCCCAGAGCAGTATACCACGCTCGTCCGCCATCGTAATCGTGGTACCAGGCAATCGGGTGGTCAGCACCCATTACACCACCCTTGTAGGTTTTCTCGTCCACGGTCATCAGCACATGCACGCTACCACGCGGGTTGGTGGCAAAGTTGTACCACTCATCGGTACGCACCCACAGTGCCGACAACATGACGGTCGAAGGATGGGTGTGATCGGTGACGTGAATGGTCGCCTGCACGATGCCTGAATGCCCGTGGATGCGGTCGAAGTAGGCACCCACGAGTCTGCCGTACCACGGCCAGCCGTATTCGGTGTCGCTGGCGGAGTGAATGCCAACGTACCCGCCGCCAGCCCGAATATAGCGTTCAAACGCTGCCTGCTGGCTGCCATCGAGTATCTCACCGGTAGTCAGCAAGAAGACGACGGCGTCGTATTGTGCCAGGTTCGCGTCGGTAAAAGCTGCTGCATCCTCCGTGAAATCGGCAGCAACGTTGTGTTCAATCGCCAGCTTGCGCAGGGCCGCTTTTGCGGCAGGGATCGATTGATGGCGGAACGCACCCGTCTTGGAGAAGACGAGTATCTTGCCCTGGCACGGGTTAGCTTGCGTTGCATTGCAAGCGACGTGAGATATTGCCGCCGGTGTGGGCATGTGCGCGATGACTTCAAGCACTAAGAGGGCAATAGCGAGTATGATAGCAACCAAAAGTGCGATGAACCAGGGTTGTTTGAACATCGTCTAGCCTCGATAACTTTTCCGTAGTATCTCCAGGCCTATGAACAGCGCTTGCTGACGCTGGAGGCAACCGCACCTATTCCCTATCCTCCCCTCTCTCACTACGATGAGAACCGGCAACTGCGCCCCGAAGAGGAAGCGCCCTGACGAAGTGCGGTTTCATGCAGTGGGCGTAGGACGGGGAAGAAGATACGCGTAGACATCATCACCTTCGTTGTCCAGATAGCGTATTCCACGCACATAGCCACGCTTCTCCCAGAAAGCCATGGCTGGGGTATTCTGGATCAAGACGGCGAGCCCAATCTGCCTTATCTCAGCAGAGGAGAACAGATGGGTTTCCAGCAAGGTAGCTGCCTCCGAACCATAACCGCACCCTTGAAATGCACGTCGAATGATTAGTAGATCAATCCAGGCGGTATCTGGTGAGGGGAGAAGGGCCGTTTTGGCGACGCCGACGAGTGCCTCTGTCCGGTCAACAAGACGCCAAACAACTCCACCGGGCTGCTTGAGCGTTTCAAGCATATCGGCATGCACCTGGGCGAGTGTCAGATCAGAAGCGTGTCCACTCCATTGGTTAAACTGCTCGTCTCCGTTAAAGGCTGGCAACAAAACAGGCGCGTCCTCGATGGTGGCACTCGTGAGCACCAAACGTTCTCCATACAATTTCATGAGAGAGACTCCTTCCCTTTCCTTGTGCCCTGCAACATGTTTGAGGGGCTGTACTAGTACCTGAGATAGCCGTTCAAAAAATTGCGTCACCTGGTTTCCGAATAAGCTGTAAGGATTACTAGTCAATCTTCTCCTATCGCACGACGCAACAACACGGACAACTCACTCAAATCGCACTCGAAGCGGCGTGCGGCGATGTGGCGATCAGGACGAACCAGGTAAAGCATCCGTGAGCCAGCATTGTATGCACTCGCACCCTTGCCTTCTCCATCGAGCAATACACAAACGCTATCAGTTGTCCGTATCGTTGGTGGTTTGGGCACAACCAGGTACAGCGCAACTGGAACATCCGGCAGGTCAGCACATGTCTTGCACAGAGCAGACAGGCCCGCGTCAGCATCGGAGCAGAAGTAGAGCACCACAAAGCCATGACCGAAGCGATCAAGTAAGGAGACAAGCTGATTGTTGCTGGCATCGGTCAGTATGATCACCGGAGCTAGCGCACCCGCTACAGGACCTTGCTGAAAGCGCTGCAACACCGCTCGCCGCTCTTTGGGAACATCCCTTGCTAGTACCGATTGCTTATCTTCTGAGATGATGGGCGAATCGCGATAGGTAAAGGGGTTAGACATGTGGCCAGCGTTGACGTACCGGCGCATGAATTTGAAAGGCAGGCTCAAGCGCAAAATAGTATCGCGCCTCCAACGTGCGAAGCCCGGCGATGGCACCAGGAAACGCATAGTATCGTCTGTGAGTCGCAGGTTTTCGAGAGCAGCGGCATGGCGTTCGTCATGGTAGCTGTCCAACAGAGTTTCGGGCGCGAGGCCTGCTCGTACCAGTACCAGCTTCCATACCACGTTCCAGGCATCCTGAACGCCACTATTGAGGCCCCGACCACCAAAAGGCGACATGAGATGGGCAGCATCGCCCAGGAACAGTACCCGGCCGTGTTTGAAGCGTTCCAGCGCCCGCTGCTGATAGGTGTAGATGCTTTTCCAGACGACTTCGTATGGACGCTCGCCGACGGTAGCAATAACGCGCCGGTGGATCGACTCAGGCTCCCTGGCCGCAACCAGGTCCTCGTCTGGGGGAAGCTGGTAATCAAGGCGGTAGATGCCATCGGGTTGCGGATGTAGCAACGCCGTGCGACCAGGGTTAAAGGGAGGATCGAACCAGAACCACCGCTCACGCGGGGTCTCCAGTTGCATGCGCACGTCCAGGATAAGGAAGTGATGGTCACGCGATTCGCCAGGGAAGTCGAGTTTCAGCAGGTGACGTAGCGTACTGCGTGGGCCGTCGGCTGCCAGCACATAAGGAGCATGGATGGAGCCAGGACCATTGGGGGTTGCATACTCAAGACAGACTCCGTCATCGTTCTGCACGATACCCGTTACTTTGTGCTGCCAGCGCACTTCGCAGCACTCCATTGCTTTCAATGCTTCGTATTGCCAGTGTTCCAATACGTTTTGGGGTACGTTCACAAAGCGCGGGTAGCGAGCGTCTGGCTCGGGCGGGGCCGTTAGCGTTTTGTAGAGTTCGGTTTTGCGGAAGAAGACACGTCCTCCGGTAAGGGTCATGCCTTTTTCGGCCATCTGTCGACCAACGGGGCTCCATGCCCCCAGGATTTCTAGCGCGTGCCGCTCCATGAAAATTGCACGTGAACCCTCGATTGCCGGGCCTTCACCGTCATCAAACATAACGCACGGTACACCGTAGTGTGCCAGCCCTAACGCGGCACTCATACCAACCGGGCCGGCGCCGACGATTACGATGGGATCCTGCCAACCAGGATGCGGCTTGAGATGTGATAAGTCTTGCTCGGACATGAGATGTTTCAATTCGTAAGAGTCCACCTGGCCGAGGGTCCCCAGACTTTCTTGCCACGTAAGGGGTGCCACTACATTTCAACGCGCCCGACACAGATGGAATGTAGTGGCACCCCTTGCGGGTACCAGGCAAGGTTAGGTCACCGATACCAACTCTTTCCACAACGCGGCATCACGGCTTTCAGTCCAGATGTACGCCTGTGTCTCATCGATGGCCTGGTTTACTGCTTCTCCTCGTACGACTGCTCCCCGGCCTGGCACTACTGTTTGTGCGCCCAACGCTTGCACAGCTTTCAGCGTGCCAATCCAATCCTGAATGTAGGCATCACCGCAGTATGGCGCGGCACTCGCCTCCACCAGGTCACCGGCAAACAGAACGCGATCGGCGGGTAACCACACTGCCGTATCGCCTTCGGTATGCGCACGTCCCAGCCACTGCAATTGCACTTCGCGGTTCCCTATATCGAGGATCATCATGCCGTCGTAGCAGATACCGGGATGTGTGAGGCCAGGAATAGATTTGATGTCCAGGAAGAGGCGCGGAAAGCGGCGCGCTTCCGACTCGAAGTCTTGCTGGCCACGTTCGTTGATGAGGTAACGTGTGCCACGATGGGCCACGATATGCTCGGCACCCAGTCCCGAAGCTCCAAGTACACGCACGGCATGGTAATGTGTCAGCACCAGGAAACGCACCGGCTTATCGGTGACGCTACGGATGGCAGTGAGTGTTTCCTGTGCCAGGGCGGGGGTAGCGCGAGCATCAACGACGACGACGCCACGTTCCCCTACAATGAAGCCGGTGTTGGGGTCTCCACCTGTGATAAGTGCATACACACCCTCGGCAAGGGGTTCAACCTGCGCCGGTTCTGGTGCGGAGACAGGTGCATTTGGATTTTCCAGCCCTGAATCGGCCATGAGAATTCCTTTTCTAGCAAAGTACAAGATCATCGGTGCAAATGTTTTCGATGACCATTGTAGCATACTGGAATACCCCTGGTACCCGCAAGGGGCACCAGGGAGGGTCACGGTGGGGTTACGGTGAGACTTCGTCCAGGCGCTTATTCCTGGTCGCAGTACCAAACTGGGCGATGATGGCAGCAACTATCAGGAAGGCGGCAATAATAACAAAGATCACCACTGCTCCCGTGGTAGGACCCAGGGAAGCGATCAGCCCAGGGATAAGCGGAGCGATGACAAGGATGCCAACACCGCCGCCAAGATGGCCAACACCATCTACCAGCGCAAAGCCGGTTGCCCGCGCTCGTGTAGGATAGTTCTCGGTCGACCAGGTGTAGGTCATGGGCACCCACAGGTTGAAGCCAAAGAAGGTGATCATCGCCCCAATGGCTGCAAGGGTAAAGTTGCTCGACGCGCTCAGAGCGATCAGGATACCGCCAATCAGTGTGAGCGCGGCTGCGATAGGCAGCCACAGCTTGCGCTCCAGCCGCTCACCATAGATGTAGGCGAACACGGCGGACAAGATGAAGCCCAGGGTTCCAAACGCTGCGATCAGCCCTGCTTCTCCTGCTAATGCTCCTTCTGCTGCTGCTTTCGGCTGAATTGGCGGCAGGGGCAGAATTCCTGCCAGGATGACTGTCAGCCCCTGGGCAATAGCATAGATCGTGACATAGCCAAGAAACCAGACGATGACCAGGAGGATAGTGCGTTGCCGGTAGAGAGGGTTGCTAAAGATTTCGGTATATGGAATTCTAGTAGCACCCGCCTGAACAGGAATCTCAATAGGAGCAGGTAGGTCAGGCATACTCTTACGTGCTCGCTCTTCCATATCTGTTACTACTTTGTCTGCTTCGTCGACCCGCCCACGCGAGATGAGCCAACGCGGCGACTCTGGCAACTGGAAGCGCAGCAGGACTCCGATCAGGGCTAGCAGAGCACCAATACCATACATGAACCGCCAGCCGCTTCCTTGAAACCCTGGGGCAAGGGCAAAGGACAAGCCAAATGGGAAAGGCTCTGGTGGCGTGGTCAGGATGAGTCCCAACCAGATACCTAAGAAGGCACCCAGCGAGGACATGATGAAGATCAGTGAGGTGTACCTGGCGCGGCCCGCACTTGGGGCTACTTCGTTAATATAGGCATTGACGAGTGCCAGGTCAGCGCCGATGCCGATGCCGGTGATGATACGAGCAATGACGAAGTTGGTGTAGTCACCAACAAAGGCATTGTACAGCGAGCCGATGCCCGTCAGGAGCAAGGTAAACAGCAATATTTCCCTTCTGCCATACCTGTCTGCCAGGGGAGCCAGGACCAGCGCACCGACGACATAGCCGGCCAGGTTCAGTTCGACAGGAAGGCCAAGGTAGGTCGCTGCTGTCGGGGGAATGCAGCCAGGGACAATCTGAGTACAGGTCTGGATGAACGATACGGTGATGTCAAAGATGTCGAAGAAGGTGAATAAGAAACCTATGCCGATGATGCCGATGAAGAGGTACGAAAGCGCCCAGATCGGAATGCGATCCTGGCGCGCGATGACGGCAGCGGCCGTGCTGCCTGAACTGGAAGGGGTTGTGGTACTTGCTTCGGATGCCATGCGATACTCCTTCGGTAAAAGTTTGTTGATCAAGTATCCGGTTCCAGATATAAGCGTGTGTGACCGATGAGGATGTCATGAACCCCCGCATACATGACGGGGGCTTGCAGCTAGGCGCGTCCTGCCGCAATTGGCCGCATGACATCGGCCACAGAGATATTGATGGCGGCATTCCGATCAGCGTTATCGGTATAGCCGCAGGCTTGACAGACAAAGGAAGCTTGACTCTTGCGGTTCTCTTTTGCACAGTGTCCGCACACATGGCACATCCTAGACGTGTTACGTGGGTCCACCAAGTGCAATGGGACACCGGCAAGAGCAGCCTTGTAGGATAGGAATGAACGGAGTTGCCCGAATGACCAAGAGGAATGGCGCGAACGCTGAGAGTGTCTAACCGTGCGATCCGTGCGTTTGCGGATGTGCCTTAACTCTTCAATCGCTATTCCTTGTCCATTGGCTTTGGCCTTGCTCACAATCCGTTTGGAGATGACATGATTGGTGTTACGCTTAAACCTGGCTTCCTTGCCAGAGAGTTTCTTGAGATGGCGTTTGGCGTTCCTGGTGCCGCGTTTCTGCAAGCGTTGGCGCAGGGCATGATGCCGCTTGCGGTTCTTCTCGACAGCCTCGCCACTGAAGGACTCACCTTCGCTATCGGTTGCCAGGTTGATTATCCCGAGGTCAACTCCAAGCGTCGAGTCTGGAGTATCAGGCGTTGGCTCCGGCATCTCCAACGTCACAGCCAGGTAGAACGTACCGTTGCGATAGAGCAAGTCAGCTTGTCCCTTGATAGTATCCATACGGGACTGCTGATAGGCACCAAAACGAAACGGAACCAGCACGCGGCCAGAGAGGGTCAAGAGGGACACGGTGTCAATGCCCTTAAAGGCCATGACACGAGGGTCATAGACAAAGGGGGCTTCCTTGCCCGTTCTCTGTGACACCTGGCTCGCCAGGTGTGGTTTGTGTTCGAGGAACCATTCCAAACACGCTTTGAACTCGGGTAGGGCATCCAGCAGATCTGGCTCAATCGTCTCCACCGCTAAGAGGGGGATAAACCCGACCAGGGAACGCACTTTGAGCGGTACATGCGACTCATCGGGCATATGCAGGACGTCGTAGAAGAACTGGTCCTCTTCGTCCCACAGCGAGATACCTTCACCTGCCATATTGTTGAGCGCCTCGGCAATGTAGAGGAAGTGCTCGAAAAACTTGGTTGCGACATCCTCATCCACCCGATTCTCGCGGGCTAACTCCAGGGCGATCATCATCATATTCAAGCAGTACATCCCCATCCAGGCCGTCTCGTCAGACTGCTCCAGGTGCCCACCCGATCGTGACGTCGAAGTAGCGGTCTTCGGCAAAGGCACCCGTGTCAATCAGCTCATATTCTGGCTCGCCTCGCCCGCGACGGCGATTCTCTGTCACCAGGTCAGCGTAGGGAAAAGCCCGTTGCGGATACTTGTAGAGGGCCTTCATGTAGGAATGGGTCGGCGTATTGTCGAGAAAGTAATAGTGCTCCTTCACGTCCTCGCCATGATTGCCTTCTGAGCCGGTCAGGCCGAAGAGTCGCTCCTTGAGAATCGGGTCTACTCCATTCCACAGGCTGAGCGCGAAGCAGAGCAGGCCGTGCTCGTCACTGATGCCCAGCAGACCATCTTCGCCCCAGCGGTAGGTACGGGAGCGGGCATGATCATGTGAAAAGGAGTCCCACGCGCTACCATAGGGGGAGTAGTCCTCGCGGACCGTGCCCCATTGACGCTCGGAGAGATACGGCCCCCAGCGATACCAGGGCTTCATGTGCTCGTGCGCCTCAGCCAGTCTCAAGCGTTCTGCACCAGATTCCAGGGCTGGGAGGTGATGACGTATTGCACTGCTGACCATTGCTTGCCTTCCTTCCTTATCAGGACAACGCGAGGGTCGCCCTACATGTCCTGCACTACTTCGACATACACCTTGATGGCTTCTTTGTTGTCATCTCTTTCTTGCTTTCATCATAAATATGCTCGTACTGGACGGCCACAAGCAACATGGCCGTCCAGGAAGGACATGGCACGCAAGCGGCAACCAGCAGTTTGACAAGGGAAAAAGGCGTCGGCACTGACGCGCTCGTTCCTCCGACCCCCCTCCTTCGCCATGTTTGCGTACCTCAGTGATATGGTCTTGTGGAACACAGATTCGTTACAGTTGATCTTTGACCCTGACCTCTCGCACTGGCAGGTAACACACAAAAACTCATCCACATAACCACATTCGTTCGCTTGATTTTGCAATAAGGATCAAGTATACTTACTCCCGTTGCAAGACGTTCAACAACACACCTTTACTGCAACGCGAAACCAGAGAGCATTGCTCGAGATGGGAGGCGCGATGAGTGAAAGAACGGACCAGCCGGAAAACCCTTTTGGCGTGACTACAGGCCAACGCACTGCCCTGACCAACCTGGCTGGGCCTGGGATATCTGCTGAGGATGTCCACCTGATCGAACTGCTACGTACTGGGAATGAAGCTGCTTTTGAGTCGCTCGTTGACTGCCATTCTGTTGCTCTGTTGCGTCTGGCAAAGGTCTTTGTCACAACGCAAGCCCTGGCCGAGGAGGTGGTCCAGGAGACGTGGATGGCCGTCCTGGTGGGGCTCTCCCGCTTCGAAGGACGGTCCTCCTTGAAGACCTGGATATTTCGTATTCTCACCAACCACGCCAAAACGCGAGCCCAGCGCGAAGGCCGCAGTATTCCTTTCTCCTCGCTGCCCAATGTTGATACTGATATTAATGAACCTGCTGTCGATCCTGATCGCTTCTTGCCGGCGGATCACCAATGGTCGGGTCACTGGATCTCGTTCCCATTGGATTGGCGTGAAATGCCCGAAGAACGTCTACTTTCACAGGAAACACGTGCCTGCATTGATCGAGCCATCGAAGCACTACTGCCCGGTCAGCGTGAGGTCATTATCTTGCGCGACATCGAAGGATGGACGGCTGATGAAACGTGTAGCCTCCTGGGCATCTCCGCGGTGAATCAGCGGGTGCTGCTCCACCGGGCGCGGTCGAAGGTGCGGGGGGCACTTGAGAAATACTTTGAGAAAGCGTAGGGTGAACATGGCAAGCGCAGATAGCTTGAGCTGTCAAGAGGTGGTGGAACTGGTCACCGAGTACCTGGAGAATACCCTCATCTCAGAGATGCATGAGCGGTTTGAGCAGCATATCGCAGATTGTCCTGGCTGCACAAACTATGTTCGACAGGTACGTCTCACAATTGACATGTTGCACCAGTTAGCGCAGGAGCCAGCCTTTCCCGGGACGAAGCAGGAATTGCTTCAGTTCTTTCGGAACTGGAAGAAGGGGTCAGGGTTCTGCTAGCCGTCAGAATAGTGCTTGAATTTCGGATCTGTCACCACCAGGAAGTTATCACTGCCGTAGCGATTATGCACGTACCCATCGGCTTGACCGTCATTGATCCACTCTCCATCGCGCCGATAGCGAAACTGGTAACATCGGCCCACTTCCAGATCAACCGTCAACGTCCACTCCTCCTCACGACCGTGCTGGAAGGGATGCGATGAGTGGTTCCAAGCGTTGAAATCACCTACCAGGTAGATGGTATCGGCCCAGGTGCCGTTGGGGAGGCTAAACGTTACCCTGGCGATCGGACCACTCTCCGTTTCTATGAAGGTTTTGTGAATCATCAGATGCCCTCGCTTTTTTCACATACTAGCGAGATCGCTAGCTGCAACACCATTAGATCTGTTCATCTACAGGTGCGAGACTGGGTTCACTAATGAGCAGCCCGGAAAATGAGACATTCGGCATGACAACCTCGCAACGGTGGAATGGGGGAGTGCCCCGAGAGGCACTCCTTTTGTGAGATAGTCCCGGCTCGCTACTGCGCTTTCTGCAGATACTTTAGAAAGTTGACGGTATCAGCGGCAACGAGCCGACCAATGGCGCTGCTCGAGTACACGGCCACAGCGACCGTCCCATCAGGCCGAAGCACAAAGTCTGTCGCTTGCAGGTAGAGCGGATCCTCGTTGATGGAGGCTCCAATGGTCTTGACTACCTGATGGGCATCAAGCCCATAGAGGACCGGGAAGCTAAGCCTGTGCCGTTCGACGGTCTGTTGAGCCTGCTCAAGCGAATCCACCGAGAGCGCGACGACCTGGGCTCCCAGTTCGTCCAATTGTTCCTTCGCGTGCTGAAAGTCCAGCAACTGCTGTCGGCAATAGGGGCACCAATGGCCTCGATAAAACAGCAGGACAGCCCACCGACCTGCCAGGTCCCGGGGAAGGGTCATCTCACCACCTCCCACGCGGGAAGCGGTGCGTCGGGAAATGTTCACCATTGCGTAATCGCATATTTGCTCCTTTACTTGTCGACTTCGCCCACCTCTGAGAATTACTGGTCGCTGATGAGCACGAGCCAGTCGAGAGATGGGTGTCGACATGTATTCCTTTTCGTTCGGATTAAGTTAGTTAGCTAACTAAAAAACAGCACTAAAAAACAGCGCTAAAAAAGACGATAGAGTTCCCTGCTAGAGGGATATGTCCTCTTTCATGAAACGATTCCGATCTCCTTCGTCGAGACATTACGCGTGAACAAATGTTGTACGGGGAAATTTTCCCGTACTGCCTTATTGTCTATGAAACTGGGAAGATGTTACACGTCCCTGGAGAGCGCTTGAAGATCCGCATAACTCCTCAGGTCGTGTGGTGGCACAGAGACCGTGCCGCCCTCGTGCTGAAAGAGCATGTTAGATCGCGATGCGCCCCCCATCGACAGGAAGAGTAGCTCCGTGAACAAAGTTCGCTTCGTCGCTGGCAAGGTAGCCTCCGCGCTGCATTGACCTATGTACGAACATTTGCAACGACTGGGGTCAACGTGAAGGAGGATTCTCTTGAGGAGCGCAACGGGCAATAACGCTAAGGGAGGCATCCAGCACCTGTTGCCCCGTTGCGATCTACTTCTCTCGTGGATCTCAAAAGATGCAGCTGACACGTTGATAGTGCTCTACAAACATCTTTTTCGCACGCGAAATTCGTGTTGCGGCGGCATTTGGCGAGATACTAACCATGGCTGCTACTTCCTGGTAAGGCACTCCCTGGACTGCGTTCAGTACCAGGGCAGCGGCATATTCCTCTGGCATGTTTACTATGGCGAGTCGAATGTGCTCGCGTTCGGCAATCGCTGGAATACCACCGTCATCAGGCGGCAAGAAGAAACTCTCATCACTCAGCGCACCATGAAAATGCTCATCACCACGTTTGTGGAGTGTGAGAGACAGCAAGGAGATGTGCTTGCGCCGTCGGAGAAGATCGACAGACACATTTGTGGCAATACGATACAACCAGGCGGAGAGGTTATCGCGATCATACAAACCTTCCCAGGCAGTGAAGACGCGCACAAATACCTCCTGGGTCACATCATCTGCATCCTCTTGACTACCGAGTAGGCGGGAGATATAGGAGTGGATCGGCCGCAGGAACCGCTCGTATAATTGTAAAAATTGGGCGCTCAAGGCGTGAGCATCATCGGATACTGATGCCTTGCTGCTGTCCTTGTAGGGGGACTCATTGTAAACATCGGCAGATCTTCTCACTGTCATGGTGGCATGGACACTTTCTCTTCGCCGAATAGCTGCTGGAAGGGCACTCGCGGGAAGAACCTCACAGGTCGCCTCCACAACGTCGACTACTCTTGTTTTCATCGTCCGCCCTCGCTTTATCACGGTGAAACTTTTTTGTCCTGGATGACCACAAGCAGCGTGGTCGTCCAGGTAGAACACAGTACACACGGCAGCTAGCATTGTAACCAGAGAAGCAGCCGTCGACGCTGACGTACTATTCCTGTAGCATGCTCCCAGCTGCCGCGTTTTCGTACTCTATGCTACAGTCTTGGGAGATGTCGATTCGTTACACACTGAGTAACTATTCGGGACTCCTCGTCGCCTGCTGCGACTTGCTACTTCCTGCGAACTGCCATAGGTAGAGAGCCGATTTATCGAGCACGTCACGTGCAGTCAGGGGTCTCGAAAAGAAGAGACCTGTAGCACAGGTGAATCTGCATGAACATCAGATGTGAATATCCTACCCCAAGACAATCGGTAGCACTACCCCCAGGCCGAGCACCACGAGCCAGAGTGCTGGTGCAGGGGTTCCCGGCGGGCGACGCAGACGTTCTTCATGCACAGCGATACGCTTATCGAGTAAAAGCCATTGTGCATGCTGGCTTTCGAACCAGAAAAACACCAGGCCCGTCGCGGCCCCATAGATCAAATGGCCCAGTAATGAGGGCAAGAGAATATCGGCCGCCTGCATGGTCCAGGTGGGGGCATGGCCCAACAGAAGGGGCATGAGGGTCAAAGGACCAAGAAACCACCATGCCATCCCATACAGCATGCCCCAGGCCAGACTTGAGCCCACATCAGGTGACTCGTGCGCAAAGAGGAGCCCATAACTCATGCCGATCACGACGCTAATGACCAGGTGCACCACGAAACCTGCCAGCGGAGACGATCCTCCAATGAGCGCTGCTACCTGCGGTAATACTCCTGTCGCCACCATGATGATGCTAAAGAGCAACCCACCCAGGACACTTGCGAGCGCACCCCACGCCAGCGAACGAAGGGTCAAGATGCCAGGCCCCTCTGCCTGACGCTTGAGGGGGTCGGATTCAATGAACAAGCCGACCCACAGGCGATTGCCCCAGGCATAGAGCAAGCCCAACAGGATACCGTAGACCGCATGACCGATGAGCGAGCCGAACCATGCACTCCCATGCAGATACGACCAGTCAACAGGCTGGTGCAGCAGCAACGGCAAGAGGGTCAGTGGTCCCAGAAACCACCAGAAGAGTCCATAGGCCAACCCCCAGCAGATGCTCGACCCGGGGCTACGCACATCCCGTTGAAACAGCAGGCCAAAGCTGGCACCGATGATGAGCGCAATCAGATAATGCAACAGCATCCCGACGGCTGAGGAGCCGGAGTTGACGATGCCCGCGATAAGCACAAACGCGTTGTTCTGCGCAAACCAGGTGCTAAAGGCCCATCCCCCAACCAGCCCTGCGAGCCCTCCCACAGTGACGGCACGCAGAAACGTAAAGTCCATCCTCTCCCAGGAAGTATTGCTCGTAGAGTGCCGATTTATCGAGCACGTCACTCCGGTAATGACCCCCAGAGGAAAGCCGAAGAAGAGTATATACGCAACCAGTTCGGGAAAGTGCGCACGGGCTTCGTCTAACATCCCCATGCTTGCTGCACCCTGGAGCAATGGAAGCAGCCCTGTCGGAACCGCCAGCCAGAGCAAGAAGGCAGAGCCCAATCCCCAGATGAGCCCTGACCCGACATAGGTGATGCGCCTGGCGAGAAGCCATACGAAGAGCAGTCCGTACAAGGCCCCAAGGAGTGTGCTAAGAGGCGTAGAGAGTGATGATGAGGGAACCCGAGCAATCAAGGCTCCTCCAAGGCCTCCTAGAAACATGCCGATGATGAGCATTCGTGTCAAGGAGAAACGCATAGTCACCTCTCTTCGCCGCTACTGCCCAGGGATGCCATCTCCTGGTGTAGTCCACTGAACCGACGACGATCATTGAGCTCAATTGTCTGGACAATGTCGCGGGGAAAGAACAATTCGATGAGCCAGTCACTGAGGACGCGCAGTTTACGTTCTACTCCCGGCAGCTTGGAGAGATAGATCCCACGCCACAGGATCCAGGCAAAGAAACCGGAGAAGCGCAACCCTTTGATTTCAGCGCAAGCTGTCTGATGGCCAACGACGCACAGGAGCCCTAACGCGTCAAAATGAAAAGGCTGAAGTCGGCGATGATGGATGCTGGCATGAATATTGTGGGCCAGCGTGTCTGCCTGGCGCAGGGCAAACTGGGCCGTAGGAGGACAGGGCTTCCCCGTTTTCGCATCCGTGACCAGGGCACAATCGCCCAGTGCCCAGATGCCAGCCAGACCGGGTACGGCCAGGTGCTGGTCGACGATAATGGCCCCTCGTGGATCATGCGCTGCTGAAAGCATCTGCACGAGCGGGTGGGGTTTGACCCCCGCCGTCCAGATCAGCGTCTGCGCCCGAATCTCTTCCTGCGGGCTGAGTCGAACCACCCCTTCCTGCGCCTCGACGAGGCGTGTATTCAGCTTGAAAGTGACACCACGCGCCATCATGCGTTCAAGAGCATACTGCGCCAAGGATCGGCTCAGCTCAGGCAAAATGTGATCGCGTGAATGAACCACAATCACTTTCACATCGTCAGGTGCAAGATTGGGATAGTAGAAGAGCGCTCCACGCACGAAGTCGTTCAATGCACCGGCCAGTTCCGCCCCGGCGAAGCCCGCGCCAGCTACCACAAAGGTCAGCATCGCACGTCGCTGTGCTGGATCGGGCTCACGGTCGGCCAATTCGAGCATATCGAGCACATGCCCACGAATACGAATGGCATCTGTCAAAGACTTAAAGTCAAAAGCTGTTTCCTCAATCCCCTTGAGTCCCAGGTAATGAGAGACGCTGCCCACGGCAAGTACCAGGTGATCAAAGAACACTTCGCTCTGGGGCGAGGAGCGTAGGGGCGAGGCTTGCCCTCGCCCTGGAGCTAAGAGCAGTCGTTTCTGTTCCATATCAATGTGCTCGACCTGCCCGTACACGACGTGCGTACGTCGCAGGCTGCTACGTAATGGAGTGCAAATGTGCATCGGTTCAAGGCTACCTCCGGCGACCTCTGCAAGCATAGGCGTGAACAGGAGCGAGTTCGAATCACTGACCAGCGTGAGCGAGACCGTCGGATCGGCTCCAAACAGCCGTTCCAGGCGTTCGACCGTCGTCATCCCCGCAAAGCCTCCTCCCACGATGACAATCCGTGTCTCGATGACGCGCGAAGGCTCGGGCGGGTCATATGCTGGCCCCAGCAAGTGCGTCGCGAGATCACTCATACCCTGGACAAGCAGCCCCAGGCTCGCGCCATAGAGGACCCAACCGACCAGGGCAGGAAAGAGCAGGCGCATCCCTTGCACCGTCCAGTGTGGTGGCTGACCCGACAGGAGGGGAAGCAGGATAATACTGAGACCTCCCCACAGCGCGATGCCACTGGCAGCCGCCATCATCATACTCTGTGCATATGCCCGGGGAGCAGGACGAAAGGCTGTGGTATAGCCGATGCCCACGACCATGCCCAGAAGGAGACCGGCGAGATGATCAGGGAGTGTTATCGCCAAGATGACGCCGCTGAGGACTCCCGCCAACAGACCGATCAGGCTCCGCCGCACGTATCTATTCATGCTCTAACCTCTTTTCACAGCAATGATGTACAGAGATTTTTCCATACAGCCTTATTGTCTATGAACCTGAGAAAATGTTACACGCCCTTGGAGAGAGCTTGAAGATCCGCATAACTTCTTGCCCCTGAAACTCGGTTTGCTCCTGCTAGACGGTATCAAGCCATCCTTCCAGACGTCGGAGTCGCTGCTCCAACACTGCAGGCGAGCGAAAACAGGCAGTCAAGAGCAGTGTGCCCTGTAAGGATGCGATGAAATCAAGCGCCAGATCCCAGGCTTCCTGTACGTCCTTGCCAAGCAGGCGAAATTGTTCTCCCACCCAATCCAGGTACGCCTGCAATAACTGTGCTGCTGTAATGGGAAGCTGGCCTTCTTCTTTGTCGATCTCTTGACACAGGCTCCCTTGTGGACATCCGTAGCGAGCGAGCATTGACCCGTTCTCTCGTTCAGCGTGCAGGAGTGTGACCAGGCGTTGGCGCGGATCAGGCAAGAGGTCCCAGCAGGCAAACGCTGACTGCAACTCCTCCAGATGCGCCTGAATCACCGCCTCAATCAGGGCATCTTTGGTACGGAAATGATAGTAGACGTTGCCCAAGGGAACCTGGGCGCGTTGGGCGATATCAGCCAGCGTGGTACGAGCGATCCCATTCTGGTAGAACTGCTCTTTGGCAGCTTCAATCAGGCGCTCGCGTTTCAAAGGAGAAGTCATCGAAGTCCTTTCAAGTAAGTCAACTAACTATTTTGCTGCTGACAGTATAGCCAGGAACAGGAAGGTAGTCAAGCGATCAAGTGATCGCGGATCTCTTCCTTGATTGCTTGACAAACATGAATATATCAGTATATAGTTAGTCAACTAACTTGCCAGCCTCTGTCATGTGAGACCCAAAAATTCACAGCCAAGGAAGTAGGATGGGAAGCGTTCGTGAGTGAACACGAGAACACCAGTGAAATCGCACGCCTGCGGCAGCACAGCACCGATGAATACGTTGCCACCACAGGCGGATTGACCGGATTCGCCGCTGGTGCAGCCAAACACCAGTTCATGGCCTCTGAGGAACCACACAAAGGAGAAAGGGGATCGGATCAGGCACGTCTGGCTGCAGCCGGGTCATTTTGTTGGAACCCGGACTGCCCAGAATACGCTCAGGTGGGGCATCACAATATTCGCAAATTCGGGCAGACGGCCCGAGGAGCGCAACGCTACCAGTGTAAGGCATGCAAAAAGACGTTTACGGAAACGAAAGGGACCGTCTTTTACGGCTTCTATCATTCACAACAAACCATCCTGGACTGTCTAGCGATGCTGGCGGATCGCAATAGCCTGGCAGCCATTCATCGCATCAAAGGGGTCAAAGAAGAGACTGTGTGTGAGTGGCTGCAACGAGCCGCCAGGCACGTGGAAGAGATCGAGGCCTTGTTGGTAGCAAACTACCCTGTCAGCCGTGTGCAACTGGACGCCCTGTGGACCTACGTCGGGAACAAGGGCGAAAAAGGGGGCGAGGCGTCGAAGAGGCCCGAGGCAGCTTCTGGCGAGGTAGGACACTTGCCATAGACGGTCGGCTGCGCATTGGCCGGGCCATTGCCAAAACCGGGGAAGAAGTGGCGCTCCAGTTGATGGCCCAGCTCAAAGAACTGTTGATGACGGTGGTTCTTCCTACCGCTATCAACACTAAATAGGGATTATGAATCGATAGGTTAATATTTCTCAACTAGGATTGCCTGTTTCTCCCCTCTTTCTTAACTAATTCTTAACCTCTGCATGCTATTCTGCTAAAGGTGCAACTAAATATTGCACCACCAATCGGAACTTTCCTTTTTTTGCATCAAAATTGGCGAAAAGCAAAGTTCTTCGTTAGCGTTGTAAAACGCACATTCGGGCCTAACAGGCCCAGAAGGAGAAAATCATGGAACAGAAAGCAAAACCGTCGAAAGATTCTACCAGCCGCCGTTCCTTTTTGGTAGGAGGAGCAGCATTGGTCGGCGCTGCGGCCAGCATTGGCAACTTAGAGGTACCTCTATTTGAGGCACCTCTAAAGGCGGAAGCCTACTCAGAAACCGCTGGTACCTACTCAGAAACCGCTGGTACCGATGATATCCTTGGCCCGCAGACCCCACAGCAGCGCGCTGAAACTGCAAGAAAAATCAAGCTGGACAATGCACAGTTTCAGTTCAAGAAGCCGATTCCCAACCATCCCAACAACGGCGACGAGGTGCGGTTTCCCAGCAAGGTTGGGAACTTTCACAAGGGCTTACCGACGATCAATGAGTTTGGCGAGGTCGATCTCGCTGCCTATGGCGCCTTGATTCACGCTTTGACCACCGGCAACTACTCCGATTTTGAGGCCATTCCATTGGGGGGGACTGCCAAGTTGGTGGACCCGAAGGCGTTGATTCTCACCAACTGGCGGAGCCGCCCTCGCCCGCACTGGACAGCGCTGAGAGAGCGGCCGAGGCCGTCGAGGTCTACTGGATGGCGTTGGCGCGAGATGTCCCCTTCACCCAATACGGACAAGAACCTATTACCCAAGGAGCCATCGCCGATCTCAACCGCGTTAGCGCTTTCGGCGGCGTAAAGCCTGTGACCGCACAGAATCTCTTCCGCCTGGGTCTTGGCGGCTCCACCTTTCGCGACCTGATCGGTCCCTTTGTCTCCCAGTTTCTCCTGGTTCCGTTTTCCATGGGTGTCATACCAATCGATCACAAGATTCGGACGTACAGGACCCTTGCAAACGGAGGACGCGACTTCCTGACCACCGAGGCCTCCTGGCTCGCTGCGCAACAAGGCAACATTAGCACAGACGCTTCGGCGGTTACGGACCCGATATTCCGTCACATCCGTAATGGCCGTGACCTCGGCCAGTACGTCCACATAGATGTTCTTTACTCGGTCAATCAGGAGTATGTGAACGCCAAAGCTATCCTGGTTGGCAACGGCGGCGAGACCCCGATAGGTGGCCCTAGCGCTCCCCTGAGTCCGACTAACCCGTATGTGACCTCGCGGACCCAGGTGGGCTTTGGAACGCTCGGTGCGGGCTTCATTGTGGGATTGCTTGGCGAAGCCGCTCGGCGGGCGCTTCAGGCACAGTGGGTCCAAAAGTGGTTGGTGCATCGCGCACTCCGCCCAGAGGCGTTCGGCGGGCTCGTCCATTTCTAGAAGACGCGAGGACGCTACCCATTTCTGCATTCCGACATTCTGACCTCCCCTGCGCTGCCGCTAGTTTTCCAGCAAAACGGCACCTACTTGCTGCCAATGGAGTATGCGGAGGGCAGTCCGCTGCACCCAGCCTATGGTTCGGGACACGCGACGATTTCGGGTGCGTGCGCCACCATTTTGAAAGCAACCTTAGATGAATCGACGAGAATCACGGATCTGTTCACTCCTGTGGTGCCGACGCCGGATGGACTGTCCCTTACCCCTTACACAGGTTCGGACGTCACGCAGATGACCGTCGGCAGTGAGTTGAACAAGCTCGCTTCGAACGAAGCCAGGGGGCGCCACCTCTCTGGCGTGCATTGGCATTCCGATGGCGTCCAGGCTATTCTTCTCGGCGAACAGGTGGCGATCTCCATTCTCCAGGACGTAAAGCAGACTCTGAACGAATTCCGGACTGGAGGGTTCACGAATTTCACGTTCCACGACTTTAACGGCAATCTCGTAACCATCTGACAAGGGCGCTTCGCCACGATCGACTTGACACATATTTGCACGTCCCCCGGGGGACGTGCATGTAGAGCCGGAGAGCTACATCTTTTGTTTTGCTACCATAGCAAGTACAACCATCAAAAGGAGGCTTACAATATGGAACATCGACCCTTCAGATCGATACGCGCAAACACGCGTGTACTGATCGCCATCATCACGGTATTGCTCATGACAACGCTAGTTGCCGTCGTGCCCGCTATTGCCGGGCACGGAGTGAGGTCGGCATTGGCCGACGACAGGCCAGGTGCGGCCACGGGACTGGGACAGCTCAGTGGTCTGCTGCCCAGGGACCATCTGACCGAGGAGAGCGCTATACAGGTCGATCTCAGCAACGAGACGGTGCGCATGCCGCTGTACAAAGGGGAGGCGTATGGCAAGACCGCCTGGTTCATCCTTCTGGATGCATCGGACGCCGGGCTGGCGCATGACCTGGGTGTGAACTATGCGCCCAAGCTTGCTAATATCGGGATCGGCTGCCCCGCCTGCGTGCAGACGGTGACCATCGACTCCCCAACGCCAGCGCAGAATCCGTTCGGGCCAGCGCTGGTCCACTTCCAGGGCGCGCCGGATTTCAGTCCCACCCGTATCGCGGTGCCAGGACCCAACGGCTTCCCGCTCGCCAAATTCCAGCCTGGTGCCGTGGCCGGCCCAGGATACAGCCCCTTCATTCAGATTGCCGGATCGCCGGTCGTCTACAACGCTCCCATCGTGGCCACCGGCGACGGTCCGTTCGACGTCGTCCACCACACCAACACACATGATCGGCTCCTGGGCATCCACATCGCGCCCGCGACGTCGCCTTCCGGACAGTTCCTGGAGTCGTACGTCGACCTGTTGTTTGTCAAGGGCTTCGACGCCGGCCAGCCGATTGTGTACCTCAGCACAGACGCCGGTCAGCCCCTGACTGCGGTGCTGGAGCGTTCGACCTACGTGCCCGCGCTGGACAAAGCGGCCTACAACGGCGGCGACGACTTCCTGGGGTCCGCCCGCGAGCGGCTCTTCGGCTTCATCAACGGGCAGACGGGCGCCAACAACCTGCAGGCACAAGGGTTTGTGCACCTGGTCCTCGACGGTCATGCTAGCGAGGACGCCTCGGCCGGTAACACGGCCCTGATCAACGCCCTGCGCAATGGGGGCGACCTCCTCAACGTGTTCGGTGATTTCCCCACCGAGCGCGATCCCCGGCATGCCCAGGCCTACAGCCCGCTGTGGGATGCGCAGCTTGGCCAGTGGACCCAGAAGGCCATCAACCAGGGACTCAACACCCAGCAGATCGATGAGGTCCAGGCCTTCAACCTGGCGACCACCCGGCCCGACCTGCTGACAGGCCCCGGTGGCGCTCCGTACGGCTCGGTAGGGGTCGACATCAACTGTGCGGTCATCGGGTTCACAGCCGATGCTCCGACCGCCAACCTTGCCAATCCCGTCCCCAACTCGCAGTTCCCACCCAGGTAGCTTGGTGGCGGTCTCGGTGTTCTTACTCATACGGTCGCCTTTCGGTGAGATCGGTGAATGCCAACACTGTTCGATCCATGACCCGCGGACCCCGCACTCGCAGAGGTCCGCGGGTCCTCGTTCCCCGTGCTTGGCATCCATTTCGCGATTGGATGCCCCATTCGGCGGCAGCCTCACTCCTTCCTCTTTCCCTTTCTGGGCTTGCTCATCCAGTCTGTGTGCGGCGCAGGATGAGCTCGCGCGGCTGATCGTCTCATCAGCTTTCCGTGGCGGGCGAGGGCAAGCCTCGCCCCTACTCGATAGGGAGGGACTTCCCATTCTTGACGCTGCTCTTCACGTTTTCTTGACGCGCCCGCGTCATACTAGTAGGAGAGAAGTCAGCATATCAGCCGAGAGGTGCAGTGTAAGCAGAAGGAGCGTTCCTCATGAACATGGTCGCTCTTGTGCTCCAGGTGCTGCACAGCCTCTGCAGTGGAAAGGACATGATGATGAAGACACGTATTGATGCGAAAGAACAGCCTGACATGGCAGCACACACGGAGACGATCGTGAGTGATGTGGAGGGACTTGCCGGACGTGGCTTTACCTCTGAGGAAATCGTTTCACTGCTCTGGCTCCAGAGGTGGTACCAAACGGGGGGCAGTGACCGCATTGTGCTGCTGCGCCACTGGGAGTTTCTCAAGTTCCTCGTTCTCACTGGCAAGTCGGACACGTAAGAAGGATGATGGGAACAGGTGAAAAGTGGCACATCTTTTCGTTTTTTGATTGGTTGCTGACCATGCGCTTGCTTGCTCCAGGCATCTCAAAGCCGGTCGGGTCAGCAGCTATGAGGTTACCTGTCCCCCAGACAGGGTACCCAAAACAAGCGTGGGATCTCGTGGAACGCGTCGAACCAGGTAGGATGCACGTAAAGAGCAAACAAAGGAGCATTGCTTTATGGCACAGCTACAGATCGTCTACCTACTGCGACCGGAAACCCAGGAGCGGTGGCGACGACTTTGTCAGGAATTAGCAGGATCACGCAGAGGCCGGTTTGCAGCGTCTTGCCAGCAAGCGGGGATCACCGAGGTGCAGGTCCGGCTGGTGCAACTGCTCCGCGGCGAACTCCTGCTTATAACAGTGCAGACGCAGGAGCTGCACCAGACCCTCGAGGCGCTGGTGAGCTCCGAGCGTCAGTTTGAACACTGGCTGCGAGAGCAGTTCCAGGTCTTGCTTGGCTGGAACGTGCAGGAGGTGCTGCCTGACCCGCAAGGTGACCTTATCTTCACCTGGCCATGCGAGAGCTCTGGTACACCAGCACCCGACGGGCCAGCCGAATGATCGGCCTCTGCCTCAAGAAACCTCTTGCCGTGGCAACAATGTAGCCTGATGGGGAGGGACTTTCCGTTCTTGACGCTGCTCTTGACGTTTACTTGACGCTTCCCTGTCATACTAGCAGCAGAGAGGACGGGGGGCACCGGTCGGGTCAGCAGCAATGAAGCAGCCAACACAGCAGATGCCTGCCCGCTTTCTCAAAGGCAGTACGGGAAAATCTCCCTGTACATCATTAAGAATATTACGAAGGAGAACATTATGAAAACCGTGTTTCAGTTTATCGAGCGGCTCGCGGGGCCGTTCTTGCGCATCAGCTTGGGCCTGGTCCTGCTCTGGATTGGATCCCTGCATCTTTACAATCCCCAACCGATCGTTGCATTGCTCTCTATGTCGCTGCCTTTCCTGGCCTTCAGCGCATTCGTCTATGTGCTCGGCGCGCTTGAAGTCATTGCCGGTGTGCTGCTTATCGCTGGCCTTTGGGTGCGCTATGTTGGTCTGTTGAGCCTGGTGCTGTTTGCCGGGACGCTGACCATTTTCGTGGTTGCTCCAGCAGTGACAGGCTTCCCCTTGCTTACCCTGGCTGGACAGTTCCTGCTGAAGGACGTGGTTCTGGCTTCCGCTGCAATCACGGTGGTGGCAAGGGATGCGGCCATGCATGAGGCGAAACAGCACGCGGTAGAGAAGGCCGAAAAGAAAGCCGCTTAATGCCTGGCAAGGGAGGGTCCAAGCTAGTCTGATGCTGGCTAGTAGAACGACCATGCGCTCATGCGCCTCAGGAGGCGGCTTGATGAAAAAACCTACTAGTGAAAGGTGTCCCCCACCCCCTGCTCTCTGTCAGCAGGGAACCCGTGCGACATGATGTCGCCCCAATGTCTGTTTTACCTTCCTTCCCCGGAGCCGCTTCCGGGCGGACTAGCAACCCAACAGTGGCCACAACCCACGGACCCTACTCTCGAACTCTACGCACGGGGTGCGAGGACCCGCGGATCCCTGCGAGCGCAGGGGCCCCGCGGGTCATGGATCGATCAGTGTTTGTGTTCACCATCCCACTGAAAGGCGATCGTATGAACAAAAACACCGAAGCCACTCCCTAGCTACCGCGGCGGGAACTGGGAGTTGGGGACGGGAGTGGCGAGGTTGGCGGTCGGAGCATCGGCTGTGAACCCGATGACCGCACAGTTGATGTCGACTCCTGCGGCGCCGTACGGAGCGCCACCGGGGCCCGTCAGCAGGTCAGGCCGGGTGGCCGCCAGGTTGAAGATGACCACCTCATCGATCTGCCGCCTGTTGAATCCCTCGTCGATGGCCTTCTGGGTCCACTGGCCGAGCTGTGCGTCCCACAGCGGGCTGTAGGCGTCGGCATGCCGCGGGTCGCGCAGGGTCGGGAAATCACCGAACACGTTGAGGAGGTCGCCCCCATTGCGCAGGGCGTTGATCAGGGCCGTGTTATCGGCTGAGGCGTCCTCGCTCGCGTGACCGTCGAGGACCAGGTGCGCAAACCCCTGTGCCTGCTTGTTGTCGGCGCCCGTCTGCCCGTTGAGGAAGGCGAAGAGCCGCTCGCGGGTGGACCCCAGGAAGTCGTCGCCTCCATTGTACGCCGCTTTGTCCAGCGCGGGCACGAAGGTCGCACGCTCCAGCACCGCAGTCAGGGGCTGACCCGCGTCCGTGCTGAGGTACACAATCGGCTGGCCGGCGTCGAAGCCTTTGACAAACAACAGGTCGACGTACGACTCCAGGAACTGTCCGGAAGGCGACGACGGGGGTGCGATGTGGATGCCCAGGACCCGATCACCCGTGTTGGTGTGGTGGACGACGTCGAACGGACCGTCGCCGGTGGCCACGATGGGAGCGTTGTAGACGACCGGCGATCCCTCAATGCGAATGAAGGGGCTGTAACCCGGGCCGGCCACAGCACCAGGCTGGAAGCTGGCGAGCGGGAAGCCGTTGGGTCCTGGCACCGCGATACGGGTGGGACTGAAATCCGGCGCGCCCTGGAAGTGGACCAGCCCTGGCCCGAACGGATTCTGCGCTGGCGTTGGGTTGTCGATGGTCACCGTCTGCACGCAGGCGGGGCAGCCGATCGCGAGATTGGCGAGCTTGGGCGCATAGTTCACACCCAGGTCATGCGCCAGCCCGGCGTCCGATGCATCCAGGAGGATGTACCAGGCGGTCTTGCCATACGCCTCCCCTTTGTACAGCGGTAGGCGCACCGTCTCGTTGCTGAGATTGACCTGGATAGCACTCTCCTCGGTCAGGTGGTCCCTGGGCAGCAGACCACTGAGCTGTCCCAGTCGCGGTCCCGTGGCCGCACCCTTGTTGTCGTGGGCCGATGCCGACCTCACTCCGTGCCCGGTAATACCGGGCAGGACGGCAACAAGCGTTGCCACGAGCAATACAGTAATCATTGCGATCAGTACACGCGTGTTTGCGCGTATCGATCTGAAGGGTCGATGTTCCATATTGTAAGTCTCCTTGTTCTGGTTGTACTTGCTATGGTATCGAAACACAAGATGTAGCTCTCTGGCTCTACTCGAGCGCCAAACAGCAAAATGTCCAAAGATGCACTACGTTTTCTGTCCTTTGAGGTAACTGAAGAGGGTTTCTATCGAAAGACGCGTACCAGGAGAGGTCCCCTATCAGATGAGAAAGCGCAAAGTACGTCTGCTGTGTCGGGAACCCTGTCTGGGGGACAGGTAACCTCATAGCTGCTGATCCGACCGGCTGCCCATCGTCCTCTCTGGTGCTAGTATCACCAGGAAGCGTCAAGAAAACGTTAAGAGCAGCGTCAAGAACGGAACTTGACTCCAGACGAAGTCACAGTGCTGCCAGAGCAGAGGTTTCGTGAGGCAATGGATGTGTTTGACCTGGAATAAGCCCACATGGTACGATAGCTCTACAGGGGTCAGGACACAGGGAACAACGGATGTTCCTCTTGCTCAGTAGAGTGCCGATTGAGTAGAGTGCGGATTTATCCAGCACGTCACGTAGCCGCTCGCCTGGCAGCGCGACCGCAACGCATGGAAGCAGGCGAGACTGAGCTTGTGAGGAACTGTTCGTCGCATCCGTTATCCTTTCTGAAGAGAACATGCCATGGGTCTGTTACGTCTGGCCGTGCTCGGCGCTCCCGAAGTGTTTCATGACGGCAGCCGCCTCACCTTTTCCTTGCGCAAGGCGCAGGCCTTGCTGCTCTACCTGGCCGTCGAAGGCGGCCTGCATCCCCGCAGCAAACTGGCGGCCTTCCTGTGGCCCGACAGTGAGCCCCCTGCTGCACGCACGGGCTTGCGCACCGCCATTGTCCTGCTGCGCAGCCTGCTCGCTGACGCTGACGCCACGCCTTCCCCGCACAGCCATCTGCTCAGTGAGCATGACCTGCTCGGCCTGAACCCGCATGCCCCGTTGGAGTTGGACCTGGACGCGGTGCAGCACGCCTACCAGGCCCTGCGGCTCTCCGCAGTTCCTTCTCTGGAGCAGCGCGCCGCCCTGGTCGCCCAGTTCCAGCACGCCCTCGCCCTGGTGCGCGGTCCGTTCCTGGACGGCTTCTGGCTGCGCGAGGAAACCGGCTTTGATGCGTGGGTCCAGCAGCAGCAGCACCAGTGGCAGATCCGGCTCCAGCTGCTCTTCGATCGGCTCTCTTCCTGGCAAGAAGCCGCCGGGGAGCTCGAGCAGGTCAGAGCCACCCTCACCCGCTGGCTGGGGCTCGATCCGCTCTCGGAGGAGGCCTCTCGGCGCTTGATGCGCGTGCACCTGGCGCTGGGCGATGCGAGCGCCGCCTTGCAGGTCTACGCCACCTGCCGAGCGCGACTGGCCGAGGAGTTGCAGGTCAAGCCGTCAGCAGAAACCGTCGCCCTGGCTGCGCACATTCGCGAAAGCGAGGCTCGCAGCCGTGGGAATCCCCGTTCTCGTCCTTCCATGGCGGAGAGCCGACCACCAACCGAGCTGGTGGCCCCGCTCGTCGGACGGGCCGCCGCATTCAGCCAGCTTGTCGGGAGCTTTCAGCAGGTGCGGCAGGGCCAGCCGCAGGCCCTGCTGGTGGTGGGCGAGGCCGGCATCGGCAAAACGCGGCTGGTCGGCGAGTTTGTGGCCTGGGCCCGGGCCCAGGGTGCCGAGGTGCTGTGCGGGCAAGCTTTCGAGATGGGAGGACGATTGCCCTATCAGCCGCTGGTGGAGGCTCTCAGGCCGCGGCTGGAGCAGGAAAACGCCCCGGAGGACCTGCTGGAGGACCTGTGGCTGGCCGAACTGTCGCGCCTGCTGCCGGAGCTGCGGGTGCGCTATCCTGATCTGCATGCTCCCACCCAGGATGAACTGACCGCCAGGGTCCGTCTGTTTGAAGCGGTGGCGCGCCTGCTGGACGCACTGGCAAAGCCTGGGCCGCTGGTGCTGCTGCTGGATGACCTGCACTGGGTGGATGGAGCCTCCCTCGACCTGGTACGCTACCTGGCACGGTACTGGAAAGGGCATGGCAGCCGGGTGCTGCTGCTGGGCACGGTGCGCAGTGAGGGGCTGGAGCCCAAGTCGCAGCTTTCCGCCCAGCTGGCCGACCTGGGACGCGACCTGCCGGTCATGCAGGTCCCCTTGCAGACGCTGAGCCAGGCGGAGACCATCCAACTCGTGCAGGCCATCACAAGGGAGGGGGAGCATGGGGATGTAGGGGCGGGACTTGCCCCCGCCTGGAAGGCGGCAGAGCCTTCGCCTGCATCGGAGACGCCGCTGGTCGGACTGGGCAACTTCCTTTTCGCCCAGACGGGTGGACAGCCGTTTTACCTGCTGGAGACACTCAAGCTGTTGCGGGAGCGGGAGTGGCTGGTGCCACAGCTGGGGGCGGATGGCACCTGGAGGCTCGAGCCGGCCGTGGACATGGCCGCAGCCGTCGCGCAGGAGCGGTCCCGGCGTGCGCTCTTGCCGCCCTCGGTGCGCGCGATGATCCTGGCTCGCCTGGCGAAGCTGTCGCCAGCAGCGCGCCAGTTGGTAATGGCGAGTGCCGTACTAGCGACCCAGGCGAGCGCCAAGCTGCTGTGGCAAGTAGCCGAGGTGGAGGTGCAGGCCGGCGTCGAGGCCCTGGAGGAGGCAGTCGCCAGTGGGATGCTGCGCGCGGAGGAAGCCGGGGTAGGCCGCCGGGGCAGCTATCGCTTCGTGCATGACCTGATCCGAGAAGTGGTCTACACTGAACTGGGCGAAGCGCGGCGCTCCGTCTTGCACCAGCGCGCCCTGGCGAGGCTCGAGACAGAAGGAGCAGCAGCAGCCGAGCTGGCGTATCACGCGCTCTTGGCCGGAGAGGCCGAGGCCGCCTATCGCTACAGCATGCAGGCCGGGGATGAGGCCGAGGCCGTCTTTGCCATCGAAAACGCCATCATGCACTACGAACAGGCGCGCGCCTTGCTCCAGGAGCAGCGACGACTGCCAACCGTACTGCCGACATCGGAGGTCGAACACCTCTACGTCTACCTGGGGCGGGCCTATGCCTTCCAGAACGCCTGGCAGCAGGCCCAACAGGCCTATGAAGAACTGCTCGCCTATGCGCAACACCAGCAGCTGCCCAGGCTGGTCAGCATGACCCTGAATGGTCTGGCGATCCTGGCTGTCCAACAGTCGAAGGACAAGCCAACAGTGCGGGCGCTGCTGGAGGAAGCCTGCCACATGGCACAGATCAGTCAGGATCAGCGGGCGCTGGTGGAAACGGAGTGGAACCAGGCACAGATCGCGGCCATTGTTTGGGGGGACCCAACGAGTGCCTTACCACAGGGACAACAGGCGCTCTCCCTGGCACGAGCGAGTAACGACCAGGAACTGGAAGCCAGAAGTCTCTCCTTGCTCGGATGGATCCATATTCGTGCGGGAGACTTTCAGGAGGCCATGCACGCTCTGGAAGCATCTCTGGCGCTGTATGCGCTCTTTGGCACCGAGCAGGCCGCTTCGCAAGAGCTTTCACTTCCCTCCTTTGCCATTGGCGCTCCACCCACCCAACCCTTGACGAATCGCGCGTCAGAAGCCTTGTGCTGGGCGCACCTGGCTTTCGCACAAGTGCATGCTGGTCAGGTGCAGCACAGCATTCGCAGTGGCCGCAGAGCGCTTTCGCTCGCGCAAGAGAGCAAGAGCGGCTGGGCACACATCTATAGTACGATCTGCCTCACGCATGGATTGCTGGACGCGGGAGCCTATGAAGAGGCGCTCGTGCTCATGCAACATACCGTCGCGCTGGCGCGAACCCTTCCTCCAACGATAATCTTCCAGCGCGTTCTCATTGCCCTGGGGAGGACGTATCACGCCTTGCAGCAGTGGGAAGAGGCGCGCAGCACGCTCGAAGAGGCAGAAGGCCTTGCTGAGTCGTTAAACCTCGGACCATTGCGCGTGTCCGCCATTTCGCAGCTGTGCATGCACTATGCCCTGGCCAGGCAGTGGGAAACAGCTTACCGCTATGCCTTGAAGGCCATCACCGTACGCAAGAGTTCTGATGTGGCATTGATCGTGCTGGATTTCTATCGTCAGTATGAAACGGAAGCCTTACTGCGTGGAGGGGATGAGAGTCAGGCGCGAGCAGAAGTGCAACGACTCGGGGAACGTCTGGGGACCAATCAGCGCTTCCGCCTTCCCTACCTGCGCTCGTTGGCAGTGCTGGCAGCGTGGGAAGGGCAGAGTGAGCAGGCCATTGACCACTTGCGCGAGGCAGCCCAGGTGGCAGCAGACCTCGGGTTGCCGGCAGAACAATGGCAGATTCAGGCGGCGTTGGGAAAGTTGTATGAGGCAGCTGGCTTGCCTGCGCGAGCGCGCACCGCATTTGCTGAGGCGGCGACGATCATCCAGGGGCTGGCAGAGGGCATCGGGGATGAGGCGCTGCGGACGAACTTTCTAGCTGGGCCGCAGATTCAACCGGTGTTGCAGCAAGCCCAACGCGAGGCCTCCCAGGTCCCGAAAGGTCGCGCGTAGCAGAGGGGGCGTTGAGGCGCCTGGTGCCCGTTTCCTCACCGTCGCCTCGCACGGCGTGGAAGTAATATGACCAGGCTCACGGCAGCAAGGAGTAGTACTCCGCTGGCATTGAATACACCTGCACTACGATATGATGAGGGTGGTTCTCCGGGCTGGTGCACGTTGGCAAAGACGAAGGACTCGTTGGGGAGAAGCCCATAATTGTCCTCGCCGAAGGGCCAATAGACGAGCGCGGCACGCCCAATGATATTCTCACGTGGTACAAATCCCCAATCACGCGAGTCGGAGCTACCATCACGATTGTCGCCGAGCACGAAGTATTTGCCAGGAGGAATTATCATGTTGTGAATCACGTTATTGAAATAGGGGTTCCCCTGCCGTTTGGGGTCAACATAGAGCTCTTGCAAGCTGACACCATCGACGATGACGATAGTATTATTGATTGTCAGGGTATCACCGGGTACGGCGATGATGCGCTTGACGTAATCTTGTGTGGGATCAGGGGGAGCTACGAAGACAATGACATCACCACGAGCAGGTGAGTGGAAGAGATAGGTCCATTTATCTACCAGGATACGTTCCTGATCGTGCAGGTTAGGTTCCATACTCGTGCCTTCGACAAAGTAGTTCTGTACGGCGAGTTGGACGATCAGGAACATCAAGATTGTGAGGACAGCCATTTCGATAACTTCACGTACAAGGCGATATCGCTTCTCAAAATCGATTTCAGGCTCCAAGGGTTTCTCCATATGTATGTCTTCTTTTGTGTTTGTCTAAATGTAACAGGTGGGCCTCTGTAAGAGAAGACCCCAGGACACAGGATGAAGTGTTGTGCCTACTTTCATTATACTCTTTAACGGAGGTCGTTATTGAATAGGAAATAAAGGCTAGTGGGATGGTGTTTTATTATGTGCAGGGTACGTTTCGTTTGTTGTACGTGTGCATCAGAGGTCAGCCCCACCCTGCCCCGATGGCGCGATAAACCGGGCCCCCCGTCTAGGGGAGAGGTATCCTACATCTTCTCCATTCCCATTTGCTCTTGACATTGATTGTATTGTATAGTAGTAGTGACTCGAACGTTTGTATCAAAAAACGGTGGATGGTTCAACTGCATGTCCCAAGATAAAATTGTGATTCGTGGTGCTCGCGAGCACAACCTGAAAAATATAGATGTCACGATACCGCGTGATCAACTCGTTGTGATTACTGGCCTCTCCGGCTCGGGGAAAAGTAGCCTGGCCTTTGACACTATTTTTGCCGAAGGCCAACGTCGCTATATCGAGTCGCTCTCGGCATATGCACGGCAGTTTCTGGACAAGATGGAGAAGCCCGACGTTGATCACATCGACGGCCTCTCACCTGCTATCTCTATCGATCAAAAGGGGACCACGCACAATCCACGCTCGACGGTGGGCACGGTCACCGAGATTTATGACTACTTGCGCCTGCTGTATGCACGCATTGGTCATCCTCACTGTCCTAACTGCGGACGAGAGGTAAGCCGGCAAACGGTGCAGCAAATCGTTGATGCTGTGCTTAATCTGCCCGAAGGCTCACGGATCATGCTGCTTGCGCCATTGGTGCAGGGACGCAAGGGCGAGTATAAGAGCATCTTTGAGGAGATGCGCAGGGCAGGGTATGTGCGTGTGCGTGTCGATGGCAACATCATGGACTTGAGCGACGAGATCGAGCTGGATAAGCAGAAAAAACATACCATCGAGGTCGTCGTTGACCGGTTGGTCTTGCGCAAGGGCCAGAAAGCGGTGACACACCAACCCGTAGCTCCCCGATTTATCGAGGGAGATGACCGGGTATCTCCTTTGCGCTTCCCTGCACCGGCAGATGGAGTCTATAAGCAACCATCATTGAGGCGTGTGGCTGAACGTCCTATGTTGTACGACGTCAACGCTGAAAAGAGGTCAGCGGAGGCTGAAGATGGGACGGAGACCCAGGTGGGCTCCAAGCAGGAGGATGTCGACCTGGCATTCAGGCAGCGACTCTCAGATTCGTTGGAAACGACCTTAAAACTGGGTGGTGGTGTGGTGCTGGTTTCTATCATCGATGGTGAGGAGATACTTTTTTCAGAGAAGCTTGCTTGCGTCTACTGCGGTATCAGCTTGCCGGAGATCGCTCCACGTACCTTTAGCTTTAACAGCCCACATGGCGCGTGTCCCACCTGTACGGGGCTTGGCACACAGCAGGAGATCGATGCGGAACTGGTTGTGACCCATCCTGAATTGAGCCTGCTCGAGGGGGCGATAGCGCCGTGGAGCAAGGTTGTTAATGGCAGCCAATGGCATGCATCGATCCTGGAAGCTCTGGCGAAGAAGTACGACTTCAGCCTGCATACTCCCTGGCGTGACCTGACCGAGGACCAGCGCCAGAAAGTGCTGTATGGCACATCTGATCCGTTGACAATTCGCTACACGCCGCAGCATGGTCACACACGCAGTTATACCACCAACTTTGAGGGTGTCATTCCCAACCTTGATCGACGCTACAAGCAGACCGAGAGCGAAAGCATCCGCGAGGAGATCGAAGGCTATATGTCGGCGCGTGTTTGTCCTGATTGTCATGGCGCCCGGCTGAAGCCAGAGGTGCTGGCTGTCACCGTGGACGGTCGGAATATTGTGCAGGTGTCAGGTCTCTCAATCCTGGCAGCGCAACGCTTCTTCCAGGAGTTGGAGGACGAGGTAAGCGAGCGTGAACGTTTTATCGCCCGGCAGGTATTAAAAGAGATTCGTGCTCGTCTGCAGTTCCTGGTAGATGTCGGCCTGGATTATCTCACGCTGGACCGGGCAGCCGCCAGCCTCTCCGGTGGCGAGGCGCAACGTATCCGCCTGGCAACACAGATCGGGTCTGGTCTGATGGGTGTACTCTACATTCTCGACGAGCCGAGCATCGGACTGCACCAGCGCGATAATGAGCGTTTGATCAAGACACTGACGCGCCTGCGTGATCTGGGAAACACCTTGCTGGTAGTCGAGCATGATGAAGAGACAATGCGGGCCGCCGACTACATCATCGATATCGGCCCCGGGGCAGGTGAGCACGGCGGCAGGGTTGTAGCGGAAGGGACCTTTCATGATATTGTGGCTAATAGGAACTCGCTGACCGGCGATTACCTGGCCAGGCGACGACAGATCGAGATGCCTGCACAACGGCGTAACGGTAACGAACGTGTGCTGACGATCAAGGGAGCACGAGAGAATAACCTCAAGAATATCACTGTAGACATTCCTCTGGGCAAGTTTGTAGTGGTCACGGGTGTCTCCGGTTCTGGCAAGAGTACACTGATCACCGATATTCTGTACCAGAAGCTGGCACACGTCTTCTTCCGTGCTCACGATAAGCCAGGTGCCCATGATGCTGTCGAAGGCATAGCATACCTGGACAAGGTGATCGATATCGATCAATCGCCCATCGGTCGCACACCGCGCTCTAATCCCGCGACTTATACCAATGCCTTCACGGGCATACGCGAACTGTTTGCACAGGTGCCGGAAGCGCGACTGCGCGGTTATCAGCCGGGCCGCTTCTCATTCAATGTGAAGGGTGGGCGATGTGAAGCGTGCAAGGGCGAAGGCATCGTCAAGATTGAGATGCACTTCTTGCCAGATGTGTATGTGCCGTGCGAGGTGTGCAAAGGTAAAAGGTACAACCGCGAGGCCCTGGAAATTCACTATAAGGGCAAGAACATCGCCGACGTGCTTGACATGACGGTGGAGGAGGCGCTCGACTTCTTTGCGAATGTGCCTTCGATCTACAACAAAATGAAGACACTGAACGACGTTGGCCTGGGATATATGCGTCTGGGCCAGCCCGCTACAACGCTCTCTGGTGGTGAGGCGCAGCGCGTTAAGCTGGCGACAGAACTGGCACGTCGAGCGACTGGTCGCACGATGTATATTCTGGATGAGCCAACGACCGGATTGCACTTCGCTGATGTGGACCGTCTGCTGCAGGTGTTGCAGCGCCTCGTCGATGCTGGCAACTCGATTGTGGTGATTGAGCACAACCTGG
>WNEZ01001073.1_pt1 | contig 32556 bp, 33 predicted proteins | sample 5400521 | NCBI WGS metagenome assembly WNEZ01 (sample SAMN13153339, study PRJNA577476) | soil metagenome | isolation source: 120 cm saprolite under Douglas fir tree site 2 hole 1 replicate 1 | place: USA:California | collected 2015-04-18 | reverse complement strand
GGACGGTCGGCAGCGGCAACCACTACGTGGACGTGCTCGCCGACGACACCGACCGCATCTGGATCGGCGTGCACTTCGGCTCGCGCGGGTTTGGGTTCGGCGTGGCGCACGGCTTTCTCGCGCTCGGGCAGAACCGCGCGTGGGGCGAGCGCGTGCCCGAGCGCGAGACGCTGCTCGACGTCACGAGCCCCGTGGGGGACGCCTACTGGCAGCTCATGAACCTGGCGGGGCGGTACGCCTACGCGGGGCGTGAGTGGGTCGCCCGCAAGGTGGTCGAACTGCTGGGCGGGCGGGAGCAGGAGCTGGTTCACAACCATCACAACTTCGCCTGGCGTGAGGAGCACGGCGGCGAGCCCTTCTATGTCGTGCGCAAGGGTGCGACGCCCGCCTTTCCCGGCCAAAAAGGGTTCGTGGGAGGCTCCATGGGTGACGACGCGGTGATCATCCGGGGCGTCGCGTCGGACTCGGCCGAGGTGCGGGACCTGCAGGCACGCGCGCTGTACTCGACGGTGCACGGCGCGGGTCGGGTGATGAGCCGCACGGCCGCGGCGGGAAAGCGCACGCGCCGTGGCAAGGTCACGAAGCCCGGCGCCGTTTCGCGTGAGATGATGCTCGAGTGGGTGGAGCAGAAGGGCGTCGTGCTGCGCGGCGGCGGCGCCGACGAAAGCCCTCACGTGTACCGCCGGCTACCCGAGGTCCTCGCGGCGCAGGGGCCGACCGTGGAGGTGCTGCACGTCCTGCATCCGCTCGTCGTGGTGATGGCGGGGGCCGAGGAGTTCGATCCCTACAGGGACTGAGCCTTCACCTCGTCCCACAGTTTGTCGAGCTCGTCGAGCCCCGCGCGGCCGATCTCCACGCCGCGCTGCTCGGCGAGCTCCTCGACAGCCTCGAACCGCCGCTGGAATTTGTCGTTCGCCCGCTCGAGCGCCGCGCGGGGGTCAATCGCCAGCTTACGCGCGAGGTTGACTACGGCAAATAGGAGATCGCCGATCTCATCCTGCAGGGAGTCACGCATCCCGCGTCCCGCATCCCGCATCTCGACTTCGAGCTCCCCGATCTCCTCTTTCACCTTCTGCATCGGTCCTTTCGCATCCGGCCAATCGAACCCCACGCCCGCCGCCCGTTCTTGCAGTCGGTATGCCCTCAAGAGCGGCGGCAGGGAGGGCGGCAATCCACGGAGGGTCCCGCTCCCCGCTCCCCGCTCCCGCCTTTTCATCCGCTCCCACCCCTCATGATCCGGTGTCTTCGAGTCGCCGAAGAGCTTCGGATGCCGCCGCCACATCTTTTCTTCGAGGGCGCGGGTGACCGTTTCGGCGTCGAACTCGCGTTCCTCCTCTCCGATCACGATGTGAAACGCGAGGTGCAGCAGCAGGTCGCCCAGCTCGTCGCGCAACGCGGCGGGCTCGCCGTGCCTGAGCGCCTGATCGAGCTCCAGGGCCTCTTCGACCAAGTAGGGGCGCAACGTCTCGCGCGTCTGGGCGCGGTCCCAGGGGCAACGCGCGCGCAGATCGCGAACGAGCGCGAGAGCGCGGGCGAGAGCTGAATCGCTGGGCGCGGCCCTCTGAGTCGGTTTCCTAGGCATGGGTAACGATAATCCGCGCCTAACAGGGCGCGCCCGGCCCGGAATGCGCCCTGTACAGGGCGCACTCTACGTCGAGTCGGGGCCAACCCCTTTTTCCTCCTACATTTCCGGGTTATCATACGCGCGCCTGTGAACGGGTCAATCCGCGGGCGTCCGGCCCCTCCCCGTGCGTGGATCGAGGTGAACCTCGCCGCCGTCGTCGAGAACGCCCGCACGGTGGCCCGGGTCGCCGGCACACGGCTCCTCCCGGTGGTGAAGGCGAATGCCTACGGGGTGGGAGCCGTCCCTGTGTCTAAGGCCCTGGAAGCGGTCGATCCCTGGGGCTACGGGGTCGCGACGGTCGATGAAGGGGCCGAGCTGCGCGCTGCCGGGATCACCCGCCCCGTGGTTGTGTTCATGCCGGGACACCCGGGATTGTTCGACGAGCTCGACCGCTTCGGGCTCACGCCGGTGCTGGGCGACGCGAAGGCGATCACCGAGTGGACCGCGCGCGGCGAGCGCCCTTTTCACCTGGAGATCGACACCGGGATGGGCCGCTCGGGCGTCCGGTGGGACGAGATCGACACGGTGCGCGACGCCGCGAACACGCCGCACCTCGAGGGCTGCTACACCCAGTTCCACTCCGCGGACCGGCGGGACGGCTCGGTCGAGGAGCAGCTCACGCGGTTCGAGCGCGCCGTGGCGCGGCTCAAACGCCGTCCGGCGCTGCTGCACGTGGCGAACAGTGCCGCGGCGCTGACCGACCGACGCTTCGCGTTCGACCTGGTGCGACCCGGCGTGTTCCTCTACGGGGGCTCGCCGGGCGAGGGATTTCCCGACCCGAGGGCGGTCGTGAGCGTGCGCGCGCGAGTGCTGGCGGTGCGGCGCGTGGCCGCGGGCGAGAGCGTGAGCTACAACGCGCTGTGGCGCGCCCCACGGGCAACGACCGTGGCCACGCTCGGCATCGGTTACGCCGACGGTGTGCGACGCGCGGTGGGGCTCTCGGGGCGGGGTGCGGCGCTGCTCGGGGGCCGGCGCTGTCCCATCGTCGGTGCCGTGACGATGGACTTGACGATGGTCGAGACCGGCGATCACCCGGTGCAGGTGGGGGACGTGGCGACGCTCTTGGGTGAGGCAAAAGCGGGCGGGCGCATCACGCTGGACGAGCTCGCCACCTGGAGCGGCGAGCTGCAGCGAGCCGTCCTGACCTCATTCGGGCCGCGGCTGCCGCGCATCTACGATTGAAGCGCGCGGCGATCATCGTGCTCGACGGGCTGGGCACCGGTCCCTGCCCGGACCAGGCCGCCTACGGCGACGTGGGATCGGACACGCTCGGGAACGTGGCGCGGGCGGTGGGCGGGCTGCGACTGCCGAATTTAGAGCGGCTCGGCTTGGGGAGATGTCGGCCCATCCCCGGGCTGGCGCCCGGGGTCAGGCCCACCGCGGCACACGGAGTGGCGCTCCCCAGATCGCAGGGGAAAGACTCGACCACCGGACACTGGGAGATCTGCGGCGTGATACTCGAGCGGCCGTTCCGCACGTACCCGCACGGATTCCCGCCGTCCCTGCTCGACGACTTCGCGCGACGCACGGGTCGCGGGTATTTGGGCAACAAGGCCGCCTCAGGCACCGAGATCATCGCCGAGCTGGGAGCGGAGCATCAGCGCACCGGGAAGTGGATCGTGTACACGTCGGCCGACTCGGTCTTCCAGGTGGCGGCTCACGAGGAAACGGTCGCCCTGGACGAGCTGTACCGGGCGTGTGCGATCGCGCGCGACCTGCTCGTAGGCGAGCACGCGGTGAGCCGCGTGATCGCTCGGCCCTTCACCGGGAGGCCCGGCGCGTACGAGCGCTCGCCGCGCCGCAAGGATTTCTCGATCGAGCCCGTGGGGACCACGCTGCTCGACCGGCTCGCGGCGGCGGGGGTGCCGCGGGTGGGGATCGGCAAAGTTGACGACCTGTTCGCGGGGCGGAACATCACGAGCGAGCACACACCGACCAACGCGGACGCCTACCGTATGATCGAGCGGGCGCTGGACGACACCGGCGCGGGGGCGGGGTTCATCTTCGTGAACGTGATCGAATTCGACCAGACCTGGGGGCACCGGAACGACGTCCCGGGGTTTCATGAGGGATTGCAACAGCTCGACGCCTGGATTCCCCGGCTCGAGGCCCGCATCAAGGGAGACGACCTGATCATTCTCACCGCCGACCACGGGAACGACCCGACCACACCCTCGACGGACCACTCCCGCGAGGCCGTGCCGATCCTGGCTCTGGGCCCGCGGGTGCGGCCAGCGGCGCTGGGCGAGCGGAGCACCTTTGCGGACATGGGCGCGACCGTCGCCGAGTACTTCGGTGTGGCGCCCCCGCTGGCGGCGGGGACGTCGTTCCTCGCGGGGATCTGGTCGTGAGCGCCGAGCTGGTGCGCCGCGCGCGAGAGGTGCAGAAGAACGCCTATTGTCCGTACAGCAAGTTCCGGGTGGGTGCGGCGCTCGAGGCGGCCGACGGCCGCGTGTTCGTCGGGGCCAACGTCGAGAGCGCGTCCTACGGCCTCACGATTTGCGCCGAGCGGATGGCGATCGGGGCCGCGGTCGCGGACGGCGCGCGGGGGTTCAGCCGCATCGTCGTGGCCACGGACGTGGACCCGCCGGCGTCGCCGTGCGGAGCGTGTCGCCAGCTGCTCGCCGAGTTCGGGCTCGACCTCCAGGTGATCGCGGTGGGGCCGAAGACCGAGCGACGCTGGGTGCTGCGCGACCTCCTGCCCGACGCTTTCGCGAAAGCGACGCTCACCAAGTGACGCGGCGCCGGCTCGCCCTCGTTGGCGCCGTCCTGCTCGCCGCGGCGTGCGTGGAGCGGCTCACGGCGCCGGGACATTGCCCCGACTTCTGTCCCTCGGGCCAGATCACCGTCGTCGACACGCTGCTCACGACCAGCATCAACCGAGACTCGTCGTACCGTGGCTATGTGGTCTCCTACCAGTCCCCCGTGATGCTCGCGGCATTTCTCCCGGGCGCCACGGACACGCTGGACGGCCGGCCGATCTTCCGCTTCAACGGCTACGGCCCCAGCCTCCGGATCTCGACCGTCGACACGTCGACCGGTCAGATCCTCGGCGCCGACTCCGCGCGGCTGCAGGTGTACATTGTCCGGCGCGATACGGCGACCCACAACCTCCGGCTGCAGTTCTACCGATTGCCGATCACGATCGATACCACCACCACGTTCGGCGCCGTGGCGGCCCCGTTCACTGATTCACTGGTCCGGACCGTGAACGTGGACACCCTGCTCGCGCAGCCGGGCCGGAAAGACACGGTCACGGGCGACAGCGTCGTGGTGGACACGGTCAACCACCGCCTGTTGCTGTCGCTCAAGTTCGATACGGCGGCGGCGCGCTACGTCGGGACGGATTCCGGCAAGGTCGCATACGGCATTCGGATCGCGGCCGACACGCTGGCGAGCATCGCATTCGGCAAGGGCTCCGTCGGACCGGTGCTGCAGTGGTACCTCCGCGTGGACTCGTTGGGGACGCCGGTCGCGCGTACGCCGGGCATCCTCGGCACGACGCTCGCAAACTTCGTGTTCACTCCGCCGCCAGCACCGCTCGACTCCACGCTCGCCGTGGGCGGCGCGCCGTCGGCACGCAGCCTGTTGCGGGTTGCGCTCCCCAAGTTCATCAGGGATTCGTCGCAGATCATCCGCGGCACCCTCTTTCTCGTGCCCGCCGTCGTGGCCCGCGGGGCGCCCGCCGACTCGTTCGTGATGGAGGCGCGCACGGTGCTCGCCGACTTCGGCCGCAAGTCTCCGATCGACTCGCGACTCGATGACCCGATCGTCATCCACCCGGGAGCGACCGACACGGTCAAGATCGAGGTGACGAACATGCTGCAGCTCTGGGCTGCGGATACGACTCACCCGACCGTATTCCTGTTGCGGCCGCAGGCGGAAGCGCAATACTTCGGCGAGATCCGCTTCTATCCGTCCAAGGCAGCGGCGTTCCGCCCGACCTTGCAGGTCACGTACGTGAAGCAATTCCCGTTCGGGGTGCCATGAGTCGGGCACACCGGTGGACAGGTGGGCCGGCGGTCGGGATTGCTGTGGTCGCGATGACGCTGCTGACCGCCAGTCCGCCAGACCTGTCCGCTCAGGACTCCCAATTCGGGATTCGCGGGCTCGGCTCGCCGGGCCGGTGGGAGTCGGTGAGGTCGCGCTCCGCCGGGGGCGCGTTCGCTCCGTTCGACCCATTGTCGCCGCTCATGGAAGCGCCGCTCGCCGACATCAGTCAGCTCACGGCGACCGCGGCGGGCGGCACGTCGCATCGCGACGCCCAGCTCGGCGACACGATCACCAAGCTCCGCGCTACACGTTTCCCGCTCATGGGGGTCGCGGGCCGGGTGGCGCCGCGGCTCGCGATCTCGGTCGGGTTCACCACCTACCTCGACCGGTCTTGGGACGTGACGCTGCGCGACTCCACCGTGTTGCGGGGCGAGCTCGAGCGCTACAGGGACGCGATCACGAGCGACGGGAGTGTCGGGGACATCCGCCTGGCGGTGGCCAGCCGGTTGTCGCGCCGCTTCGCGATCGGCGCCGGGGTGCATATCCTGGGGGGCTCGACCCGCATGACGGCCGAGCGGCGGTTCGACGACTCGACGTTCCACACGGTGGGGCAAGTCGCGGAGGTGCGCTACGACGGACTCGGCGTGTCGGGGAGCGTGCTCATCGGCGTGGTCCCGGGGCTGACCATCGCGGGCTGGGCGCGCGCGGACAACCGGCTGCGCGCCCAGGTAGGCGACTCGACGATCGCGCGGACCGATCTGCCGCACATGGCGGGCGGCGGGCTGCTCTTCGCCCCGAGCCCCAGCGTCCGGTTCGCCGGGTCGGCGGCGTGGCGCTCCTGGTCGAACGCCGGTCCGGGCGCGTTCGACACGTGGAGCTGGTCCGCCGGAGCCGAGTTCGGCTCCGGCCGCATGCCGATCCGTTTGGGTGTGCGCGGCGGCCAGCTGCCTTTCGGGCCGGGAACCAAGGCGCCGACGGAGTTCGCAGCATCGGCGGGAACGGGCCGGGCGTTCGCCCAGGGCCGGGCGCTCATCGACTTGGGCGTCGAGCGGCTGGAGCGTCGTGGGGGCATCCTTACCGAGCGCGTGTGGACCGTGCTCGTGGGGCTGACCGTGCGGCCGTGAACGTCTACTTCCACACTTTCGGCTGCAAAGCCAACCAGTACGACACGGCGCTCGTGCGTCAGGCGTTCGCGGACCAAGGCGTCGTCGTGGTGGACGATCCGGCCGCCGCGGACCTTGCAGTCGTGAATTCCTGCACGGTGACCCACGAGAGCGAGGCGAAACTGGGGCGTCTGGTACGCCGGCTCGCGCGGCGCGGGGGCGGGGGCGGGGGCGGGGGGCGGCTCGAAACCGTGGTGATGGGCTGCGCGGCGGCGCGGGACGGCGGCGCGATCGCGGCGCTGCCGAGCGTGCGCGCGGTGGTGGGCGGGGCCGACCCGGCGCGGGTGCTCGAAGCGGCCGGGTTCAGGGCACCGCGGGTGGACCCGGTGCTGCGGCGATTCCCCGCGAACGCCCGCGGCTGGCTCAAGATCCAGGACGGCTGCGACGAGCACTGCACCTTCTGCGCGACCACGATCGCGCGCGGAGCGAACCGGTCGCGCACCATTCCTGAGCTGGTGGCCGAGGCGACCGCCCTCGCCGAGCATCATGCGGAGATTGTGCTCACCGGAGTCCACATCGGTACTTACGGGCAGGACCGCTTAACTGACCCCGGACGCAAGTCCGGGGTCGATCCCAGGGCTGGCACTTCTGGTTTGGGGGTTCCCCGGGCTCGCGCCCGGGGTCAGTCTGCGCTCGGGGATCTTCTCGAGGCTCTGATCTCCGCCGTTCCCTCCGTCCGCTTCAGGCTTTCCTCTATCGAAGCCACCGAAGTCGACGACACCATCGCCCGCCTGCTGATCGAAGCCCCCGTGCATCTCGCGGCCCATCTCCACGCGCCGCTGCAATCCGGGGCGAATCGCATCCTCAAACGGATGGGCCGCCACTGGTACACCGCCGAGTCCTACCGCGCCCGGCTCGATTGGCTCGCGGAGCGGTTGCCCGTGTTTGGACTCGGCGCGGACATCATCGCGGGATTCCCCGGTGAGAGCGACGCCGAGCACCGCCAGACAATCGCGCTGGTGGACGCCGTGCCGTTCACCTACCTGCACGTCTTTCCCTACAGCGAGCGTCCCGGCGCGGCGGCGGGGCGATTGGGCGAGCGGGTGTGCCCCGGGATGATCCGCGAGCGCGCGCGCGAGTTGCGTGAGCGCGGGGAAGCGAAGGCCCGAGCCCACCGCGTGCGGCGCCAAGGGCAGCGCGCCGACGGCGTCGTGTGCGGCCGGCGGGAGGGCAAGGTGGAGGTGCTGACGGAGGACTACCTTTCGGTCTATCTTCCCACGCACGACTGGAATGGTCGCCCCCGCTTCGAGGTGACGGTTCTCTGACCATGCCGGGCATCTACATCGAGTCCTACGGCTGCCAGATGAACGTCTCGGACTCCGAGCTGATGCTCGGCGTGCTGGGACGCGAGGGCTACGTCCGCACGGACGATCCCGCGCAGGCTGACGTCGTGCTGGTGAACACCTGTGCGGTACGCGACCATGCGGAGCAAAGGGTGCTGTCGCGCATGGGCGAGCTGAAGCGCCTCAAGCGACCAGGCAGCGTGTTGGGCGTGGTGGGCTGCATGGCGCAGCGGCTCGGGCCCCGCCTGCTCGAGCGGGTCCCGCAGGTCGACCTGGTCATCGGCCCGGACGGATACCGCGGGCTGCCCGAGCTGATCGCACGGGCGCGCGCCGGGGAGCGGACGGCCGAAGTCGTCTTCAAGCGGTGGGAGCACTACGAAGACATCGCGCCGGTGCGGGGAGGCGCCGTATCGGCGTTCGTGACCGTGCAGCGTGGCTGCGATTATCGGTGCACCTTCTGCATCGTTCCGATGACGCGGGGGCCGGAGCGGAGCCGCAGGTTGGAGGACGTGGTGCGCGAGGTGACGGACCTCGCCTCGCGTGGCACCACCGAGGTGACGCTCCTTGGCCAGACGGTCAACAGCTACGACGACGGCGCGCACGATTTCGCCGACTTGTTGCGGGCGGTGGGCGGGATTGCGGGCGTGCGGCGGCTGCGGTTCACATCGCCCTATCCCACGGACTTCACCGAGCGCGCAGTGGCGGCGATGGCGCAGACGCCAGCCGTGTGCGAGCACGTGCACCTCCCGGTGCAGAGCGGCTCGTCGCGCGTCCTCAAGCGGATGCTCCGGCGCTACGATCGGGACCGCTATCTCGAGGTGGTCGCCGCCCTGCGCGGCGCCGTCCCCGGCATGGCCCTCACGACCGATATCATCGTCGGCTTCCCGGGCGAGACCGAAGCAGATTTCCAGGAGACCCTGTCGCTCGTCGAGCTGGTGGGGTTCGACGACGCGTACACGTTCAAGTACTCGCCGCGCGAGGGCACGCCGGCGACGCGGCTCAAAGAAGTCGTGCCCGACCTGGTGGCGGGAGAACGCCTCGAGCGCCTGGTTGGCGCCGTGCGGGCCCTCGCGCGCCGCCGCAACGTCGCCCTGGTTGGCAGCACACACGAAGTGCTGGTCGAGGGGCGCGCCAGGCGGGGTGAGCTGCTGCAGGGCCGCACCCGCACCAACAAGGTGGCGCTCATCGCGGGCCCCGACGCCTGGATCGGTGGGTACCGCGACGTCCGCTTCACGGGCACGACTGGGTCGACCTTCACGGCCGTACCCCTCGGGCGGGTGCAGGGGGAGGAGTTCGCCGTCGTGGGGTGACGAACGTAACGTTCGAGGTGGTCCAGCGGGAGTACGCGAAGCTGCGTCCCCAGCTACCCCGGTTCTGCGGGTGCGACACCTGCCGCGGCGACGTCCTGGTATTCGCCCTCAATCGCCTCTCGCCGAACTACGTGTCCACGCCCCAGGGCGAAGTGTTGGTCGAGCTGCGACTCGACAGCGATCAGGAAAAGGCCAAGCTCGATGTGGCGCTCCTGGAGGGGTTCCGCAAGGTGGGGCTCGCGCCGCGCTGTGGGGCCAAGCCGGTCCAGCTGATCTGATCCGCTAGGCGGTTCGTGATGCGGCCGCCCATCCTCTATCTCACAGTGGCGTTCGGGGTCGGCCTGGGGGCGGGGCTCGACCCCGTCGTGTTCCCGGGCGCGGTGTTGTGGGGTGTGGTGTTGCCGCTGATCGCGGCGGCCGCGTGCCTCGCGGTCCGCGCACCGCTCGGCGCAGCGGTCGGGATCATGGGAGTGGCGGGCCTGCTCTGGGGTACGGCGGCGGTCCGAGAGAGGGACGCCACATGCACAGGCCGGTGGGCGGCCGGGGGACGGGCCGGGGAAGGGGGGGGGGGGGGGGGGGGGGGGGGGGGGGGGGGGGGGGGGGGGGGGGGGGGGGGGGGGGGGGGGGGGGGGGGGGCGTGCTGGTCGTGAGGCGGACGCGCGCGCTCGATCTGGTGCCGCATGGGCGCGGCGCCCTGCGCGATGCGCTCGCCGCGCGCAGCACGGAGCTCTTCGGCACACGAGCACCGATCGTGAACGCGCTCGTGTTCGCCCCCAACGCGAGACTCGATTCCGATATCCGCGAGCGCTACGTGCGATCGGGTCTCGCGCACCTCCTTTCCATCTCCGGGCTGCACGTTGGGTTCATGGCCGCCTGGCTCGCCCTCATTCTCGGCAAACTGCGCCTCGCGGCCCGCGCCCGCTTCGGCGCGACGGCCGTCCTGCTGCTCGGCTATCTCTGGTTGCTCGGCTTCCCGGCGCCCGCCGTCCGGGCCGGCGCGATGCTGCTACTGGCAGACGTCGCGCGCCTGCGCGAACGCGTGGTCGCGCCGCGCGGCGTGGTGGCGCTCGCGGCGCTCGGCGTGCTGGTGCAGGACCCATGGGCCCTGCAGTCGGTGGGCGCGTGGCTGTCGGTGGCGGGCGTGGGCGCGGTGGTCTGGGCCGGCCGCGCGTTTGCCCGAGCGCCGCGCCTCGCGCGGCTCGCCGCACCGGCGCTCGTCGCCACGCTCGTCACCGCGCCGATCAGCGCGTTCGCCTTCGGTACCGTGGCGCCGATCGGTGTCCTTGCCAATCTCGTGGCGATCCCGCTCGCCGGCGTCGCGGTGCCAGGTCTCGTGATGGCGCTGGCACTCTCGTGGCTCGGCTCGGGGTTGGCGCACCTGATCGCCGCCGGTGCGGGACTGGGCCTGGCGCTGCTCGACCTCGTCGCCCACGGCGCCGCCCTCGTGCCGGGCGGTCACGTCGTGATGGTCGCGGGGTGGCAAGCGGGGCTGCTGTGGGCCGCGGTGACGGCCGCCGCGTGGTGGCTGTGGAATTCCCCGCGCCGCCCGTGGCTGATGGCGGCTCGCCTAGCGTTCTGTGCCACGCTTGTCGTCGCGACGTCGTTTCGTGACGTCGTCTCCCTCGACGCTTGTCGTTGTTTAACGGTACATTTTCTCGATGTAGGGCAAGGGGACGCCGCGGCCCTCCGGACGCCCAACGGCCGCTGGATCGTGATCGATGGCGGCCCACGGACGCCAGAGCGTGATGCGGGGCGGCGGGTGGTGGTCCCCTTCTTGCGTGACCAGGGTGTGGGGCGGGTCGCGGTAGTGGTGGCAACCCATGGCGACGCCGACCATCTGGGCGGGCTGCCGGCGGTCGTCGAGGCGTTCCCTCCGGAGCTCGTGCTCGAACCGGGGGAGCCGTTGGGACGGCCCCTGTATCTCGAGTTTCTCGCGGGTGTCGAGGCATCGGGCGCGCGGTGGCACGGGGCGCGGGCGGGAGACCGGGTCGAGGTGGACAGCGTGGTACTCGAGGTACTGAGCCCCGACTCGCTCTGGCTGCGGTTGCCACTCGATGTGAACGACCACGGCGTGGTGCTGCGAGTGCGGTACGGAGCGGTGCGGCTCCTGTTCCAGGCCGACGCGGGGCTGCCGGTGGAAGGCCGGCTGGCCGGGAAGGTGGGGCGCGTCGCCCTCTTGAAGGTCGGTCATCACGGGTCGAGGACCGCGACGTCGGACGAGTGGCTGGACGAGCTGGCGCCGCGCGAGGCCGTGATCAGCGTGGGCCGGAACAACCACTACGGCCACCCCGCACCCGAGGTCCTCGAGCGGTTGGCGCGACACGGCATCACGGTATTCCGGACCGATCGGAGCGGTACGATCACCTTTTCCACGGACGGGCATGGCGAACGGGTCAGAAGTCATCACGATTGAGCGCTTCATCATGGAGCAGGAGCGGCTCTACCCAGAGGCCACGGGGGAGTTGTCGAACCTGCTCTACGACCTGTGTCTCGCCGCCAAGATCATCTCGCGCCACGTGCGCCGCGCCGGGCTCTCGGATATCCTCGGGGCCGCCGGCGCGGTCAACGTCTCGGGCGATCTGCAGCAGAAGCTCGATCTGTTCGCGAACGAGACCGTGCGCAACAGCGTGCAACACACCGGGCGCGTGTGCGTGACCGCATCGGAGGAAGATCCGGAGCCCGTGCCGGTACCGCCGGGGAAACCGGCGGGCAAGTACGTCGTGCTGTACGACCCGCTCGACGGTTCCATGAACATCGATGTCAACGTCTCGATCGGCACCATCTTCTCCATCCATAAGCGCGTCACCAAGAAGAACACCACGGCGGGGCTGGCGGACTGCCTGCAGCTGGGAAAGCGACAGATCGCCGCGGGTTACATCCTGTACGGCTCGAGCACGATGTTGGTCTACACCACCGGGAAGGGCGTGCACGGCTTCACCCTCGATCCCACGATCGGCGAGTTTCTCCTGTCGCACCCCGACATCCGGACGCCGCCGGTGGGCCGGTACTATAGCGTGAACGAGAGCAACTGGAACCGCTGGACGCCGCCGGTGCAACGCGTGGTCGCGGCGTTCAAGAACGGCGAGGGCAAGATCCAACCGAAAAACGCGCGCTACATCGGGTCCCTCGTCGCCGATTTCCATCGCAATCTCATCTCCGGCGGGATCTTCCTCTATCCGGCCGCGACCAATTATCCCCAGGGCAAGCTACGCTTGCTGTACGAAGCGGCGCCGCTCGCGTTCGTGGTGGAGCAGGCGGGGGGCCGGGCCACCGACGGCTGCCGGCCGATTCTCGACATCGTGCCGGAGAGTCTGCACCAAAGGACGCCGCTCGTGATCGGCAGCAAGGACGATGTCTCGTTCGCCGCGCGGATTCTCTCGGCCGAGGCCGCCGTGGGCGCCAAGTGAGCGACCGCAAGTCCGTCTACGGTCCCGACGACTGGCGCGCCGAGCCGGCGCGCGAGCTCGGCGCTCCGGGCGCGTTTCCCTTCACCCGCGGCGTCCATCCCTCGATGTATCGTGGCAAGCTGTGGACCATGCGGCAGTACGCCGGGTTCGGGACCGCGGAGGAGACGAACGCGCGGTTCCGGCATTTGCTCGCGGCGGGTCAGACCGGGTTGTCGGTCGCGTTCGATCTGCCGACACAGATGGGGTACGACTCGGACCATCCCATGGCTGAGGGGGAGGTGGGCCGCGCCGGAGTGGCGATCGACACGGTCGACGATCTGGCGCGCCTGTTGGACGGCATTCCGCTCGATCGTGTGTCCACGTCCATGACCATCAACGCGACGGCGCCCGTGCTGCTCGCGATGTACGTGGTGGTCGGGGAGGAGCAGGGGGTGCCGCGCGGCAAGCTGCAGGGCACCGTCCAGAACGACATCCTCAAGGAGTTCATCGCGCGCGGCACGTACATCTATCCGATCGAGCCATCGCTGCGTCTCGCGATCGATGTGTGCCGGTTCGTTACGATCGAGGGGATGAGCTTCAATCCGATCTCCGTATCGGGCTATCACATGCGGGAGGCAGGCGCGACGGCGGCGCAGGAAGTGGCGTTCACGTTCGCGAACGGCCTCGAATACGTGCGGCGGGCGCTGGCGGTGGGACTGGACCTCAATCAGTTCGCGCCGCGGCTGTCGTTTTTCTTCGCCGCGTTCACCGACTTGTTCGAGGAAGTCGCCAAGTTCCGCGCGGCGCGACGCCTGTGGGCCCGTCTCATGAAGGAGCTGTTTCAGGCCAACGACGCTGCCTGTCGGCTGCGATTCCACACGCAGACCGGTGGCTCGACGCTCACGGCACAGCAGCCCGAAAACAACGTGGTGCGCGTGGCGATCCAGGCGCTGGCGGCCGTGCTGGGGGGAACGCAGTCCTTGCATACCAATGCCTACGACGAGGCGTTGGCCTTGCCCACGGAGCAAAGCGCCACGCTGGCGCTCCGCACGCAGCAGATTCTGGCGCACGAGACCGGGATTCCCGAGACCGTCGACCCGGCGGGCGGGAGCTGGTATGTGGAGGCATTGACCGATCGGGTGGAGCGCGAGGCGCGGGGCTTGCTCGAGGAAATCGAGAGCACAGGTGGCGCGGCGCGGGCGGTTGAGCGGGGGGAATTTCAGGACGCGATCGCGCGCAGCGCGTACGCGGCCCAACGGGCGATCGAATCGGGGGAGAGCGTAGTCGTCGGCGTGAACGAGTACGCGGACGAGCAGGACGTCCCGTCGGTGCCGGCGCCGGACTATTCGGCGCTGGCGCTGGCGCAGCGCAGACGCGTCGCGGAGCAGCGCGAGACGCGGGATGCGGGACGCGTGCAGCGGACCTTGGAGGTGCTGCAGGCAGCGGGGCGCGATCCCGCGGCGCCGCTCATGGAGCCGATTCTCGATGCGGTGCGGGCGCGGGCGACGGTAGGAGAGATCTCGGACGTGCTGCGCGGAGTGTGGGGTGTGTACCGGCCGGCTTAGGCGGCACGGCCGCCATTGCGAGCGCCGCCACCCGATTCATCCAAAACTCCCCGAGGTAAGCATCATGGAGACGGTGTACCAGATCGTACCTGCCGGCATGCGGCCTCTTTATCTCCTGCTCCCCATTTTCCTGCTACTTGTCGCCGTCATGGGACTCCTCGGCCTGACCGCACACGGCTCTCAGCGAGCGCGCTTCGTTCTCTCCGACGCGGGTCTCGATTTTCGGGGCGACATCTACGGAGGCCGCGTACCCTGGGCCGCGTTGCGGGTGCAGGAGGCACGAGTCGTCGATTTGTCGCGCGAGGCGGATCTCCGGCCTCGCTCGCGCCGGTGGGGTACCGGGCTGCCGGGCTACGCCGCCGGTTGGTTCCGCTTGCGCAACGGCGAAAGGGCGCTCCTCTACGTAACCGCCTGGTCGCGCGTGCTGTACGTACCGACGAGCACCGGATATGTGCTCCTGCTCAGTCCAGAGCATCCCGACGAAATGCTGGCCGATCTTCGCCATCGGGCAGGTCGCGCTGGGGCCTAGCATGACCGTCGCTTTCATTCACCGATGCTGCCGCGTGGCGGCCCGCGGAGCGAGTAAGTAGATATGGAGCCGTGTCCAAGCTGCTCACGTTTCTTGGAGCGAGCCTCGGGGGCGCGGTGGGCTGGTGGCTCGGCGCTCCGATCGGCATGATGACGGCGTTCGTGGTCAGCATGCTCGGGACCGGTGTCGGCATGTACGCCGGGCGCCGGATTGCGGAGCGGCTGCTTGATTGAGGGGATACCTTTCTGACCATGTTCCTGCCCTCGTCATTCCTCGTCCTCATCGCCGTCGGCGCGCCAGCCCTCGCGCGACCGGGTGTCGCTGATTCCTGTTACCACTATCGGCCCGCTCCGACCTCCCTCACCGGACGGTTGATTCAGCGCACGCTGCCAGGCCCACCCAACTACCAGAGCATCGCTCGCGGCGATCGTCCCCAGGTCGTGGACCTGCTGATCCTCGAGACCCCGATCTGCACTATCCCCGATTACAAGGACAGTCCCAACACCGACGCCTTTCAGGGTCAGGACACCGTCCAGGTGCGCCGGGCGGAATCCACGTGGCGTGAGGTCCGCCGACTTTCGGGCCGCCGCGTGGTCGTGACCGGTACCCTGGCAGAATGGGCGCTCGGACCGGATCGGACTCCGGTCGTCATCGATCCAACCGAGGTGCGACCGGCTCCCCGGTAAGGAAGGAGGCTAGCATGCGTCGTGGCGCCGTTCTCGTGGTCACGCTCCTTGTCCCCGCAGCGTGCGTATCCGTGCCGACCGCACCACCCGAGTTGCAGGCGGTCGCCCTCACGTTCAAGCCCTCGCCGGGGATGGCCCGGATCTATGTGTATCGTGCGGGTGGTGCCTTTGGCGGAGCCTCCAAGCTCAGCGTCGCGATCGACAGCCAGATCGTGGGCCGCACCGCCGCGGGCACCTACCTCATGGTCGAGCTCGCGCCCGGCCCGCATCGCGTGAGTTCTCCGACGGGCGAGAACGAAAGCGCCGTATCGCTCGATGCGCTGGCGGACAGCATGTACTTCGTGAAGCTGTGGCCCAAGATGGGATTCTTCAGCGCGCATTCCGGCATGGAGCGGATGGATCCGGCCGAGGCCCGGACGGGGATCACCGCCGCGCGCATGGTGCCCAGCACCTGGCCGGGCACGCCGATGCGCGAGCAACCGTAGAACGATTGGCACGAGGGCGAGTCGTTGCCGGAACAGCGTTCTGCGGCAGGCCCGGTCCAAGGTCTCGCTCCACCGCCACCCGCCGATCGGGTCGCGGCGCACCTGCGCGGATTCGGGCCTCTCGGTATCCTCGCCACGCTCATCATCCTCCTCATCGGCAATTATCCTGTTGCGCCCCTCGGCGGTGTTCTGGTGCTCGCGTGGGTTCGGTGGTCGCGCACGCCGTGGCGCGAGATCGGCTTCGTCCGGCCCGAGAGCTGGACGCGAGACCTGGCCGCGGGCATTGCTCTCGGAGTCGCATTCAAATTGCTGATGAAGGCGGCCGTGATGCCGCTCTTGGGTGCCCCTCCGATCAATCAGGCATACCACTATCTGGCCGGCAACCCGGTTGCGCTCCCAGGAGCCGCGTACCTCATGATCGCCGGCGGCGGCTTCGGAGAAGAGACCGTGTTCCGGGGGTTCCTGTTCGAGCGGTTCGGCACGCTGTTCGGATCAGCGGCGGGCGCCAAGACAGGGATCGTGCTACTCACCGCGGGGTTGTTTGCCCTGTCCCACTATCCCGAACAGGGGCTCGCCGGCGTCGAACAGGCCACGATCACCGGGCTCGTGTTCGGAACGATCTTCGCGGTCACCGGCCGAATTCTGCTCCCGATGGTTGCGCACGCCGCGTTCGACCTCACCGCGCTCGCGATCATCTACTGGAATGTCGAGTCGGCCGTGGCCCACCTCATCTTCAAATGACAAGTGTCTGGAAATTGTCAGGCAAGGCAGTAGCAGCGCTCCCCGCCGGTGATTCATTGCGCACCACGTGTCTTGCGCCTGCGGCCGCGGCCCCCGCAGCTTAAGCGCCGTACAATAGCCTGCAGAGGGGAGATCGAGCCGGATGAAGACACCATATCTGGTGGTCATCGCCACGGCGGCGTGCACCACCGGCACCGTCCACCAGGCGACCCTCGCACCCGCGGCGCAGGCCCGGGCCGAGGGCGGTCGGCCGCCATATACGGCGGCGGACGTGCGGTTCATGGCCGGCATGATCGGCCACCACGCGCAGGCGGTGTTGATGGATCCTGTTCACCGACGAATGGGGCGGCGGCCTTGCAGCCGCGTTGCCGCGTGACGGACAAGCGCGAGTGGGGAGCGGACGCGATTTTCACGCGATCGGGTAATACGATGACGTTCCAGAGCTATTACAAGCTGCCGGCGTCGCAGACTGCGTACGAGAACTGTGTTGCCCACAACGGAACGCTGATTCCGATCCCGGGGTCGCGACATCATGGTCCAGGCGTGGTATCAGGGCGGCATCTCGGTGTTCGATTGGACCGATCCGACGCACCCGCGGGAGATCGCCCTTTTCGACCGCGGCCCGATGGACCCGACCAAGCTGGTCGGCGCCGGATCGTGGTCCGCGTATTGGTACAACGGCTACATCGTGAGCTCCGAGATTTCGCGGGGGCTCGACATCTTCGCGCTCCAGCCCAGCGCGTTCATTTCCCAGAACGAGCTCGACGCGGCGAAACTGATTCATCTCGACTACCTGAACGCCCAAGATCAACAGCAGCTGGTGTGGCCCGCGGGCTTCGTGGTGGCCAGGGCCTACGTCGACCAGCTCGCGCGCGACAACGGGCTGTCGCGCGAGCGGTGCGGCGCGATCACGGCCATGCTCCGCCGGGCCGAACAGCTGAAAGGGGATGCCCAGCGCGGAGTGCTGCAGCAGCTGGCGACGGACCTCCAGCGCGACGCGCAAGCAGCCGCGGACCAAGCCAAGGTGCGGACGCTCGCCGCGACGGTCACGGATCTGGCAGGCGCCGCCCGCTGAACGCCCTCGCCTTGGTGATGCTCCTGTCCGCACCCGGCTCGGTGACGGGCGAGCCAGCATGCGGACAGGGGCGTGCCTGGATGTTCGGTCCGTTTGACAAGCCCAAGGACGCGAACCCAGCCGTCACTCCCAGTCCCGCGTCCCGGTTCCGCTCCGCGATGGGGGACACCATCGTGCAGTGGGAAGAGCACGCCACCTTCAATCCGGCGGCGGTGGTGAGGGACGGGCGCGTGTTTGTGCTATACCGCGCCGAAGACGCGAGTGGTGAGCGCACGATCGGCGGTCACACATCGCGGATCGGGCTGGCGGAGAGCCAGGACGGACTACACTTCACCCGCAGCAGCGCGCCTGTGCTCTATCCCGACACCGACGCGCAGCGGCCGTTCGAATGGCCCGGCGGAGTGGAGGACCCACGCATCGTCGAGGCAGAGGACGGGTCCTACGTCCTCACGTACACGCAGTGGAACCGCCGCATTCCCCGCCTCGCCGTCGCGACCTCCCGGGACCTCGTGCACTGGACGAAGCACGGTCCGGCCTTCGCACAGGCCTACGGAGGCAAGTACCTGGATCTGGAATCGAAGTCCGGCGCGATCCTCGCTCGCGTCGAGGGGAGTCGCGTCATCGCGACCAAAGTGGGCGGGGTGTACTGGATGTACTTCAACGTCCCCGACATTCTCATCGCGACATCCGACAATCTCATCGTGTGGACGCCGCTCGAAGACATGAACGGCGCGCTCCTGAAGGTCCTCTCACCCCGGCCAGGGCATTTCGACTCGTGGCTGGTCGAGGCGGGCCCGCCGGCCCTCATCACGGAGCACGGCATTCTGGTGCTGTATAACGCAGGGAACAGTGATCGCGACGGTGCTCCGGACCTCCCCCCGCGCGTGTACACGGGCGGGCAGGCCCTGTTCGATCGCCGCAATCCCCTCAAGCTGGTGGCCCGCTCGGACGCGCCATTCATCAGGCCCACGGAGGACTACGAGCGGACGGGACAGTATCTGCAGGGCACGACGTTCGTGGAGGGGCTGGTGCCGTTCCACGGACGCTGGTACCTGTACTATGGCACGGCCGACTCGCGGGTCGGCGTGGCTGTCTGGGACCCGCACCGCCGGCCCTGAAGACCCTCGCCGACCCGGTGGCGCGCGGGTAGTTTAGGCGCCGTCGGTTGGTACCCGCTCACGCAGGGAAGGAGGTCCGCGTATGGCGATCCGCATAGGTGACGAAGCCCCCGATTTCACCGCCGAGACGACCGAGGGCGCGATCCATTTTCACGAGTGGATCGGCGACAAATGGGCGATTCTGTTCTCGCACCCGAAGGACTTCACGCCCGTGTGCACGACGGAGTTGGGCTATATGGCGGGACTCAAGCCGGAGTTCGACCGGCGCAACGCCAAGGTCGTCGGCTTGAGCGTCGACCCGGTGAGCGACCACGCGCGTTGGCTCAACGATATCAAAGAGACCCAGGGCCACGCCGTGAACTACCCGCTGATCGGCGACGCCGATCTGACCGTCGCGAAGCTGTACGACATGATCCACCCGAATGCGACCGGCGGCAAGCGCACGGCAGTGGAGAACGCGACGGTCCGTTCCGTGTTTGTGATCGGCCCGGACAAGAAGGTCAAAGCCATGATCGCCTATCCCATGAGCACGGGCCGCAACTTCGACGAGGTACTGCGGCTGCTCGATTCGGTGCAGCTCACGGCGAAGCACACGGTGGCGACGCCGGTCAACTGGAAGCCGGGCCAGGACGTGATCATCCCGACGTCCGTCTCGGACGACGACGCGCGTAAGAAGTACCCGCAGGGCTTCAAGACCCACAAGCCCTATTTGCGTACCGTGCAACAGCCGAAGTAGGGAGGAATGCGCCGATGACGCTCGTCAAGGTCGCCCCGCCGATCGATCAGGACGTCGACCTCAGGCAGACCTACGATGCGGTGATCGTGGGCTCGGGCGCCGCCGGCGGCATGGCGGCACACGTCCTGACGTCACGCGGCATGAAGGTCCTGATGCTGGAAGCCGGAAAGAAACTCGATATCAACCAGGAACTCCGCTCCATGCAGTGGCCGTACGATCACCCGCGCCGGGGCGACGCCCCACCGGGATCGCACCACCTCTCCTTCAACGAGTACACGATCCGCAAGCCGCCCTATGCCAAGGGGACGGCGTTCAAGCACGTGTACTCGTACGTTGGGGGATGGTCGGGGTCGGACTACGTGAAGAACATCCTGGTGGACGAGAAGGATCACCCCTTCACCGGAACCAACTACGCCTGGGTGCGGGCCCGCTGCTTGGGGGGCAAGACCAATATCTGGGGCCGGCTGGCCCTACGCCTTTCCGACTACGACTTCAAGGCCAAGTCCCACGACGGCTACGGCGAAGACTGGCCCATCTCCTACGCGGACCTGGAGCCGTATTACGACAAGGTCGACCTCTACCTCGGCATCTCCGGAGTCAAGGAGAACCTGCCGCACCTGCCGGACAGCCAGTTCCAACGACCCTCGAAGCTCAACGCCGGTGAAGTGAAGCTGCGCGAGAGTCTGAAGAAAGCGGGACAGGTCCTGACGCCCTACCGCGCCGGCGTCACGACGGACGGCCTGAAGCACAACAAGTACCGGAGCAAGTGCTACGGTCGGGGCGCCTGCGATCGGCGGCCCGGCGGCTGCGACATCCACGCCGTGTTCGATTCGCCCACCGGGCTCATCTATCCGGCGATGGACACGGGCCATCTCACGGTGCGGCCCAACTCCACCGTCCATGAGGTGCTGGTGGACAAGAACACCGGGCGAGCGCGCGGGGTCGCCTTCCTCGACAGCGTGACCCGCAAGAGCTACGAAGCCAAGGGGCGGGTGGTGATCCTGGCCGCCTCCACGCTCGAATCCGCCCGCCTGCTGCTGCTGTCGCGCTCCTCCCAGCATCCCAACGGCCTCGGCAACTCGAGCGGGCACGTCGGTCACAACTTCTGCGAGCACGTGATGGGACCGGGTGTCACTGGACTGATCAAGGAGCTCGTGGGCAAGCCGCACACGCTCGATGACGGCCGGCCGGGCGGGTTCTACATCCCGCGCTTCCGGAACCTGAAGGACCGCCAGCCCGGGTTCATCCGTGGCTATGGCTTCGAAGGGAACAGCGGGCATTCCATGTTCCCGGCGCACGTCATGGAGACGCCGGGATTCGGCGGCCAGTTCAAAAGGAGCGTGCGCGATCATGCCGGGGCGTTCATCAGCTTGGGCGCCTTCGGCGAGGTCTTGCCTCGCTACGAGAGCTACGTCGATCTGGATCCCGAGGTGAAGGACGCCTGGGGGATCCCCGTCTTACGCTTTCACTATCAGTTCTCGGACAACGAGCGCAAGATGGCCGCAGACATGGTCGCGACGGGGCGCGAGATGCTGGAGGCTGCGGGGATCGAGGTTGTGGGGACGGACGATAAGGTGCTCACGGAGGGGTGGTCCATCCACGAGCTGGGCACCGCGCGGATGGGCAACGATCCCAAGACCTCGGTGGTGAACCAGTTTCAGCAATCGCACGACGTCCGGAACCTGTTGGTCGTCGACGGCTCGAGCCACGTCAGCGCGTCGTGTCAGAATCCCACGTGGACCATCATGGCGTTGGCGTGGCGCTCGTGTGATCATCTGGCGGACGAACTCAGGAAGGGGAACATATGACCGACGCGCCCAAGCTCCCGGAGTCGCTCTCGCGCCGTGACATGATCGCCGCCACCGCGGCGGCGCTGGTCACTCCGTTGCTGCCGGGGGGGGCGGTCACGACGCAGGCCGTTGCCGGTGTCCCGGGCAAATTCCTGACGGCGGCGGAGTACGCGCTGCTGGATGAGCTCACCGAGCTCATCATCCCCGCCGATGACCACTCCCCCGGGGCGCGCGCCGCCGCAGTGGCCGCCTACATCGACGGCCGTCTGGCCGAATCGCTCGAGCCCGACTGGCAGGCCAAGTGGCGCTCCGGCCTCCAGGCCGTGGATGGCTTGTCTCGTGAGCTCAACGCGAAGCCGTTCCTCGAGGCCACGCCGGACCAGCGGGTCGCGGTCCTCACGCGACTGGCGGCGGGCGAGGCGGACCCTAAGACCGCCTCCGAGCGCTTCTTCGGAGAGCTCAAGGGGTGGACCGCGCGTGGCTACTATACCTCCAAGATCGGCATCCACCTCGACCAGGAATACAAGGGGAACGTGTACCAGCGCGGGGAATTCGCCGGGTACGACGCAAAGTAAGGGCGACCACGACCAGGAGGATGAGATGCGTACACGTTTCCTCGCGTTCGGGCTGACGTTCCTGGGCGCGCCGGTGCTCGGGGCGCAGACCAAGCTGTCCGGGGCTGGCACATGCGGGAAGCCCGACGTCACACACACGATCGCGATCGGTGATCGCCCCAACCACTCGTTCACGATCAGCCAAACCAAGTGCCGATGGACCAAGCCGTTTGCGATCGGTGCGCTCCGATCCAAGGCGGGCACGGGCGTGCAATCCGACGAGGTGAGCGACACCACTTCGCAGTTCCACGGTTACTTCCTGGACACCATGTCGGACGGCGACCAGGCTCACTATCGCTACGTGGGGACGACCACGCTGAAGGATGGAGCGCCCCAGAGCGCGATGTGGAACTGGCTGTTCGTTGGCGGGACGGGGAGGCTGCAGGGCCTCAGGGGAAGCGGGTCGTGCCGGGCGAAGTCGATTGGCAACGGCGTCAGCGCCTGGGAGTGTACCGGCTCCTATCAGCTTCCGAAGTAGCCGTCAGCAGGAAGCCAGTCGCTAGAATTCCAGCGTTTTCAGAAACGCAGAATTCCGTCGCGCGTTGTCGAGTGCATGCTCGACGCCCTCCTCCTCGACGTAACAGGGCTTGTTATCGATGTCTGGAATGCTGGCCAGGAGGCGCCGGAAATCGACCGTTCCAGTGCCGAGCTCCGTGTCGCGCGACCGGTCCTTCACGACGTCCTTCAGATGGAAGCTCCAATAGCGATCGCGGTAGCGCTGGAGATAGGCGAACGGGTCGCCACCACCCATGATCATGTTGCCGACGTCGAGCTGATGGCGGACGACCGTCGGGTCGGTCCGCTGCACGAACACGTCGTACGGTACCGTGCCGTCGATGGGCGTCATGTGGTCCGCCTCGTTGTGGAAGGCGAGCCAGATGCCCGCGCGTCGGGCGGCGGCGCCGGCGGCGTTGAAGCGGTCGGCCCATTCCCGCCAATCATCGAGCGAGCGGGCCGTGTCCGGTGTGAAGCTCGGCACGATCAAGTACTCATGGCCGAGCCGGTGAGCGATAGCGAGGCTCCGCTCCCATCCGACGAGCACGACGGTGGGCGAGACGTGCGCCGAGGGCGCGCGCAGCCCTGCGTGGTCGAGGGCGGCCCGGACTTGCTCGGTGGTCCGGCCGAAGTTACCGAATGACCAGAGCAGCTCGACGTCGGTGTACCCCATGGCGCGCACGGCGGCCAGTGTGCCCTCGGGGTCGCGGCCCATCGCGTCCCGCACCGAATAGAGCTCGAGCCCGATCCGGTCGAGGCGGCGAGGAGAGCCCATAACACGGGACGCCCACGGTCCGGTCGCGAGGGAGGCGCCGAGGGCATGGACGAATGTTCGCCGGTGCATGCCCCAAGCTGTCGCGAGATTGGGAGCGTCGCAAGACTAGCCGGTATTGCGCAGTCCCTGAGCAATACCGTTGAGGGTGGACGCGAGGCCGGCGCTGACCGGCCCTGGCGCGGGGTCGCCGTCGCGCTTGCGCTGCAACAACGTCACTTGGAGCAGCGAGAGCGGATCCACGTAGGGGTTCCGGAGCCCGATCGCCGTCTGGAGCATGGGATTGTCGCGCATCAGGTAGTCGCTCTCCCGGATGCGAAGCAGCGCGGCGATGGTCCGGCGGAACTCGTTCTCCAGGTGGTCGAAGAGCGCGAGGTCGCCGCCGAGCTCCCGCACATACATCCGAGCAATGGCGAGGTCGGCCTTGGCACAGACCATCTCCACTTTGGCGAGGAGGTCGTCGAAGAAGGGCCACGCGTGCGCCATGCGGCGCAACACCGCGAGCCCGCCGGGCTCGCTGCCCACCGCCTCGAGCGCGGTGCCCACACCCAACCATCCCGGTAGCATGAGCCGCGTCTGAGTCCACCCGAAGACCCACGGGATCGCCCGGATCCCCGCGATCGTTTCTTCGCCCGGTGCCCGGTAGGCCGGCCGCGACCCGAAGCGCACGTCGGCGAGCTCCCGCACGGGAGTCGTCTGGACGAACAGCTTGAAGAGGTCCCCGCTCCCGTACACCAGCGTGCGGTAGCTGGGCAACGCCTCCGCGGCCAGTCGGTCCATGACTTCTCGGAACCGCGCTTCCTCGCCGGGCTCGAGACCGTTGCGCCAATCCTCGAACCGATGCAACAGGACGCCGCTGAGCATGAGCTCGAGGCTCCGCTCGGCCACGGATAAGAGGCCGAAGTTCTGGGAGACGATTTCTCCCTGCTCGGTGATCTTGATCCCGCCGTGCACGGTCCCCGGGGGAAGCGCGGTGAGCGCCCGCGCCACCGGCGAGCCTCCCCCGCGCCCCACCGTGCCGCCGCGGCCGTGGAACAGCGTCCATGACACGCCGGCGTCGGCACAGGCCCGCGCCACGTCCTCCTGCACGCGGTACAGGGCCCATGCTGAAGGGAAGAGTCCTGCGTCTTTCGCGGAGTCGGAGTAGCCGAGCATCACCTCCTGGTGCCGCCCGCGGGCGGCGAGGTGGCGCTGCCAGATCGGATCGCCGAGCAGTGAACGCACCACGAGCGGGGCCTGCTCGAGATCCTCCAGGGTCTCGAACAGCGGCACGATGTCGATGCGGGACAGCACGGGCTCGCGCGACAGGTCCACGAGCCCTCCTTCCCGCGCCAGGAGCAGCACGCGCAGCAGGTCATCGGCGGACCGCGTGCGCGAGACGATGTAGGTGGAGGCTGCGGCCACGCCGATCTCGTCTTGGATCGCCCGCATGACCCGAAAGACCTGGAGGGTCCCGTCGGTCGGCCCCGTGAGGGCGACATGTGGCGCGTGCAACGGGCGCCGGCCGCCCAGCTCCCGCCGGATGCCCTCGCCGTCCAGCTCGCCCAGTCCGACCGCCGTCGTGAGGTCGAGCAACGCCCGGGTGTGGACGGCGGCGTCCTCCCGCACGTCCAGGCGGTAACCGTGGAAGCCGTGGGCGCGCACCTGAGCCAGGAGCGGCTCCACCAGGGCACGCCTCGCGTGCGCCGCACCGACGGCATCCAGGCTGTCGGCAACCAGCTTCAGGTCACGCTCGAGCTCGTCGGGCGAGGCGTACCCGGGGGGGTCGGCTTCGACCCGGGCTCGCATGAAGCTGACTTTCAGGCGGAGGGGCTCGTCGGCGTTGCGACGACGATTCTGCTCCCACACGCCCGACAGCTCCTGGCGGTCCCGCTCGAGCGAGGCCCGCAGCTCGGGCGAGATCGCGGCGAGCCGTTCGGATACGGAGAGCCGCGCCGTGAGGTCGGCCAGCGCCCGCCCGTAATGGCCGAGCACCGCGCGGCGGGCGCTGCGCGCCGCAGCGAGCGTAATGTCCGCGGTCACGAAGGGGTTGCCGTCTCGATCGCCCCCGACCCAGCTCCCCATGGTCAGCGGGGTCACCGCGGCGAGCCCGCCGCCGAACTCGTCCTCGAACGCCTGGATCAGCCGCTCGCGCACGCGCCACTCGGCCTCGAGCAGGCGATCCTCCAGATACCAGAGGGCATTCGACACCTCGTCCATGACGGACGGGCGGTCGCGCCGCACCTCCTCGGTGAGCCAGAGCAGCTCCACCTCGCCCTCGAGACGCCCCTCGATGGCACGGCGCTGGGGTTCGGGCGCGCCGTCCCGCGCCAGGAGACCCTCCGCCAGCCGTGCCTGGAGATCGAGGATCGTGCGTCGGGCGGACTCGGTGGGGTGCGCGGTGAGGACCGGTCGGACGTCGAGCGTGAGCAGGGCACGCGCGACCTCCTCGGCTCCATGGCCGGCCTCACGCAGGCGGCGCAGCGACCAGCGCACCGATCCGCGCTGCGCTGCGGCCAGGTCGTCCTGGCGCGACCGTCGGACCCGATGGGCCTGTTCCGCGGCGTTGATGAGAATGAAGAACACGGTGAACGCGCGGGCCGTGAGGCGCGCCGTCTCCGGTGGCAGCGCGCGGGTCCGCGCGAGCAGCGCGTCCAGGTCCGGTGCCCCCGGGACGCCCAGCCGTCGGGCGCGGCACGCCCGACGTAACTCCTCGACCGCGTGGAATGTGTCTTCACCCGCCAGGCGGCCGACGACGCGACCTAGCGTCGCCGCCAGCCAACGCACGTCCTGGCGCAGCTGCGCGTCCTGGGGCCGGGCTACCGGCGGCGGAAGCGGAACGGTCGCGGCGACGTGGGAGGTGGTCATGGCAGTGATCGTGTCGCATGATCGCGGGGACCACCGAACGGCGCAAGGCACCCCGAGCCTCGCGCCCGTGCGGCGCTAGATTTGATGCTTCACCGGTGTCGATTCGCGACTCCCCCGAACGACTATCTGGCGTCCACAACTGTTCCACCACGATTCGGGAGGACGTTATGAAATACCTCTGCCTGATTTACGATGAGGAGAAGAAGGTCGGCGCCATGTCCAAGAGCGAGTCGGACGCGTTCATGGGCGAGTACTACGCCTTCACCGAGGGAATCCAAAAGAGCGGCCATTACGTCGCCGGGGAGGCGCTGCAGCCGATTCAGACGGCTACGACCGTTCGGATCCGGAACGGCAAGCTGTCCACCACCGACGGTCCCTTCGCCGAGACCAAGGAGCAGTTGGGCGGGTTCTACCTCATCAATGCCAGGGACCTGAACGATGCCATCCAGGTGGCCTCGAAGATCCCATCGGCGCGCCTGGGGAGCGTCGAGGTGCGGCCGATCATGGTGTTCAACCAACAGTAGCCCGTGAGCGGGGACGCGGCCCACGAGACGGCGGTACGCGACATGGTGGACGCCGTCTATCGCTCCGACTCTCGTCGCGTCCTCGCCACCTTGATCCGCCTGCTCGGCGACTTCGACCTCGCCGAGGAAGCGCTGCACGACGCCTTCGCCGCAGCCGTGGAGCGGTGGCCGCGGGATGGCGTGCCCGCCAATCCCCGGGCGTGGCTCGTGTCGGCCGGCCGTTTCAAGGCGATCGACAGCATACGCCGGCGCGCCCGCTTCGACGCGTCGTTGGAGGAGATCGCGCGCCAATTGGACGTCGACGCTGGTGACCGCGCCGCCCGGGACGAGGAGAGTGTCGAGGACGATCGGCTGCGGTTGATGTTCACCTGCTGCCATCCGGCCCTGCCGCCGGATGCGCAGGTAGCGCTGACCTTACGTGAGGTCTGCGGCCTCACGACCGAGGAGATCGCCCGCGCCTTTCTCACCGGTCCTTCCACGGTGGCCCAGCGCATCGTGCGCGCCAAGGCGAAGATTCGGGACGCGCGCATTCCCTATGAGGTGCCGGCGCGAGGCGATCTGCCGGGACGGCTCGACACGGTGCTGCACGTGATCTATCTCGTGTTCAACGAGGGGTATTCCGCGTCTGCGGGTACATCCCTGACGCGGCCCGACCTCTCGGGCGAGGCGATCCGCCTGGGACGCCTGCTCATCGACTTGCTGGCGGAGCCCGAGGCGCTGGGGCTGTTGGCGCTGATGCTACTGCACGAATCGCGACGCGCCGCGCGCACGTCGCCAGCGGGCGAGCTCGTCCTGCTGGGCGACCAGGACCGCTCGCTCTGGAACCGTGAGCTGATTGCGGAGGGGAGCGACCTGGTGCAACGGGCGCTGTCGTCGCGCCGCTTCGGCCCCTACACGCTCCAGGCGGCCATCGCCGCGGTCCATGCCGAAGCGCCCGCCGCCGGCACCACGGACTGGGCTCAGATCGTCGGGCTATACGACGTGCTGGCGCGAGCGGACCCGTCGGCCGTGGTCGAGTTGAACCGCGCCGCCGCGGTGGCGATGCGCGATGGCCCCCTCGCGGGCCTTACCCTGATCGACGCCATCCTGGCACGCGGCGATCTCGCAGACTACTACCTGGCACACTCGGCACGGGCGGATCTGTGTCGGCGCCTGGGGCGAACGCCCGAGGCCCGGGCCTCTTACGAGCGGGCCCTCCGCCTCACTCGGCAGGAGCCGGAGCGGCGGTTTCTCGAGCGACGGTTGGGGGAGCTGCCGGATTGAGCCGGCGGCGTCGATACTGGCGGAGGCCAGCGCCGGCGCGCAGTATCTAGGGACTCAGCAGTATCTAGGGACTCACAGGAGTGATATCATGCGGCGGACCTTCCCAGTCACCCTCGGTCTCCTGGTCCTCGCCCCGATTACGACGAGCACGGCGCCACCGACACGTCACTCGTCACTCGCCAGCGCCGTCCACGTCACCATCCTCTCCACGATGCTCTCGGGCAATCCCGAGCACGGCATCGGTGAGTGGGGATTCGCTGCGCTCCTCGAGGTCGACGGTCGTCGTCTCCTGATCGACACGGGTGCCCGTCCCGAGACCGTCCTTCGGAACGCGCAGGAGCTCGGTCTCGATCTCTCCACCGTGACGGACGTCGTGCTGACGCACAATCACGCCGACCATGTGGGCGGGTTGGTCACGCTGCGGCGGGAGCTGGCGAAGCGCAACCCGGCCGCGCTGGCCCGCGCCCACGTCGCTCCCGCGATTTTTCAGAGCCGCCTCACGCCCGACGGCCATGAAGCCAACGGCCTGTTGCCGCTGCGCGCCGATTACGAGGCGAGCGGCGGGTCGTTCGTTCAGCACAGTCGCCCCACCGAGCTGATGCCGGGCGTCTGGTTCACCGGGCCCGTCCCGCGCCCCTATCAGGAGCGCAACTGGCCGAAGGGGTTGCTGCTGCAGGGCCCGGATGGCCCGGCGGAGGATTCGATCCCGGAGGACGCCTCGGTAGTGGTCGACACGAAGGATGGCTTGATCATCATCACCGGGTGCGGGCACGCGGGGGTCGTCAACACCGCGGAGTATGCGCGGTCGTTCCTGCGGCCCGCCCCGGTTCACGCCGTGATCGGCGGCCTCCACCTGTTTGCGGCCACCGATGCGCAGGTGGCCTGGACGGCCGGCAAGCTGCGTGAGCTTGGAGTGTCGTATCTGTTGGGCGCGCACTGCACCGGGATCGAAGCGACGTACCGCCTGCGCGAGATCATCGGGCTCACCCGTAAGACGGCGGTCGTCGGTGCCGTCGGCGCGAGCTTCACGTTGGGGAAGGGCCTGGATCCCCTGGGGCTCGCGGGCTGAGCCGCGCGCTTGCGCCGACCATGATCGAGCTTCGCGATAAGGTCACCAACGAGCCGCTCGGCACCATCAGTGACGACGAGCTGCGCTTCCTGGTCGATGAGCTCGAAGAGGAATCGACCACGGATCGCGATTACTACATCAGCACCGACACCATCGACATGCTCGAGGCCGATGGTGCTCCCGCATCGTTACTCACTCTGCTCAAGCGCATCCTCGGATCCGAGGAAGGAATCGAGGTGCGTTGGGTCCGCACGTGAGGAGACCGCACCGATGAGGCCCCTCTGCGTCCTCAATCTGCTGCTGTTGACGATCTCGACCGCCGCAGCTGGCCAGACCAAGAGCCCGATGGCCCTCTTTCCCGCGACGGAAGTCGAGTGGAAGGACGGTCCTCCCTCTTTGCCCAAGGGCGCCAAGATGGCCGTCCTGGAGGGCGATCCAACGCAGCCCGGCATGTTCACCATGCGCCTGCGATTCCCGGACGGCTTCCAGGTGTTTCCGCACTGGCACACGCAGACCGAGCACGTCACGATCGTGGCCGGCACGCTCCACCTGGGGATGGGGGAGCGGTTCGATCGTGCGTCCACGCGAACGCTGGTCACCGGCTCATTCGGCTACTGGCCCGCGGGAACGAAGCACTTCGCCTGGGCCGAGGGGGAGACGATTCTGCAACTGCACGGCCAGGGGCCCTGGAGCATCACCTACGTCAACGCAACAGACGACCCGCGGACTCGGCACCCGTGAGCCTGCAGAGGCCCCGCATGCTCGGTAGCGCCCAGCTCACGGCCTTCGTGGCGACCGCACACCCGACTCGCGCCAAGGAATTCTACGGGGGCACGTTGGGACTCACGCTCCTCACGGACGACGAGTTCGCCCTGGCCTTCGACTCGAACGGCACCCAGCTGCGCGTCCAGAAAGTGGAGCGCGTCGAGCCCCCGCCATTCACGGTGCTGGGTTGGCAGGTGCCGAATATCCGGGCGACCGTCACAGACCTCGCCAAGCGCGGCGTGGCATTCGATCGGTTCCCGTTCCTCCAACAGGACGATCTGGGGATCTGGGCGGCTCCAAGCGGTACCGAGGTGGCGTGGTTCAAGGATCCGGACGGCAACCTCCTGTCTCTGGCCCAAAGCCCGGCGTCCTGAGACGGATGGAGCGGCGTCGAGTCCTTCGCGCGTACACTTAGACATGCCCTCAATGGACATGCCTCCGACCCGAGCGGCGGCCGCCGCTCTCCTGCTCGTATGCACCGTCTCGACGCTGGCCTGCACGCGGCGTGACGTGCCTCCCCGTGAGCCGCCGCGTGATGCGGCGGTGTCCACCCCGCCCGCCGCCGCGGCCCCCGACAGCTTTCTGGTTGCTCTCACGACCAGTCGCGGCCCCGTGGCAGTGGTCGTGCACCGCTCCTGGGCGCCCCACGGCGTCGATCGACTCTACGCCCTCGTCCACGCCGGCTTTTACGATGGCGCGCGCTTCTTCCGGGTAGTCCGAGGGTTTGTCGTTCAATTCGGACTGCCGGCCGACCCGCAGCTCGGTAAGTCCTGGTCGTCACAGCTCATTCCGGATGATCCGGTGCGGCATCCCAATCGACGCGGGACCGTCGCCTTCGCGAGCGCGGGACCGAACACCCGCACGACGCAACTGTTCGTGAACCTGGCCGATAACCTGCGGCTGGACGCGCTCGGCTTCGCTCCCATCGGACAGGTGGTGGAGGGGTTGCAGGTCGCGGACGGTCTGTACGGGCAGTACGGCGAGCGCCCGTCCCAGGACTCGATTCGCCTGCAAGGCGACGCGTACCTCAAGCGCGTGTACCCCAACCTCGACCAGATCCGGACTGCGAGGATCGTGGGCGAGTGGCGGTGAATCGCCGCCTGACGACTGGCGGCGCCGTCGCGGGGTCGCTCGTGGGCCTGTGGGTGCTCTTGTCCATTCCGGGTGCGGAGCTGCCGGTGGCGCCCGCGCCCGAGCGGGGCCGCGCCTTCGCGTGGAACCAGGACACGCTGTGGCGCTCCCTCGAAACGACCTATGTGAAGGCACGCGTCGCCGGGTGTGGGACGGCGGACCGGGCTGCTGCAGATGGGCTCTCGGGCCTCGCCGCCACCGCCGAACGGCTGCGGCGCGTGTCCGTGTCTTCCGACGCTGTGGCACTGGATTCGGTCGAGCGTCGGTTCTTTGCGCTGGCGCCCCTCGTCGCCGCGTGCCCCCGCCATCTCCGGGACTACGTGCGGCTCTCCGGACGCCTGCGGGAGGTGATCAAGTGGCAGTCGCGTGGCTGGCACGTCGCGAGCGCCGGCGCGCGCGCGCGTCTGTACCGCTCCCTCTATGGGTTCCGGGGCGCGGTGGAAGAGGCGATGCTCCAACATCCCGACAGCGGCTTTTCCCTCCTCGAGGGTCGCCGCGAGCCCTCGGCCACACCGGCGGCGAGCGTGCACGGCGTGGAGATCCGCTCCGGCGACATCCTCGTGTCGCGGGGCGGCTATCCGACGTCGGCGCTCATCGCCCGCGGGAACGACTACCCCGGCAACTTCTCGCACGTGGGGCTGGTGCACGTCGACAGTGTTTCGCACACGGCCTCCGTGATCGAGGCTCACATCGAGCGCGGTGTCGCCGTCTCGACCGCCGACGGGTACCTCCGGGACAAGAAGCTCCGGATCATGGTGCTGCGCCTGCGGGCGGACCTGCCGGCACTGATCGCGGACCCACTGCTGCCTCACCGCGCCGCGTCGCTGGCGCTCGAGCGCGCGCGGTCGGGACACATCGCGTATGACTTCGACATGGATTACACAGACCCCTCGCGGCTCTTCTGCTCGGAGGTGGCCTCGTCGGTCTATGGCGAGCTGGGAGTGCGGCTGTGGACCGGGCTCTCCACGATCTCGGCTCCCGGCCTGCGTCGCTGGCTGTCGGCGTTCGGCGTACGCCACTTCGAGACGCAGGAACCGTCGGATCTGGAATACGATCCTCAGCTGGTCGTCGTGGCGGAATGGCGTGACGCGGGCACGCTCATGCAGGACCACATCGACAACGCCGCCATCGACGCGATGCTCGAAGGCGCGGAGGCGGGGGATGCGCTCTCTTACCCCTGGTATCAGCTGCCGGTGGCTCGGTTGGGCAAGGCGTACAGCTGGCTCGTCGGCGGCTTCGGGGGGCAGGGGCCCGTTCCCCAGGGGATGTCCGCCCGGGCGGCCCTGCGCAACCGGGCGTTTTCGGCCCGGCAACGGTGGGTGGCTGGTCGCGCGACCGAGGCGGCCGCCCGCTGGCCCCGCCAGCAGGGATACCCGCCCCCGTATTGGGTTCTCCTCGAGTTCGCCCGGACCGCAACAGAGGCGTTGCGCGGGGCGCATCCATCGGCGCAGCTTTAGCGTCATACTACTTCCGTCGGGAGCTCGATCCATGCCCAAAGGCGAGGAGCGCAAGTTGGCCGCGTTGGCTAAAAAGAATGCGGCCAAGGCGGCGAAGGCGAAACCCAACAAGCGCCGGCAATACGACGACACGCT
>WNEZ01002245.1_pt1 | contig 32615 bp, 27 predicted proteins | sample 5400521 | NCBI WGS metagenome assembly WNEZ01 (sample SAMN13153339, study PRJNA577476) | soil metagenome | isolation source: 120 cm saprolite under Douglas fir tree site 2 hole 1 replicate 1 | place: USA:California | collected 2015-04-18 | reverse complement strand
TCCATCCAGGCGGCATACGAGTCCTTGCTTGCCGAGTTTGACGTTGCGCCCACGCGGCTCCGCGAGGACCTGAACCAACTTCTCGGTCAACTGCTTGAGCAGCGACTGGTCGAGGTAACGCCCGGCGCAGCGGCCACCAGCTAGGAACTTCAGGCAAGAAACTCTTCATGAGCGGGATCGTTGGCATCGTACATTTCGATGGAGTTCCGGTGGACCGTCAGGTGCTCTGCCGGTTGACCGCCTTCATGGCCTTCCGCGGTCCCGACGCTCAGGAAATCTGGATTGACGGCCACGCCGGCCTCGGCCACGCCTCGCTGAAGACGACCGAGGAATCCGAGCATGAGGGCCAGCCCTTCACGCTCGACGGCCGGATTTGGATCGTCGCCGACGCTCGGGTGGACGCCCGCAGCGAACTGATCGCAAAACTCAAAACCAAAGGCCACGAAAATCTTTCTCCTGATACGACCGACGTGGAACTCATCTTGCGCGCTTACCTGGTATGGGATGAAGATTGCGTCGAACATCTGCTCGGAGACTTCGCCTTCGCCATCTGGGACGGGCCGCAGCAACGTCTTTTTTGCGCGCGCGACCATCTGGGGGTCAAGCCATTCTTCTACGCCCGCATCGGACAGAGGCTCATCTTCAGCAGTTCGCTGGACTGCGTTCGCCAGCATCCGGGCGTGTCCGACCGGCTGAACGATCTGGCCATCGCCGACTTTCTGCTCTTCGACCTGAACCAGGACAAAGCGACCACCAGTTTTGCCGACATCCAACGTATCCCTCCGGCCCACACCACAAAGTGGTCAGCCGCCGGGTTGCAGTTGCGCCGTTACTGGACGCTTCCCGTCGACGAGCCGGTTTTCTTCCGCAAAGCCGGCGACTACGTCGATCGCTTCAAGGAGTTGCTGGACCAGGCAGTGAACGACCGGCTGCGCACGAAAAAGGTTGGAGTCATGATGAGTGGTGGCCTCGATTCGCCGACCCTGGCCGCAACCGCCTGCCGGATTCTTCGCGGAAGGTCAGCGGGTTGCGAAGTGCTCGCTTCCACAACCGTGATCGATGGATTTGACCGCAACGAGCGCTATTATGCCGGCCTGGTGGCGGAGCGCCTGGGAATCCCGATCCATTTCCGGGATTTGAGCGGAAAAATATTCGATCCCGCGTGGGCTGAGGCCGGCGTCCACACTCCCGAGCCGGTCGCCAATCCCTTGAACCTGGTCTCTGATCGCGAGCAATACCACGCCATGGCCGGATATAGCCGCATATGGTTTTATGGCGAAGGCCCCGACAATGCGCTGCGGCCGGAATGGCGGCCTTATCTGGCTTACCTCGTGCAGCAGCGACACCTTGGCCGACTGGCGAAGACCGCAATCGAGCTGGTGGTCGGGTCGCGGCGTATTCCGTTTCTTCGCCGGCTGGTGCGCCCGTTGAAGTCGTGGTGGAGCGGGCAACTGGAGCAGGCCCCTTTCCCGGAGTGGCTCGATCAGGGTTTCGCTTCCCTTCTGCGCTTGCGCGAGCGCCGGGACGACATAGAGCGGTCGTGGGCGGCGCCGTGTCCCCACCTGCTGCGCCCGCAGGCGTACCGATCATTCGAATCGCCCCTCTGGGAACATCTGTTCAGCCAATTTGACCTGGAAGCGATTGGCGCCTCTGCAGAATTCAGGCATCCTTTTGTGGACTTGCGGCTTCTCCGTTATATGTTGGCGGTTCCGGCAATCCCGTGGGCTAGGGACAAATATCTGATGCGCCGTGCTATGCACGGAATACTGCCCGACCCGGTGCTGCGGCGCCCCAAGTCCCCGTTGAGCGGCGATCCTCGACGGGAGGGCGCAGTCCGTTGTGGCATGCGTGCACTGCAGCCAACGGCACGACTCCACGAATATGTCGATCCTATTAGGGTGCCTAATCAAGCCGGTCAGGATATGATGAATTTCTGGGCCGATTTACGTCCGCGCACTCTGAACTATTGGTTGCGAAACGTGCAGATTAAGGCGCATGATTTGGCAACGGAAAGGGCTCAGAGTAAATGTTTTTCCGGACCGGACCGCCGAAGCGGCAAAGAAAGATTGAAGGCCGCGAGCTAGCCCTGAAGGGCCTTAAGCTTCGCGCCAGCCAGGTCGTTTTTTTTGGCGATCAAGCAGGAGGTAGTAGAAGATGAAAGACAAAGAACAACTAGCTGGTACAAAACCGGGCAAAAAAACCTACCATCAGCCTGAACTCCAGGTGTACGGCGACTTAAGAGAAATTACCCAAACTCTAGGGACTAAGGGTGTCGACGACAACTTAACGATGATTACCAAAACCAGCCTCTGAGGATCACGTACGTGTATTCGTTAGCTGGTTATGGACAGATGGTTGCCGACAACATCCGGACCGATTCCTATGCACGAGCACTAAGGCAGGAGATAAAGACCGGAGATGTCGTAGCTGACATTGGTACCGGGCCAGGGATACTTGCTCTTCTCGCTTGCCGCTTCGGCGCACGACGGGTGTACGCTTTCGAGCCTTCCGGAGTCATCGAACTCGCCAGAGAGATTGCAGCCGCGAATGGCTTTGCAGACCGGATCGAGTTCATTCCAAAAATCTCAACAGAAAGTTCGTTGCCGGAGCCTGCGAACGTAATTGCCTCTGACCTGCATGGCATCCTGCCCTTTTTTGGCCAGGGTCTGATTTCAATAATTGACGCGCGAAAGCGATTCTTGGCCCCCAACGGACGACTGATCCCGGCTTGTGAAACCCTCTGGATTGCGGGAGTCCACGCCCCGGAACTCTACCAGCGACATCTTGGACCCTGGGCTGGCAGGTCGTACGATTTTGACACTTCAGCCGCACGCCGGCGGAGAGTCAATTCGATGAGTAACTGCTGGGTGACTGCCGATCAACTTTTCCTCGAACCTCGCTGCCTGGCGACTCTGGACTACATGACGCTCAAACAAACTGACCTAGATGCGGCGGTCTCATGGATCGTTGAGCGTGCCTGGCAAGGTCACGGAATCGTTTTGTGGTTTGATTCGGTGCTCGCGGAGGGAGTTGCGCTAACCAACCGGCCGGGCGCGCCACGCCTTATTTACCGGCAATTGTTCTTTCCCTGGCCCAGTCCGCTCGAGGTCTGCCCGGGCGACACCGTAACCGTCACAGTTTCTGCACGACTCGTCGGCAACGACTATGTCTGGCGCTGGGATACACAGCTTGCAAGTAAGAATGCGGCCAAGGGCGGCAAGCCGCCCTTTCGCCAGTCAACGTTTTTTGGTTCTGATTTTTCTCTCGCGGAATTGCGGACCTCGGCGTCCCGGTTTCAACCGAAGCTCAACGAAGATGGCCGGATTCAACGCCGCATCTTGTCGCTGATGGAAGGAACCACCTCGCTGGAAGCCATCTCCCAGGAGTTGGTAAAAGACTTTCCGGGCCGGTTTAAGCGCTGGCAGGACGCGTTCAATCTGGTCTCGTCGGTATCCCGCAACTTCGGGTCCTGAACCCGCGCTGTATGCAGGAAAATGCATTTGCGGCGCGATTCGATGCACGAGCGCGAATTTTGGCCGAAGCTCCAGCCGCGAAGTGGCGAAAGAATACAGCCCGGGGCGCCAGCCCCGGGTTCGAAAGCCAGACCTCAAGCCCAACGGGGCGAAAGAAACCGGGAATAAGTGCCTCTGGGGCTGAAGCCCTGAGTATTTCGAAGGCTCTTATTGCAGGGCCAAGGCCCTGCTCCACCCAAAACGATCCAAGCGGTCCGTTCCCGGCGCCAAAGTATCAACACACGTTATTTGCCTGCAAGCTGAACGAAACCTGCCCGCATGAACCGCCAGCTCCACTTGCACGCCAGGCGCACCGGACGCACAGGGTAGTAGAGAAATCCAAGAGACGGCGGAAGTCGCAGGAAATCGCGATCGGTCAGCTGGGGTGCGAAGACGACGGTTGCGAAGTATCGCAGCTTGTCCCAGGGACGCGTTAGCAAACGCAGATGACGAAAGGCAAAGGCATTCTGCGCGTCCCCCACAGGAACACGCAAATACGGAAAGAGCCGCACTCCCTCAGGCAGGGAGACTGAAGAATAATATGCCGGCAGCCTGGTTCCCAGCAGATGCGAGCAAGCGGCCAGAGTTTGCCGGACTGCCAGGCCAACTTCGAACTCCTCAGCTTTCTTCCTCACGCATTGCCAATCAACCCTCCTGGACGAAGCGATTTCATGGATATCCACCAGCCACTTCAGGCTCCGCCATTCATGGTCGGTGGCATGGATGCAGAGGTAAAGGAATTCCCACTCAGGAGTCAGGGAATGCGCGGGCGCTCCGAAAAAAGCCTGGGGACGAGACCCGGCCCAAAGGTCCTGCACGGCATCCTTGTCTCGGGAGGAATGCTGTACCAGTTTCCAATGCAGTTCGAGCAGGAGCGAGATGCCCCGATCCTCGCGGACGGCATCGTAATGCCTGCCATGCCGCTGCACGACTTTTAAGAAAAAAGAGTCATTGAAATCGCTCCGGTAGCCGGACGCCAGAATCAAGTCAATCGCTTGAGCTACCTTTGTGGGCGGCACCAGAATGTCGATATCGGAGCAAACCCGCGCAGCGGGATCGCCATAGAGCGATTGCGCCAGGGTGACGCCCTTCAGCGGGATTACAGGTATCCCGGCCTCACCCAGCAACTTGAGCAGCCGCGCTAATTCTTCCGCGAACAATTGATTGCGCAACGCGTTCGCCAGGTAAGCGCTCTTCAGCTCAGTTTGAACGGCTGGCGGAACGCCCGGAAAGCCAAGCAGGCGAAGATTGCGATACAGCAGCGGATAAACCTGGTGAGCGTAGGCGCGCTCCAGAACCATCGGCCACTGCAGCGGCGATGCGAGATAGTCCAGGATCCGCGTTTGCAATTCGGGGGAGAGTCGTCCGCGTGCCAACAGCAGGCACAACTTGTCCTCAGGCCTCATGGCGGGGGTCGCGTCCTCACCCATGATTTCGCGGAAACTCCTGAGCGTCGCCGAAGCCTCGGCCATCGTACACTCAGGGTATACGATAAGACATGGCAGCAGACGCCCTGGTCGTGGAAGAAATACAAAAGTATTTCCCGGCCCCTCAGACCGGCTGGCGGGCGTTTCTCAATCCCTTCGCGGCGCTTACCCAGCCGGCTCTGCTGGGAGTTTCTTTCCAGGCAGCGGCCGGCGAAGTGGTGGCGATGATCGGCGCTAACGGTTCGGGCAAGTCAACTCTGCTGCGTATTTTGGCCACACTGCTGGTGCCCTCGCGCGGCCGCGCCAGCGTTGCCGGTTATGATGTGGAACGGCAAGCGTCGCACGTCCGCACGCAGCTTGGATTTCACTCGGCCACCGACGGCGGCTTCTACAGCCGGCTTACCGCAAGAGAGAATCTGGAATTCTTCGCGGCCATGAACAATCTGTTTGACGTCGAGGCTGCCCGGCGAATCGAAGAACTCACCGATCTGATGGGAATGGGGTCGTTTCTGGAAAGCCAGGTGCGCACGCTTTCTACCGGCCAGGTGCATCGTCTCGGTCTGGCGCGCGCCATGATCCATCGTCCGAGCGTGCTTCTGCTCGACGAGCCGACGCGAAGTCTGGATCCCATGGCTGCCTCTGAGTTCCGTCGGTTTCTAAAAGCCGAACTGGTCGAGCGTCACGGCACCACGGTGCTGTTCGCCTCCCACACCCTGGCCGAAGTGGAGCAACTGGCCGATCGCGTCGCCCTGCTGGACAAGGGAAAACTGGTGGCTTGCGATTCCCCACGCGGCCTTCGCTCCGCAACCGGGGCGGCGACCCTGGAGGAGGCACTCGAACGGTTGACTCCCCGCGCGTTTCTGGCCGAGGTGTCCTCGTGAGCGCCCATAGCACGCTGCGCAAGGCTCTGGCGTTTTTCAAGCGCGATCTGGCCATCGCCCGCAGTTACCGCATGACTTTCGCGCTCGAGATTCTGGAAGCTTTTTTTGGCGTTGCCACTTTTTACTATCTCTCGCGATTTGTTTCCAATGCTCAGCTTGCCCACACGCTGCCGGCGGGGAGCGACTATTTTGCCTTCGCGTTGGTGGGCTTTGCGTTCTTCGACTATCTCACCGTCTCCTTGAGCGCTTTCGATACCAGCATCGTGGAAGCCCAGCAAAACGGCACGCTGGAGGCCATGCTGGTCACGGAAACCCCGCTGACCATGATTCTGGTCGCCTCGGCAGCATACCCATTCGTGCTGCTGGCGGTGCGCACGGTGATCTACCTGGCCTGGGGCGCGCTGCTTTTCCATTTCCCCATTCGCGAAGCCAACTGGCTGGGCGCGGCAATTATTCTTGTCGTTTCGATCCTGGCGTTTGCCGGCCTGGGAGTGATTTCAACCAGCTATCTCTTGCTCTTCAAGCGAGGCAATCCCGCCCGGTGGCTGATCGTGGGCGCGTCCGGCCTGCTGGGCGGAACGATGTATCCCGTGTCCGTTCTTCCCGTGCCGCTGCAGTGGCTGGCCCGACTGCTTCCGGTAACCTACTCGCTGGAGGGGATGCGCGGCGCGCTGCTCGAGGGCGCGGGCTTCGCGCAACTCTGGCCTTCAGTGCGCGCGCTGCTGCTTTTTTCCATAGTCCTGCTGCCACTATCGAGCGCAGTCTTCGCCTGGGCCCTGCGCCAGACCAAAATCACAGGCACCCTTACACATTTGTAGAGTAATTGTGGACGTGTGGCCGCGGGCTACTCGCCCGCCCGGAACAAGCCCGATCCTCATTTCGAATGCGCCGGCACCGGAAGCCCCACCCAGGCATTCACCAGACCGAGCATTTCGCGCACCACGGAAAAGATGTCGCGTGTATTCCACCACCAGTGGTCAACGTCGATGGGATCTTCATAGGCCGCGCGAACCGTGGCCTTCGGATTGTCTCCGGTAAGCTTCCGCCACAACACCTTGACCCGTCGTGTGTGTTGCGGCGATGTGACCAGGATCACCGTGTGCTTTCCCGCCCGCTGCATTTCCCGTCCCGCATCCTCCACCTCCTGCTCGGTGTTTACGACCGTGTCCTGCAGGACATGAATGGCAGCATCCGGAACGCCTTTGTGGGTGAGGACGTCGCGGTTGTATTCTTCTTCCGCAACAAAATGGATTCCAAGTTTCTGCAGTTCGCCGGCGGGGCTGTCCGGCCGGCTTAGCCAGACTTCTGGCGCATAGCCCTTGGCAAACAACTTGGCGCCTTCTTCCGCACGGTAGGGCATGCTGCCACTCAAAACGAAAATCACATCCGCCTGGGAAAGGGAATCCTCGCGCGTAAGCCACCGGCCCGCGCCTCGAAATGCAACCACTGCGGCAATCAGGATCAACAAAGCCAGGACGCCAAGAGTAACTCTCTTCATGCTGGCATCTTAAACCGTACTAGATCACGTGGGGACAGCCGAGGGCGGCTGTCCCCACGTGGTCTATGGTGGTCCGACCTGACTTGCGTAGGGGCCGACGTCCTCACCTGCCCGGCGGGGCAACAACCGGCGGCTCGAACCGAAGGCCGAGATCGCCGCTCGCTCGACAGACCAAGCTCGACAAATCGCGCTAACACACTAAGGCGAGCTTGCGCTCGCCCGCCCAGACGAGGACGTCCGGGCCTACGTGTGTCCCTAGAAGTGGAAACCTATTTCCGCCGTAAAGGCTCGCGGCGTTACGTAGTGGGTCCCGCTAAACGTTGACAGGAAGTTGTAGAGCGCCACCTTGTTGGTCAGATTGATGGCCGTCAATTGCAGACTCCACTTGTAACGCTCTCCGTGGAAAAGGTTGTCATCTCCCACCGACAGATCAAAGAGATTGCGGGGAGCGATGCGTTGTGGGTTCTTGTCGTCATTCTGGGTACCGGTTGCCGGGATCGTGACCAGAGTCGATCCATACTGCGCCGCTGGGCAGGTGCCGGTCGGGGATATCGGAATCCCCAGGGGATTTGCCGCACTCGGGGGCGCCGCATGCACCGAGCCGCAGAATAATCCCGCCTGGAACTGCTGATCCGGAGTCAGGCCGGAAACGTCCACCTGGGTCAAGTCCGGGCTTCCGCAAGTATCAGTTAACGCAACGCATGGAACCGCTCCCGCCACCAACCCGCTGTCATAGCGCCAGTTGAAGCCCACCCAGGGTCCGCGGGCCCAGGGCTGGTATTGCACGTGGGTGGTCTGGTTGAATTTCTCGTCGTGGTCAATGCGGAATGGAGAGAATCCAGTGGTGCCAGCTCCCGGAGGAACCGCACCGGCTCCGCCCAGCTGCGGGTTGAAGAACCGCGCCGCCACGCTGGAGAAGACAAAGAGCGCCGAGAAGCCGTGGAAGTCAGGCACGCTCACGCGGCCTGCCACCGCCGGGATTTTGGAGTTGGCCCATTCGATTGGGAAAGTGATCGGAGTGCTGCCCAGCACGCTGAAGTCGTAGGCGTTGTGCGTGTACTTCCAGATGTACTCGCCGGAAAAGACCAGATACTTCCCGACGGCTTGCTGCAGGCCAGCATGGAATTCATTGCGCCAACCGGGACTGAACGGGGTTGCTCCCGGCGCGGAACAGGCAAGCAGCGGATTCAGGACGGGATCGGCACATCCAATACTGGAGAGCACCAGATTCTCATTGAACGGAGTCTCCAGAACTCGGGCGTAGGAAACCCGAAGGATGGTGTTGGTCTTCTTGATGTTATAAGCGATTCCCACGCGGGGCTCGGCTTCGCGATGGGTGGTCAGACCATTGTAAAAATCGCCGCGCAAGCCGAGATTCAGAGCCCAGTTTCCTTTGGTGATTGAGTCCTGCACGTAAAGTGCGAGTTCCTTCACGTCGGTATGGCCGTGAAAGGGAAATAACCCTCCTCCGCGTGTCAGGTCAAAGGGAAGAAGAACGCTGTTGAAGCCCGGATTCGTGGTGCCACCCGGATTCTGCACGCCACCGCATTGCCCCGGGTCGGTTACAGTCGGACTCGTATTGGGACTGCCGTCGGCATTGAAACATACGAAGTTAAAAGTAGGATCCACGATGCCCAGGCGGTTGTTCTCGTCCAGGAAGGTCTGCTGGTAAGTTGCTCCCGCCTTAATGTTGTGGATGCCTTTCACGTAGGAGACATTCGAACGAATGCCGGCGTTGGTCAGGGTCCGATCCTGGGCCACAGTTTGCGATTGAAGATCGGGCGCGAGATCGGCGAATGGGTTGTTGCTGGGGTAATAGTTGTACTGGTCTCGCCGGATGAAGGCTCCGAGGGTGAACACGGTATTGGGATTGACCGCCCGGGTCCACGAGGGCGCGATGTTGAAGGTTTTGATCTGCGAACGCTGGTCGGCTGGACCCACGACGTTTCCGTTAGGATCGAGCCCCGCGTTGTCCACAGTCAGCCCAGACCAGGCAGTCGCATTCTGGGTGTCGAAGGAATTGGGTGTCTGGAACCAGGAGCGGGTGAATCCCAGGTTCACATGGATGGAATCCGCCTGCGATAGTTGAAAGTCCAGGCGATCGAATGCATTTTCTTCGTTGCCCTTGTCGTGCAAGACGGTGAACTCTGGCGGATCCAGGAAACGGCCGCTGTTCAACCCGTTGGTCGAGATGAAGTTGCCCCACTTCTGGCCGCCGTAGCCGAAGTTAAGTCCCACACCGGAGGTGCCGAAACTGCCGTAAGAAGCGGTAACCGAGCCATGCGGCGTGGTCATTCCCTGCCCCGAACGCGTAGTCACGTTAATCACAACGCTGGTCTTGTCGCCATACTCGGCCGGCGGTGCCCCGGCGATGACTTCCATGGACTCGATCGAATCGAGCGGAATCTGGTTGGAAAAGACTTTACTCTGCTGGTCGGTGATGGGCTGGCCATCCACGGAAAACGAGTTCTCCGCGTGGTCACCCAGTCCGTGAAACAGACCGTTGGAATCGGCGGCGATTCCCGGCGAAGACAGCGTGACCAGCGAACTGAGCGAGGATGACTGGCTTTCCAGAGGCATCTTGTCGAAAAGCTCCTTCGACACATCGGTGTGAAACGTGGGATCGTTCTCCAGCAGATCTTCGCCCGTAGCTTCAACCGTTACCGATTCCGACGATCCTTTTATCTGCAGGGTAATGTTGATATTTATGGGGACGATGGATCGAACATCCACGTCCTGCGCGTAAGCGGCGAAACCTTGCCCGGTGACCGTGAGGTGATAGGGATTGAAAGGGATATTCGGGATGGTGAACTTTCCCGCACTGTCGGTGCTGGCGGTTCGAACAAAACCGCTGACCGGGTTGCGAATTTCCACATTCGCGTTGGCAACCACTGCGCCCGTCGGGTCCGCAACGATACCCGTGACCGATGTCGAGCTACCACCGGACTGCGCGTAGGCAGGAAGACCAAAAGCCACATAGAAAATTGTCATGAGAGCCGCAAATAGCGGCTTTTTGTAAGAAGCCAGCATGATTCCTCCAAAGAAAGTCTAAGAAATGGGAAAGCGGGTGCACGCTTGGAGCACCCCCTTGATTCGATCTTCTGAATTCGATTTCTAGACTGCTGGAGGGGGACGAACGCTAAGGGCAAATGCTACGAGGCGTTGCTTGGCAGAAACCGGCTCCAGACGGATCGCGGAGATTCGAACGAACGTCTGGCCCGGCAAAGTGGAAATACCTTTGGGAGAAGCCGAATGCGCAGTCACGCAAACCGTACACTTTAAAGCGTCGGTCGCGCTCGAATGGTGATGCGTAACCAGTGCCACCGCTGAACAGAAGGTCAGCAGCAAGCACAGCAACGCTATCTTTTTCGAGATCGACTGCATAACGGCTGCCCCACAAGTGGTTCTTAAAATCTACACCGGAAAAGTAACAATGACAACCAGAGCAAGAAATCTAATCGCGACGGAGGCGTCACCGAAAGTCCGGTCACTCTGGTAACCGCTGGACAAATCGGGGCTGCACTCCGTGTCCTTTGCGTTGCCTTGGGTCCTTTGCGGTTAAAGCTCTTGACCGTGCGGGTAAGTCACGGCCGCTGTAGGTGGATCTTGCCGCTGAACGAGCGTAATTCAAAGCGTGACCCGCGCACCATCCCAGGTTTGAGCAGCAAGTTGCCAGGGCCTGTCCTGGAAGCAGTGCCAGCTTCGGGAAATCCCGGATCAGGCTGTCCCTTGATGGAGCGCGCCTTGATATCGACCAAGGCGTTGGCCGGGATGGAAACGTCGAGGTCCCCGGAGTGACTGGTCAGAAGATATTCTCCGACCGGGCCAGGATCTCCAACGTACGTAATTCGCCCGCGCCCGGAGTTCACCTCGATCGATGGTCCGGTGACGTTACGCAGGTTGACGTCGCCGCTCACCGAATGGATGTCCACATGGCTGTCGCGAATGTCAGTTAGAGTAATCGGTCCGCTGAGCGTTCTCACATGCAAGTGGGCATCGCCGATGTCGGTCACTTCCACCGACGCGGTTGAGGCTTCCAGAATCACGTCACCGCGCAGCCCCTGCGCCCGAAGGGTTCCGTCGGACGATCGCAGGCTGACGAATGCAGCCGCGGGTACCAGCACGGTGTACTCCACAAGGTTGGCGCCGGGACGACTGGACATCGCCCGCAGCTCGATGCGATCGCCATGCTGCTCGTTCATCAGGCTGACCGTGTCGGAATGCGATACCGTCTCGACCAGCACCTGCCGGCTTCCAGACGGCTTGACCGTGATAGGGCCGTAGTTGTTGGTAATCGAAATAACCGCTCCGGGTCCCACGGTGTAGCTCAGGTCCTGTTTTTCTTGCGCGGCCGCAGTCAGCGCGAGAAGGGAAATGGCGACCAGGAGCCCCGCGAGACCTTCAATCATGTTTTTTCGCATATTCATACGCCGCCCCGACCTGCAGGACACCACAATTGGACCTTAACTGAGCCTTAAATAGCTAGATGCATAGCTATACCCAAAGAGAGGCCCCGCTTGCCAGCAAATTCTACAATCCATTACTCGGCGAGGGTGCCGGCAACTTCGCAATGCCCGGGCAACCAACTAAATTGATCTAGCAACTAAATAATTAGTTGACCTTTGGGTACCCGGCTGCGTCTAATCAGCACAAGGAGAAATGGTTCGTGCCGCCAAGAAAGTCTGAGACCCTGACCGAAGCTGAGCTTCGCCTGATGGAAGTGCTGTGGCGGAAGGGCTCGGCCACGGTCCAGCAGGTTCTTGATGCGCTTCCGGAAAAGCCGGCATTGGCCTATAACTCCGTACTCACCACCATTCGAGTCCTGGAAAACAAGGGATACGTTGAGCACACAAAAGACGGCCGGGCCCACGTGTATGTACCCATCATGGAACGTGAGGAAGCCAGCAGATCCGAGATCCGGCACCTGCTAACCCGGTTCTTCAAGAATTCTCACGAGTTGCTGGTCTTGAATATCCTCGAGGACCAGGGTATCGAAGCCAGGGAACTCAAGCGTTTGCGGCAACTCCTGCAAGACAGAGAGGTCACAGGAGGAGCTACCGGAGAAGAAAAATGACCTCTGCCCCTCTCAGCTTGCAATCCGTAGATCTGCAATCCCTGGCCCAGATTTCCTCCGAGCGCATGCTCAACTGCGCCGTGGAAGGTCTCGGAATAGCCGTGCTGGCCTGGATCCTGCTCCGTATGATCGGACGGCAGAACTCAGGCACGCGCTTTGCCGTCTGGTTCTCGGCTTTGTTAGGAATCGCTGCCCTTCCGCTGTTCGGACATCTGGCCGCAGGCGGTACCGAGCTCACCCGGCAGTCCGAGATCACCATGCCCGCCTCATGGGCGCTCTACATATTCGTCCTGTGGGCAGTTGTGGCCGTTGCGGGATTGATCCGAGTAGGCGCCGGCTTCTGGCATCTGCACCGGTTAAGAAAAACCTGCGTAGGACTCGAGGTCGCAACCCTTGATCCCCTTTTGCAGAAGACCCTGGAAGAGTTCGACTCGTCCAGAACCGTCGCGGTCTGCGTATCCGAACAATTGCGAGTGCCAACCGCAATCGGATTTGTGAAGCCGCTGGTGGTCTTCCCGTCCTGGACCATGCAGGAGCTTTCCGCCACCGAACTGAATGCGATTCTGCTGCATGAACTGGCCCACCTGCGACGCTGGGATGACTGGACGAACCTGATTCAGAAAGTGTTGGGTGCTCTGTTTTTCTTCCATCCAGCAGTGTGGTGGATTGAGAAGAATCTCGCCATCGAACGCGAGATGGCCTGCGATGACCTGGTGCTGGCCAAGACCGCCAGCCCGCGGGTATACGCCGAATGCCTGGTGTCGCTGGCCGAGAAGAGTTTTCTGCGGCGCGGACTGACGCTGGCCCAGGCCGCCGTCAACCGCATGCGCCAGGTCTCGCTCCGGGTATCGCAGATTCTGGACGTAAACCGCCCCAGCGCCACCCGGGTGTGGAGGCCGGCCCCTGTCCTGTTGGCTGGAGTGTCGATTGCCTGCCTGCTGGCGTTTTCCAACACGCCTCGGCTGATTTCGTTTGAGGATGGATCAGGCGGTTCAATCGCCGCGTCAACGGCAGCGGCAATCGCATCCGGCGAGATCGAGACAAGTCAGCCTGTGCCTGTGTCCGCTCGCGTTGTTCCCGCGCGGCTGGAGCTGAAGTCCAATGCGGTTTCGTTTTCTGGGCCGATGGCGAAAAGGGTCATAGCGACTAAGGCGAACCAGCCAGTCCTAGTCCAGGCAAGGGCGGTGCGGTCGCGGAAAAAGGCGCCTACATTGCTCCGGGCCAGTGCCACAAACCAGGCGGTTGCTTTTCAGACTTTGGTTTTCGTAGTGGAAACACGGGCCTTGCAGGCCGCGCCGGACGATGCGTCCGACGCAGTGGTGTGGAACCTTTCGGTGTGGCAGGTGACCGTGATCCGCCCGGTAAGGAACCAGGTTGAACCAGGAATCGTCGCGAAGTCGATATGAGTTTTTTTTGCAATCAACAACTAAAGAATTAGTTGCTGAACGAAGTGAAACAGGAGAGAAGGAAAAATGAAAAGCTGGAAAGCAATATTTGGCCGCCATCTGATCGTGCCCTTTCTGACGATCGCGATGGTGGGCTCGTTCGTAACCTATGATTTCGTGAAGGCCATGCCGGCCAAGGCGGCGATGACTGCGCCCACGCAGACGCCGCTCGACAACAACAGCGTGGGTGCGCTGCTTTCGCTCGACCAGGCGATGGAGACCCTGGCCGCGCGCGTCACCCCCGCGATCGTGAACGTCACCGTGACCTCGCGCGCCAAGATGAATGTCTCCGATGACGACGCCGACGACATGCAGCAATTCTTTGACCGGCAATTTGGTCAGGAATTCGGTCAGCAGTTCGGCCGGCAATTCGGACCTTCAGGCCGCTCCTTCGGACAGCGCTCCCAGCCGCGGGTCGAGCACGGGCTGGGCAGCGGCGTGATCATTTCACCGGATGGCTATATCGTCACCAACAACCACGTGGTCGATGGCGCCACCGACGTTCGCGTCACCATGAGCGATCGCCGCATCCTGCCGGCCAAGGTGGTGGGCACCGATCCCTTGACCGACCTCGCGGTCATCAAGGTGGACGGCCATAACCTGCCCAACGCGCCCTGGGGCGACTCCACGAAACTGCACCCGGGACAGACCGTTCTGGCTTTCGGCAACCCGTTCGGATTCCGCTTTACCGTGACCCGCGGAATCGTGAGCGCGCTGAACCGCCCCAACCCGTCTTCGGACGACGCCCGCAAACCGGGCCAGTTCATCCAGACTGACGCGGCCATCAATCCGGGAAACTCCGGCGGCCCGTTGGTGAACGCGCGCGGTGAAGTAATCGGCATCAACACCTTCCTGATTTCTCCTTCGGGATCGTTTTCAGGCATGGGATTCGCCATCCCCACCCAGATTGTTCGCCCCACCGTGGACAAGCTGATTCAGTTCGGCAAGGTGACGCACGGCTACATGGGAATTGGAATCGCCGATGTGACTCCTGACAACTCGAAGTTCTTCCACATGACCAACGCGGTCGGTGCGGTCGTGACCCAGGTCGAGCCCGATTCTCCGGGAGCAAAAGCTGGCCTGAAAGTCGGCGACGTGATCACCCGGATCGAAGGCAACGAAGTCAGCGACGCGGGTGAATTGCAGGTTGAAGTGGGACAGAAAAATCCGGGCACGACTATTCACTTGCAAGTAATGCGCGATGGCAAGAACGTCGAGGTCCCGGTCACCCTGGAAGCCATGGGCAGCCGCGACCGGTCAGCCAAAGAAACCTCTGACGCGGGACACGGCAAGCCACGCTGGGGAGTCGGACTGTCCGACATCACTCCGGAAATGCGCGAGCAGCTGCAGGCGCCCAGCGATCTGCACGGCGCGGTGATCCAGCAGGTGCAGCCCGGCAGCCCCGCGGACAACGCGGGGTTGCAGTCCGGTGACGTGATCGTGGAAGTGGATCGCAAGCCGGTGCAAAGCGCAGCCGACGTTCAGAAAGCGCTGAGCAGCGTGCCCAAAGGACAGGACGCCCTGGTGCTGGTGTGGTCTAACGGCGGCAATTCTTTCCGCGTGTTGCACTCGGCCCAGGCAGACGACAACAGCGGCATGTAATTAATTACGCGAAGCAGTTCTCCCCAATGGGAGGCGAGCGTTCTGTCCCGCTTCCCAATTTTTTGCTTCGGGTGCTCAGTCTTCGACGAATGCCTTCAGCCTGGACAGCGCCTGATCCCACTGCCGGGAGACGAAATCGAGGTAGTCCTTCATTTCTTCAATCGATTTCTGCTCGAATTCGAACCGGCTCTCGCGACCCGAGTGGACGCAGCGCACAATCCCCGCACGCTCCAGCACTCGAAGGTGCTTGGTGATCGCCTGCCGGGTTAGCTTCGAACCCTGGGTTAGTTGGGAGATCGAACGAGGCTCTCCACCACAGAGCTTCGCAACCAGCGCCAGACGAGTCTCGTCGCCCAGCGCGGCAAAGGCACAAGCAAAAACAGGGGCGTGAGCCTGTTGTCTGCGGGCCTGGCGGCTACGAAGTTTGTGCGACATGGGCCTCGATCTTCTTTAGTTGCTCCGTCCAACCGCCATCATTCCTGCGGAATGCTTCGAGGCGGCGGTCGCTGGGGATCTTGTCGAAGCCGGACTCGGTGAGCAGAAGCAGGGTGCCGCTCGCAATCTCCTCCAGCCTGAATTCGACCAGCGTGGGCGTCTCCGTCGAATAATCCACTTTGGGGTCGACGGCATAAGGATGCCAGGTAAAAGAAAAGAGCCTTTCGGGCTCCATCTTCTGCACCACAGCCTCCCATTTGAGGTGCTCGTACCCGGGATAAGTAATCTGGCCAGTCGACACCTGGCCGGGTACGAACGGGCCATCCAGTTTTACCCGAAACCACTGGCCAAACTCACGGTAATCCGTCAGGGCACGCCAGACCCGCGAAACCGGGGCTTTGAGTTCAATACGCTTCTCGATACGGTCGTTCATGTTATGCAACCTCTCGGTTGCATATTAGTATAAGTTAGGTGGAACTGCAACCTGTGGGTTGCCTGGAACTGCAACCTGTGGGTTGCCTATTTTGGCTGGGGCTTCCCTAAGCTCTAACCAAAAGCGTCTTCCTGTTCGGGCACGTTTGGAGTTGCCGGTAACCCTGACCTACCGTACGACGGTCACTCGGAGCGCAGCGCTTGCATAACATCGACGCGTGCAGCGCGTGCCGCAGGCAGAACCGACGCGATAAGCGCGACTGTCATCAGCACGAATGCGGAGACGGCCACAGGCAATGCGCCCGGCATCTTGACGTCCAGGAAATATCTGCCCGCCAAACGCGCCAGTACGAACCCGAATGCCGCGCCGGCAAGTACGCCCGCCGCAGCCATCACGGCGCCCTCTGCGATTACGCCTTTGAGGAGTCGCTGCGGCTCCGACCCGAGGGCCAGCCGGATACCGAATTCCCGCGTCCGCGAGCTCACTGAAAACGCCAGCACACCCGCGACGCCTACCACTGCGATCGCCAACGCGACAGCCGCGAATACGCCGAACACCACTGAGTTTAACCGGTCGGGTGTGAGCACCTCTGCACGAATGTCTTCGAGAGTGGCGGCGTGCTCAACGGGCTGATCGGCCGACATGTCGCGAATAACGCGCGTGACCGGCATGACCAGCGCATAAGGATTTGCACCGGTGTGGATGAAAAGGCGACCGCCAAACATTGGCCCCTCGTCAAAGGGGCTGTAAACGCTGAGCGTGGGCTCAGGAACGACGTGTCCGTCGTCAATATCGGCGGTGACACCGATGATCCGGTGCGGCGCACTAAGACGCGACTTTTCGAGATCGGTCCCGGGGAAGAATTGCAGCACAGGATCCGTCCAATAGACATGCCGATTGACCGCATCCTGGTTGGGGAACATGCGCTGTGCGAGAGTCTCGCTGACGATAACGACGGGCTCTTCATGATTGTTATTCTGGTCATCGAGCGCATTGAAATCGCGGCCGGCAATGATAGGAACGCCAAGCGCCGCAAAGAATCCGGGAGAGATGACACGCCACTGCGCCCGGGGATCCTCTACACCGGAGGCATGGACGTGTCCGTCGGCGGAGAATTGCAGACCAGGACCGGGGCCGCCATCGCGCCAGGGAACGACGTTGCCGAACGCGATCTTGCTCACGCCCGGTAGGGCATCAATGCGACGGATTGCTTCCTTGTAGAAATCGACGACTTGCTGAGGTGTCTTCCCGTAGGACATAGCGGGAACGTCGATCGCGAGGACGTGCTGGGTGTCCAGACCCGTCTGCGCTCTTTGCAGTGCGATCAGCGTAGCGATCAACGCACTTGCGCCAGCCAGCAGCACGAAGGACGCGGCGATTTGTGTCACGGCGAAGATCCGCTGGCGGCGGGTCGTGACGCCGGTGATCCGTACACTGCCGCTTGATAAGCTCAGTCCATTCGGCGTGCCGGACGAGGGCAGGCGCGGGACGAATGCGAGAATCACCGCGGCGACGACAGCCAGCGCCGCTCCGACCCAAAGCAAGCTCGAATCGACTCTGAAATCAAGCGCGCGGACGGAGAAGCGCGAGGCGTAGCGCGCCAGGATGGCCACCATCGGCTGCGCGCTCAGGACACCGAGCGCGGCGCCAGCACCGCAGAGCAGAAGGCTTTCGGCCAACAGCATGCGGCGCAACGCGCCTCTGCTTGCCCCGAGCGCCACGCGAACCGCCAGCTCGCCTTCGCGGCGAACCGTCCGTGCCAGAATCAGGTTAGCGACATTGGAACACGCGATGATGAAGATCAGCCCTGACGCTGCGAGCAGCACCAGCAGCACGGTCCGGGCGCCCGACGTGATCTCGTCGCGAAGCAACTTGGTCCCGATCTGGAAGTCCGCTTCCTGTGCATAAGCTTCGGGGTGGTCCTTCTTCATCGCGGAGTAGACGGAGCGCAACTCAGCACGAGCCTGATCGAGGGTGACTCCCGGAGCCAGACGGCCGAAAAGCTCAGTCATACGATGGATGCGGCCAGTGACCATGGTTGCGGAAAGATGATGCGGGCTGGTGACCACGTTGGCAATGATTTCGGTATCCTGGGGATATGGGACGCAAGGCTCGAGGACGCCAATGATTGTCGCAGACCGGTCACCGATGCTCCCGAGGCGAACAGTTTTGCCGATGACCGAAGGGTCCTTCTGAAGAGCGGTCGTCCAGAAACGGTACGTGAGAACCACGACGCCGTCAGCTTTAGGACCATCGTCTTGAGGTCCGATGAGGCGACCGAGCACGGGATGAAGGCCCATCACGTCGAAGTACGTGCCGCCGACTACGCCACCTCGAATGGAACGAGGCTCACCGAGGCCGATCATGGTGAAGCCCATGGTGGAGAAGTCGCCAAACGCGCTCAGGGTTTTCACGCTGGCGCGTAAATCCTGTATCTCGGGTACAGAAAATGTGCTGTTTTCGTCGCCGATGCCGGAAGCACTTTGTCGGATATAGATCAGCCGCTCCTCGTCGCGGTTGACAAGAGGCTTGAGCAAAACTCCGCGCACTAGCGTGAAAATGGCAGCATTCGCGCCGATGCCGAGCGATAGTGTGAGAACGACGGCGATCGCCAGCCCTGGAGTCCGAATCAACGAATAAGCTGCAACTCTCAGATCGCGAAGGAATGACATGTTCTTACCCCTGGGCGGGTATCAGCATCACACTTGCCAATACTAAGTGTCACATTGTAAACGACTTAATATGCGATACGTTAGTCTGCACTGTCCGTTTCAGGACACCGCTATGGCAAATTCGGACACTAAGGGGCAGCCCTGGCACTCGGACAGGATTGTTCGCGTTCAATTCGCGGCTTGTCGGCCACTCGGAAGCAATCGCACAGCCGAGCTTCGGACTCCGGTTTATCGGCAACCGGCTCGTCCCGCGATCCACACTCTGCTTCCAAAGAAGATGGGCAAGCGACTGCAAGCGGAACATCTTATGTTTAGCGCGCCCTAGGGATGAATCCTCGCGGCCCATCCGCCTCCCGGCGCAAGAGTGATCTTCAGCTTCTGGCTATTGCTGACCTGGGTTTTGGTTTTCTTATAATCGCTGGCATAGCGATCGGCATTCACTCCGTCCTGGTACGCATCCATCGTGAAGGTTCCTGAAGGCAGGAACGATAGATCGACGTCCAGGTCACGGCCAGTCCAATTTGTCATCGCACCGACGTACCAGTCTCGTCCGCTTTTTCGCGCCACCAGGACATACTGACCAATCTTGGCGTCCAGCACTTTCGTCTCATCCCACACCGACGGCACTGGGGACAGGAATTCCATCGCTTCCGGTTCCCGCATGTAGTTCGTAGGACTGTCAGAGAGCATCTGCAGCGGGCTTTCGAACACTACATACATCGCCAGCTGGTGGCAGCGCGTGCCCATCGCCATGGGGTGCTCGTGGATCGGAGCGAAGGTCGTCTTGGTGGCATTCAGCATTGCGCCTGGTGTGTAGTCCATGGGACCGAGAAACATGCGGGTAAAGGGCAGGGTGACGTTGTGCTGCGGCTCAGATTCGGCGCTCCACTTGCTCCACTCCATGCCGCGAACCCCTTCGCCGCTGATCATGTTGGGCCAGGTCCGGGTCATCGTGATCTGACTTTGTCCTCCGTGAAAATCGACCAGCATGTGGCGCTTGGCGGTCTCGCGGCAGGTTTTGTAGTAGAAGTCGATCAGCTTTTGATCGTCGCGCTGCATGAAGTCGATCTTGATGCCTTTGATCCCCCACTTCTGGAACTGATCGAGCGCCGCGTCGAATTTGTCGTCAAAGCTCTTCCACACCACCCATAAAATGACGCCGACATTCTTCTGCTTGGCGTACCCGGTCAGCTCTTCCATGTTGATTTCAGGAACCACCGCCATCACGTCGCCGAGCTTGTACCAGCCTTCATCCAGGATGATGTACTGCAAGCCATTCTTGGCCGCGAAATCTATGTAGTACTTGTAGGTCTGAGTGTTGACGCCAGTCTTAAAGTCCACGTTGCTTAGGTTGAGCGCATTCCACCAGTCCCATGCCACTTTGCCGGGCTTGATCCAGGAAGTGTCCTCCACCTGCGAGGGCTTGGCCAGCAGCCAAACCAGTTGATTGGTGATCAGATCGCCGTCTTTCTCCGCAATGCCCAGCAGCCGCCAGGGATAGGTGCGCGTGCCCCGGGTTACGGCGATGTAGTCGGCCCTTTCGATAACCCTGAAATCGCGATCGCCTTCCAGCACCTCTTTGAGCGGATACGCAGGAAAAGTTGCCGCCAAGCCGTTGCTGCTCGTGCCCTTCAGCCAGAGTCCGGGATAGTTTTCAATATCCGCCTCGGCGACCGCTACTTTCACCCCGTTCACGGTGTCTACCACGGCGGGCAGGCTGGCGACGGAGGAAGGCGGAATCTCCTTCAACTTGAAGGGAAGATATTTCCTTTCGTTGTGCGAAAAGAAGCTTTCTTCCAGCGGATAGTAAGCCGTGTAATCGCCCGCGAAGTGAAGGCTGACCTCTTCGCCGTAGACCTTCACTTCATTTTGCGGCAGCGAAGTCTCGAACCGGTAGGCGGTGCCTTCGTTGTATGCCCGGAAGACCACCGCGTAGTTGCCTTCCATCTCCAGCCGCAGTTCGCTGTAACTCTCGCGCACCTTGGCGAATTTCTGCCGGACTGCGGGTTCAAGCACGCCGTCGTAGGTCCGTTGCTTCACGTCCTTGACTCTGGGCTGCAATCCCAAAGTGTTGTGGTCAATGTCGATGGAGAATGTGGAATTCTGCAGCAGTGCCGTTCCTTTGAAGAAGACATCGTATTGAATGCGGTCGCCGGTACGGACCCTTAATTCGACCTGCTTGTTGGGCGAGACCAGGGCGTAACTGGCCTGCGCGGTTGCACGTCCGGCCAGCCACATCAGCGGGACCAGCATCAATGGTGCCTTCTTCCGGAAAGTCTTCATTCGACATTCTCCTCCACGTGAAAAATCTTGGCGAGAATCGCCACAGCTGTTCTCTTGCGGCTACTTGTGCTGATGAAGGGAAAGCACGTTCCCGTCTGCATCCTTGAACCATGCCACCTTGTCGCCGCCGGGCGTCGTCCAGATTCCAAGTTCGCGATCCTGAACGAACGGATATTTTTCGAAGGCCACTCCCCGCTGCGTGAGCCAGGCTACCATTGCTTCGATATCCTGTACTTCCCAGCCCAGGACGGTGTACGGAGCGGGAGTGAAATCCTGCGCCTTTGCGACCCGGATAGTGGTTTCGCCGGCTCTCACCACCAGGGCAAACTGGTCGTCGCTGACAAACTGGAATCCCAGTTTGCCCTCGTAGAAAGCGCGCGCCTTCAGGGAGTCTTTGGTAGGAACAAAGCCCACGATCTTGCTTGAAGACAACATTCCGCCTCCCGCGGTGGTGCTGGCGCACACAAAAATACCACTTACGAAGGCGATCCGAAGCTTTTGAATGAAAAATCAGGATTATAACGGCGGTCGGGGTTTGTAGCGCCGGCGTCCCCGCCGGCTGTCACGAGGGCGTCCCGCCCCCGAACGCAGAGGCCGGACCTCCGCGAAAGCCCAGGTTATTGCAGATGAATGTGAAGGAGATTGAAGATGCTGAACAGGTACATCGCACTCCCCAAGGAAAGCATGGCCAGAGTGACGGCGGCCAGGGGCGTGCTGAAGAGTCGTTTGCGGGGGGCCGCGCGGTGGTCAAGCGTCGCCCGGTACTTATTGATCCACTCCTGCTCTTTGTGGACTTGACCAAACGACGACTGAATTGACTCCCGGAGCCGCCGCTGATCGTCCTGTTCGAGCGCAACAAACCGGAAAGGTTGTTGACCCCAGGAAACCGGCTTCAACATTTCCGCAGTACCCAGCACGGGCCCGGTCGGGGTCAGGAACATCAACTTCACTCGGGAATCCCGAACTACCGGTTTCGACAAGGACAGCATACCGCCGGTCAGCGAGATGACTTCCAGTTGTCCCTGGGTGCGGCGGCCGTCTTCGAATCGAAGTACCGCGTGCGTTGTGTCGGTCAAACTCAGGCGCTGGGCCCGGCGATCAGGTTTTGGATGGGGGAGGGCGTTCACAGCCTGAGTATCGTACTTGTGCCCATGAAGGAGGAGATTACGGAAGGACCTGCCATGGTGCTGTTACCCCCGGGATGCCCAGAACCACCACCGCCCACTGCCGAGCTTCGCTCGGCCTGGATGGGCGGCCGTCCCTCCATCGCAGCCCCTTCGCCTTCGCTCACGGCGGGCCCCCGGCTGTCGGGAGCAAGGTTCCGCAGTTTTCGGAAATCAGCAAAAGGCTGGAGCCGCCGCCCCTCAGATCTCTTGTCCCGGCTCCGCGATCAACTGGTGTCCTGCATCCCGCAATAAGTCCAGTGCCTTCGCGGCCAACTCTTCTTTGACCAGAACGTAGTCGGTGTCAAAGGTCGCGACGGCGAAAATGGGTACTCCACCTTTAGCCAGCGGATCGAGGAAAGATGCCAGAACTCCGGTCTGCGAAAAGGGGAAGGGGCCTTGCAGCTTGAAGCAGGTCCAGGGAGTTTCGCATATCGCGCTGCCGGGCGCATGTTCGGCAGGGCAAACGATGGACAGCTCATCGGTGGTTCGGGTTATTGACGTGAAGGGCGTGCTCGCCGTTAAGTGTGGGGCTGGAGCATTCGCGGGCAGGCGGCAGATTGCGAAGCTTCCCGGGAGTCGTTGGAACCTTAGCTTCATGAGTGTAATCGTAGCGAACAAAGACTGCCGAGCTTCGCTCGGCCTGGACGGGCGGGACGCCCGTCCCTCCATCGCCCTAAGTGATCCCTGCCGCTTTTTTCACTGCGGCTCTTGCCAGCAGGCGGGTTGAATCCAGCGTGGGCAGCGATGAGGCCTCGGGCGCGACCAGCAGTGGAATCTCGGTGCATCCCAGCACGACCGCGTCACAGCCCTGGTCCGCCAGTCCTCGGATTACCTCCTGGAAGTACGCCAGAGAACGCGAAGTGAACTGCGCGTTCACCAGTTCGTCAAAGATGATCTGGTTGATCCGTTCGCGCTCTTGCAGGCCGGGGATACGGTGTTCGAGACCGGCCGCCTTCAGCTTCTCCGGATACACCGGCCCTTCCATGAGGTAGCGCGTTCCCAGCACGCCCAGCCGTTTGTAGCCACTTCGTCCAGCCTGATTCGCGACTTCTTTCGCAATATGCAGCCAGGGACGCGGCGAACGGTGCTCGACCAGATCGAATACCTGGTGAATGGTATTGTCGGGGCAAATCAGAAAGTCCGCCCCCGTTCTTGCCAGCTTCTCGGCCGACGACAAGATCAACTCCGCCACCCCCGGCCAATCGTTGGCGTAGATACATCTCATGTAACGCGCCAGAGAATGGGTATGCATCGAGACTTCGGGATGGTCGTGCTGCCCCAGCAACTGGCCGCCTTCGAGGGCAATGGTGCGGTAGCAGAGCGCAGCACCCTCCGCGCTGCAGGCGACGATGCCGATATGCTGGGTCATGGAAGGTTTGCTCTGGTTCACTGTTGTCCGGCCAATTTCTCCACCTGCTGGAGCATTCTGTCTAGGGCCTCGCGGGAATAGTACTTGCCGCCCAACACTACCCCAAAAATTTTGCGGGTGTTTCGGATGTCCTGCAAAGGGTTTGCGTCCAGCAATACCAGATCGGCCACGCGCCCTGCTTGTGCGACGCCGTACTTGTCCTGCATGGCGAGAAACCGGGCCGGGTCCGAGGTGGCCGCCCGCAGTGCCTGCAGCGGCGTGAATCCGCTCTTTACCAGCCACTCCAGCTCGTCATGCAAACTGAACCCCGGAAATACCAAAGGGTCCGGCCCGTCGGTGCCGGCCATAAACAGAACCCCAGCGCTGTGCATTGCCCCTACCAACTCCACGTCGCGAGCTGCTTCGGCTTTCAGGCCCGCCAGTTCCTCCGGCGAAGTGTTTTCCCGGAGCTTCGCGGGATTCCACTGTCCCCTCACTGAGGCGGGAACATACTTGAGTCGCGAATCACTCTCCAGATTCGGATCATCAATCCGGCTGCCGGTCTCGGTCCACACCAGGGTCGGCACTTGCCAGGTATTGTTGTGCGCGATCTGGAAGAACAGCGTTTGTGCCTTGGCCGGATCGTATGTGTCCATCACCTGGGCCCCGAGTTTCCCGTAGGCCGCGTAATCATGATTCGCCAACGCGGTGAGTGCCTGAGCGCGAAGCTCCCCTTCCCGCGACGAGCAAGCCAGCAGGATTCCAGTCAGGTGCTCGATGCTTCTCTGTCTCGCAGCGACGGCCTCGAGAGCGCTGACCGAATAGGGAACGTGCCCCACGAATGGGATTTTCTGTTTCGCCGATTCGTCGGCGATGGCAAAGTACGAATCGCGCGGAATATTGGAGAGTATTTTGACGAAATCCACGCCCTGGCTTTTCACTGTATCTACGGCGCGCCGGGCCTCTTCGGGCGTATTCACGGCGATGGTCTGCGAATCGGTCTTTCCTCCCGCCAGAAACGGGCCCGCGAGAACCATGTGCGGGCCCAGCAACTCACCACTTTCGATCCGCTTGCGCCTGCGCTCGATCACATCCGCATCTCCGCCCATGTCGCGCACGCCGGTCACTCCATTGGCGATGTAGAGGGGATAGATCACTCTTTCATCCCACGCCGGGGACACAAAGGCGCTGTGCACGTGCATGTCCCAGAGTCCGGGGATCAAATATTTGCCGGTCGCATTGATGATCTGGATGTCCCGCCCTTCGGGCACAAAGCCCACCTTCCCCACTCCCACGATCCGGTCCCGGTTGACGACAACGGTTACTCCCGGCTCGATTCCACCGTCACGGGTGTTCACCACGCTGACGTTGGTAAAGACAAGCGTCGGAGGCGCAGTCTTCGCTGGCGACTTGGCGACCGCGAATGTAGTCAGACAAAGGCAAACGAGTAAAGATGCGGGAAGAGATACCCTCGTTCTGCTTTTTCCCGCAGTGAGGGCGGGACAGTAGCGCCGCCGTTCCGGCGGCCGTCCAGCGGGCGTCCCGCCCGCCGCTACAGGGATGTAAGAAGCGCGAGACGCCTTCATGCCCCAAGCTCCAGGAGAATCCAGTCAGGAAAGGCTAAGTGTGGGCTGCCGCCGCGTCAAACAAATTCAGGAACGATAGTTTTTTTTCCGCCGGAAGAAAGGATGCTTCAAAGGAATTGCGCGCCAGTTCCCGCAAGTGCTCGTCGGTGAAACCGAATAGCTGCTGGGCCAACTGGTACTCCCGCGCCAGGGAGGTACGAAACATCGCGGGATCGTCAGTGTTCAGCGTAATCATCACGCCCTGGTCGAAGTATTGACGCACGGGATGAGCGCTGAGCGTTGGGCAAGCACCGGTACGCAGATTGCTCGAAAGGCAGATCTCCAACGGGACTTGGCGGGTGGCCAGTTCCTCCACCAGTTCCGTGTCCTGCGCAGCCGTGAGTCCGTGTCCGATGCGTTCCGCGCGGAGATTGAGCGCGCCCCAGATGGATTCCGGGCCGGCATTTTCACCGGCGTGAGCGGTCAGGTGCAACCCATTGTCGGAGGCGAAGGCGTAGGCGTCACGGAACAATTCCGGTGGCCCCTTCTGCTCGTCGCCGCCGATGCCGACCGCCACCACGTCGCGGTCGCGAAAACGCACCGCGGTGCCGAAGACTTCACGGGCGGCGCCCGGCCCAAACTGGCGTACTGCATCGAAGATCCACAACAGGGAGACGCCGAAATCACGTTCACCCTTCCGGCGTCCGCGATCCAGACCTTCGAAAATGGCGTTGAAGTCCTGCTTGCGCCAAAGACAAACCCCCACCGATACGTACACTTCGGCGTGCAGCACATTTCCCGCCTTCAGCTTTTCCATCAGCCGGTAGGTGATGAGCTCATAGTCATCCGCGGTCTGAAGATCTTCGGTTACCACCTTGAAGGCCATCAGAAACCCGTTAAAGTCCTCGTAGCGGTAAAGTTGCTCGATCTCCGAAAGCGTGCTGGTCTTGCCGTGACGCCTCCTGAGTTCGATCAAAGTAGTCGGATCGATCGAACCCTCAAGATGAAGATGCAGCTCCGCCTTGGGCAGGGTAACCAGAAACGAGCTGGGCTGCGAGGCCATGATTTCAGATTGTAGATGGAAGAGGGCAGATTTGCCGAGCAATTCAGATTTCAGATTGTGGATTTCAGATTGCAGACTTAAGACCGTGGAGAGTGAGTCTTGTAGCGTTGCAATCTGCAATCTCAAATCTCCAATTTCACTGCCCCTTGGCTCTGGCGAACTCACTGTTGTGCCGGCTGTAAAAAATGTAGATGCAGAGGCCGAGCGCGAGCCAGATGACAAAGCGAAGCCAGGTGATCACCGTCAGTCCGGTCATCAGTCCACCACACAACACCACCGAGATCAGCGGAAACCAGGGAACGAAGGGCACGCGGAAGGCGCGTGGCCGGTCGGGCTGCCGGCGCCGCAAAAAGATGACGCCCATCGATACCAGAACGAAAGCGAACAGGGTGCCGATGTTGGAAAGATCGGCAGCATCGCCGATATCCACCAGCCCCGCGGGAATTCCCACTGCGAAGCAGGCAATCCAGGTGGACCAGTGCGGCGTCTTGTACTTGGGATGGACTGCGGAAAACAGCTTCGGCAAAAGGCCGTCGCGCGACATGGCATACCAGATACGCGCCTGGCCGTACTGAAACACCAGCAGCGACGAAATCATGCCAGTGAGCGCGCCCACCACGATTACAGACCGGAAGAACGGGTGCGCTCCCAGTTGCTTCAATGCGTAGGCGACGGGCGCCTCCGCAGCCTCGCCGGAAACGAAAGTCGTGTACTTCATCATGCCGAGCAGCACGATGGCAACACCAACATAGAGGATGGTGCAAATAATCAGGGACGCGATAATTCCGAAGGGCAAGTCGCGTTGTGGGGTTTTACATTCCTCGGCTGCGGTCGACACCGAATCGAAACCAATGTAGGTGAAGAATACGATTGCACCGCCGGTCACGATTCCGGCGAACCCGGAAGGGGCAAACGGCGTCCAGTTGGCGGGATTGATGAGCATGCCGCCTACCACCAGAAAGGTAAGAATCGCTCCGATTTTGACCAGTACCATGACATTGTTGGCGCCGGCCGATTCCTTGACCCCACGGACCAGCAGCAACGTCAGGATAAAGACGATGAGAAAGCCGGGAACATTAAAATAGGACCCTGTCCACTTCCCCGACGCCCACACCGGGCTGGCCCAGTGATCGGGCAGATTGACGCCGAACGCGGCAAGCTGAGCCTTGGCGTACCCGCTGAACCCGACCGCCACCGCAACATTGCTGACCACATATTCCAGGATCAGATCCCAGCCGATGACCCAGGCAAAAATTTCACCCAGAGTGGCGTAGGAATAAGTGTAGGCGCTGCCCGCGATCGGGATCATCGAGGCCAGCTCGGCGTAGCACAGGCCGGCAAAGCTGCACGCCACCGCGACCAGGAGAAACGAGATTGCGATGGACGGGCCGGCTGGAGGGCGTCCGTGCATCAGCGCGCCCGCCGTGCTTCCCGTCCGCAGGAAGTTTCCGATCAGGTCCAAAACCTGCGCATGCAGGATGGAAGGAGCCTCGAAGTGCTCTCCCGCCGCCGCGGTGCCGGTGAGGACGAAAATCCCGGAGCCAATGATGGCGCCGATACCCAGCGCGGTGAGCGACCACGGGCCCAGGGTTTTTTTCAGGCGATGTCCGGGCTCGTCGGCTTCCGCAATCAGTTTGTCGATGGACTTGCAGCAGAGAACTTGCCGGTCGGAGGTGCGTACGGTTGGTTGTGCCAAAGGGTTTCGGTCTCCTCAATAGGCGACCGTGTGGGGGCGGGTCTTTGACCCGCCCTGCCCGGCTCACAGACCCGGGCCCACACAGTAATCATTTACCGCTTCGCCGTGCCGCGGGCCAGCTTTTTCACTTTGCGCTTCGCCGAACCGCGCGCGTATTCGCGCGGCTTCAGCGGATTCTCCGTCTTGCGCTTCTTGCGTACCGCGCGCTTGGCTTTCTTCCGTTCTTCCTTGCTAAGTGTGCTTGTGTTTGCCATGAGTGCTGTTGATTCTCCTCAGAAAAATTAGCTTAAAATTAGCTTTTAGCTCTTAGCCTTTAGCTTCTAGCCACAACATTTCGGAGCCTTGACCCTCTGGCTAAAAGCTAACCGCTAAAGGCTAAGAGCTTCTTTCCAGTTGCGCATACTTTTCCACCAGCTTCTTCAAACCGAAGCGAGGGAATTGTACCGTAATCTTGGCATCTTCACCCTCTCCTTCGCGCTGGTAGACGGTGCCTTCGCCATATTTCGGGTGGCGGACCTTCTGCCCGAGGCGGAAACCTCTCTTGCCCGCAGGTGTCACCAGAGGCTGTTTCGGAAGGCTGAATTTCTTGCCCCGCGAGGCGAAGAACTCGGCGATGTTGTCGATGGAATTGTAGGACTTGCCGGAATAGGATGACGGTGCTTGCTTTGTGTGGCCCGCCCAACTCGCACTCTGATCCTCATCCTCGTAGGCATAGTGAGCGGATTCCGGTTCGTGCTCATGTGGCCGCGGGCGACCCGCCCGCGCTTCGCCGCCGGAGGGCGAGTCGCCCACACGAACTCTCCTTCGGGACCCGCCCAGTTCTTCCACCAACCCCGCCGGCACCTCCTCCAGAAACCGCGATGGGATACTGGCCTCGGGCAGATCGGTACCGTAACGACGGCGGTAAACCGCCCGGGTCAGAATCAGCGTGTCCATGGCCCGCGTCATGCCTACGTAACAAAGCCTCCGCTCTTCTTCGATGTCGTCAGGCTGCAGAAACGTTCGTGAGTGCGGGAACAGGCCTTCTTCCAGACCACCCAAAAATACCAAGGGAAATTCCAGGCCCTTGGCGGCATGCAGCGTCATCAGGGTGATCTGGGCAGCTTCGTCGTAAGCGTCGGCATCGCTGACCAGGGCGGCATGATCCAGAAACTGGTCTAGCGTCTCGCCGCGGTCGCGGGAATCCATCGCTGCGTTGACCAGTTCGCGCAGGTTTTCCACGCGCGAGTCGGCCTCAGGCGTGTTCTCCTCTTCGAGCAATTTGATGTAGCCGGTGCGGTCGATCAGAAACTTCAGGATGTCGGCCGTACTGGCAGTCGGAGCCTCGGCATTTGTAGCCTCGACTCTTGTAGCGCCGGCATCCTGCCGGCTGTCGTGGAGGCGTCCTGCCTCCACATCGTCAAGCTGCGCCGCCACAATATCCGGCGACGATGTGATCTCAGGCACGTCTTCCTCAACAGAACCGAAATCAAACGAGAAATTGTCTGGACTGAACTCAGTGTCATCGTCGGCCAAGTCTTCCGGTGCCTCATCTTGTTCCGCTTCCGCATTTTCCCGCGCCGTCTCTTCCAGCCGCTCCGCGTAAGTTCCGCCCAGAATGGCGCGCCCATCCTCAATCAGGCTGGTGAATCCCTTCAGCGCCGCCAGCGCCCGCTGTGGCAGAAGCTGACGCTTGACTACTTCCGCGATCGCGCCCCACAAGGACAGCCCGGTCTCGAGCGCGACCCGCTCCACGGTTTCAATACTCGTCCTGCCCAGGCCGCGTACCGGCGTGTTGATTACGCGCAGCAGCGAGATCGAGTCATCCGGGTTGTGAATGACTTTGAGATACGAAATCATGTCCTTGATCTCGGCCCGCTCGTAGAACGAAAAACCGCCGACCACGTGATACTTCAACTGATATCGGCGCATGGCCTCTTCAAACAACCGTGACTGGGAATTTGTGCGGTAAAGAACCGCGGCGCGTGCGGTTTCCCCCTGATCGATGGCTTCGCGCAGGTATTTCGCAATGTAGTCGGCGGCGAAGAGAGACTCGTTTTCACCGTCCGGAGCTTCGTAGTAGCCGATCTTGGTCCCGCCCTGTCGTGAGGTCCAAAGATTCTTGCCCTTGCGCTTGAGATTGTTCGAGACCACGGCTGAAGCCGCCTGCAGGATGTTCTGGGTCGAGCGATAGTTCTGTTCCAGGCGAATGATTTTGGCTTCGGGAAAGTCTTTCTCAAATTCCAATATGTTGCGGATGTCGGCCCCGCGCCAGGAATAGATGGACTGGTCTTCATCGCCCACAGCGCAGATATTGTGATGGCTTCCCGCCAACAGAAGCATAAGTTCATACTGCGGGCGGTTGGTGTCCTGGTACTCATCAATCATCACGTACTGGAAGCGCCGGTTGTAATAATCGCGAGCCGCAGGCACAGCTTTCAGCAGGCGCACGGTCTCCAGCAGCAGATCGTCGAAATCGAGGGCGTTAGCTTTGCGCAGCTCCTTGCGATACTCCTCATAGATGTGGGCGACTTTTTCCGTCTTGAGATCGCCCGACTGCAGATAAACCTCCTGCGGATCGAGCATGTGATTCTTGGCCCACGAAATATGAGACAGCACCGAGCGCGGCGTGGTCTGCTTGTCATCAATGCCGAGGCGCCGCATAACCGACTTGACTAGCTGCTGCTGGTCGGCCTCGTCATAAATGACAAAGCTCTTGGTCAGGCCAATGGGAAGCACACCGGGCACCGCCGAAGGAATGCGCAGTTGTTCGACATCCCGCCGCAACACGCGCACGCAGAAAGAATGAAAGGTCGAGATCACCGGTTTGGCGACGGACAGGCCACCCACCAGCTTGTCCACCCGTTCCACCATCTCCTGCGCGGCCTTGTTGGTGAAAGTCATGGCCAGGACGGAGTCCGCCATGACGCCGCGATTCTCGATTAGATAGGCGATGCGGTAGGTGATGACCCGCGTCTTGCCGCTGCCCGCGCCCGCCAGGATGAGCACCGGCCCATCCGTGGTTTCAACGGCTTCGCGCTGCTGCGGGTTAAGTTGATTTAAGAAAGACAAATGGGGGAGAGCTCCGGGTTCTCTGATGTTCGCTCACTAATTTTACAGGGGATTGGCGAGTCGCGAGCGCCGCCTACACCCATACGCCGGCCGGCGCCCCCGCGGATGCGCAGTCCGTCGGCGCGATCGGTGAAATAGCGGGCATTGATTTCTTCTGCTCCCAATATCTCAGTACGCTGAAATCCTAAATTCTTGAGTTCCTCGGTGAGTTCCGGTGGCCGGAAGAAGAGTTGAAAGGGCTCGTCCGCTGCCGCGACCCGCCGCGACAATGCGTAAACCGCCACGCGCTCTGCCCAGCTGAGCAACTTGGAGTCCACGGCGAAATCGAAGACTACGCCGCTCCCCGGAGGCATCTTCGCAATGAAGCTCAGTGTCGCCATGCACGATTCCCGCGTCAGATAAGGCACCACCCCGAGCCAGGAGAAGAATGCGGGCAAGTTCCGCAGCCAATTGTTGGCGCTCAAAATCCACCGGCGCGAATACCAGGGACTGAGGGACTTCAATGCCAGCCCGCTGCAAGCTCTCGCGCTTCCAGGCTTGGGTCGCAGGATGGTCCACCTCAAAAACGCGCAAGCCCAGCGGATAAGGATTGCGGCACGCGAAAGTGTCGAGACCGGCGCCGAGAACGACGTATTGCGCCACGCCTTGCCTGATCGCCTTCGCCAGTTGATCTTCGGCATAACGGCCGCGTGCCGCGATAAATGCCCGAAAGGCGCGAGCGATGGAACTCTCAGCCTCTTTCTGACTCGACCGCAGTTTTTCGGCTGCTTCACTCCCAATGATCGCCAGGGCCAGAGGATCGTCCAGCACTCTGGGATGGTCAAAAAGCTGGTGCGCGGCGCGCGCCGAATCGCAACCCGATGGGCTGTCCTGCTGAATTTTCCTTGTTGCAACGTTAATATCCCGTCTCCGCCGCCCGTGCCGCTTTGCACTCCTCGCACGGACAAACGTCCCGCAAGAACTGCCACGAATAAATGCCCAGCTCGTGACCGTCATTCCAGTGGAATTTGATGGCGTATTTGCCCACTCCCTCGGCCGAGAGCGGCTTGGCTGCCTCCTTGAACATGGGAAACGCGCCCGGCGCGAGTTTGGGCCGCTCCCCTGGCTTACGGCCTGATTTACCGCGCTCGTCGTCGCACAAGGCGCAGGGACAGGCATCCCGCAAGAACGGGAACGGATAATGGGAGTGGTGGCCGTCCTTCCACTCGATGTCCATCCCTGTCCCTGTGGTCAGGTTGACTTTCACGGATTTTGGATCCGGGCTCGTCACTTTTTTAGTATCGCATAGTCTCAAGAGGAGCTATGTCTATGCGGGACTATAAGATACGTTAGCCCAATTTTTCTCTTGACATCAGGAACGAAGATATTTAACTTAACGATGTTAACTAAACATTGTTAATCAACATAACAGTGTAACAGGACAAAGCGATGGGCGTAAAAGAGCGGCGCGAACGCGAGAAGTCG
>WNEZ01006812.1_pt1 | contig 32617 bp, 31 predicted proteins | sample 5400521 | NCBI WGS metagenome assembly WNEZ01 (sample SAMN13153339, study PRJNA577476) | soil metagenome | isolation source: 120 cm saprolite under Douglas fir tree site 2 hole 1 replicate 1 | place: USA:California | collected 2015-04-18 | reverse complement strand
ATCGAGATCCAGGTGGCGTAGTCTGTAACGCATGAGAAGGTCCTTTCTGACCAACGGATTCTTTTACGTATCCTTAGTATGTCAGATATGGTCCTTCTCCTGGATTTCTTCCCCCTTTCTTCTTATTTGAACAGTATTGGCCCTTGCGGTTGCCCTGTCTGGGGGCTGGTAAGCCCTAGTAGCTAGTTTCGGAGGACGGATTTGAAATACGACGAGTTCATTGCACAAGTGCAGCGCCGAATTGGTCTTGGTTCGCGTGAAGAAGCAGAGCGTGCGACGCGTGCAACGCTGGAGACACTGGGTGAACGACTGGCGGGAGGTGAGCCAAAAGACCTCGCTTCGCAGCTTCCGCCTGAGATCGGGGTATACCTTCTGCAACCATTAGCAGGAGCTGGCGAGGACCTTTCGCTGGACGAATTCTTTCAGCGCGTGAGTGTTCAGGAAGGTGTACCACTTGCAGAAGCTACTTACTATGCACGAGTAATCATCGCGCTGTTGAGTGAAGTTGTGACCATGGGCCTGATCGAAAACGTCAAAGCTCAACTCCCTGCTGATTTCCACCAACTCTTTGAAGTGGAATATGAAGGACAGGTGCCGGGTCAAGGGGTGATCGATACATCGGTCATCGAGGAAGAAGGCATGTAGGGATAATCTATAACCAGAGCGGGGTAATCTGCGTAGATAGAGATTAGAAATACAGAGTTTTGCGCGGTGTCAAGACTGGCGACCAGGTGGCATAATGCAGCGTAGTGGCGATCCCTTGCGGTCGCCAGGTTGGCTGCCACGTGGTGCAGAGGCGCACAATGCGGCGGCCATCTTCTTGTGGCGATCCCTTGCGCTGCGAAGCATCGCCGGAGGCGCTTGCCAGGTTGACTGCCACGCTGCCTGCAACACACCCTGCAAATTATACTGAATAACCTGAACAGTAAGGATGATTATGCGTATTATACTCTACCTTGGCAAAGGCGGCGTGGGCAAGACAACCATCGCCGCAGCCACCGCAGTCCGTTCCGCCATGCTCGGCAAGCGCACACTCGTTGTCAGCACCGACCTGGCGCACAGTCTCGCCGATTGCCTCAACATCCCACTTGCCTCAAACCCAAAAGAACTCTCAGCCAACCTGTGGGCACAAGAAGTCAACGTACTCGACGAGATGCGGCGTGGTTGGAGCAAAGTGCAAAATACTATGAGTAAAGTGTTGCGCAAACAGGGCATGGACGCCGTTATGGCAGAAGAACTGGCGCTCATTCCCGGTATGGACGAGATCGTTGGCCTCAGCAACATCTATCGCAACGCTCGTGATGGCGACTTTGAAGTGGTCATCATCGACGCTGCCCCCACCGGCGAGACGGTCCGTCTCCTCAGCATGCCAGACACCTTCCAGTGGTACGCGCAGCGTATCATGGGCAGCAACGCCCTCAATCTGGCCCGGCCATTGATCAGAGCCTTTGTGCCTACCGTCGAGATCCTGGATGCTGTGAAGCTGATGAGCGAACGGGTCAAATCGCTGCGTGAAGTGCTAAGCAACCCCGACATCAGTTCCTATCGCCCGGTCGTCAACCCCGAACGTATGGTCATCAAAGAAGCGCTGCGTGCCGAAACCTACCTTGCTCTCTTCGGCTACCCGATTGACAGCGTAGTCTGCAACCGCGTCATCCAACCCGGCAATTATCAAGACACCTTCATGCAGGAAATCTACCATAACCAGGAGAAGCTACGCCTGCAGATTCACCAGACCTTTGCGCCATTGCCTATCTGGGAGGCCCCCTACTACTCCCACGAAATTCTTGGTATTCCTCAACTTACCCGCCTGGCCCAGACCATCTTCGGCGACCAGGACCCCACCCAAGTCTTCTACCGTGGCCAGCTACAAGAGGTGAAGCGCATAGGCGATACGTACGTCCTGCGTCTCCCATTGCCACACGTCGAGATGGACAAAGTGCTCATGACCAAAAAAGGCGACGAGATGATCGTCGAGATTGGCAACTTCAAACGCGATATCACCCTGCCTTCCATCCTGGCAAATCAAGAGGCAAAGCTGGCCCGGTTCGTCAACAAGGCGTTGGAGATTCATTTCAGTGCGCCAGTAGAGGAAGAGACAGAGAAGTCAGCGTAGGTTTCAGCCTGGAGCCATCATCCTCGGCTGGTTCAAAGAATGGGCATTCTAGGGGTCACCCATGCGCCTAAGCAGAGGCTCATTATGCCCGCAGTGAACCATCGCTTCCCGGACGAACATTAGAACGATGAGTGATATTAAAGTAGCTTGTAGGTGCGGAGAGACTATGTTATCATATGAACAAGAGCTGGTCCGGGACCTGATTGCCATTGTCACTGTGTTTAGTGCCAGGCTCCAGGGACTGAGATCATACAGGAAAGTGCTGAAAGAGGCTGCACTGCAAAAAGAGTAGGACAGGTTCTATGAATCGGGCGCATGTGATTAGGCTCAATCCAACACCAGAACAAGAAGTCTACTTTCGCAAAGCATGTGGGGTGGCACGCCATGCGTATAACTGGGCACTTGCACGCTGGAAAGACTATCGGGCAGAGGGGAAATGGGTCAAGATGAAAGACCTCAAGGCGGAGTATAACAGGATCAAGGGTGAGCAGTTCCCCTGGTGCTATGAGGTCACGAAATGCGCTCCCGAACAAGAGTTTAGCCATCTTGGGCAAGCCTTTGATAACTACTGGCGGATGAAGAAGGAAGGGACCCTTCCGAAACTCAAGCATCCGCGCCAGGATGGGGAAGAAGGTGGCTTTCCGCGTTTCAAAAGCAAGAAACGGGATCGATTGAGCTTCTATCTTGCTAATGATAAATTTTCTGTCGATGGGCAGACGATACGTATCCCCAAGCTTGGAACTGTCAACATGACCGAAGCGCTTCGCTTTCAAGGCAAGATCATGAGTGCCGTCATTTCCTCTCGTGCAGGCTGGTGGTTCGTCTCCATCTTGGTAGAGGTTGAGCATGAAGTACCAACCCATAGCGGTGGAGCCGTTGGGATAGACCTGGGCATCAAGACCGAAGCCTCATGTAGTGATGGCGTGGTGTTTGAGAACCAAAAGCACTATCGCCAGGGCTTAGGACGCATCAAGGGCTTAAGCAAGGGATTATCCCGCAAAGTAGAGGGGAGCCAGAACTGGTGGAAAACTACCCGCAAGCTTGCAAAGGCTCACTATCGCGTAGCGTGTCAGCGGCAAGATACCCTGCATAAGATGACGACCTATCTCGCCAGAACCTATGCATTGATTGGCCTGGAAGATCTCAATACCAAAGGGATGCTTGCCAACCATTGTTTAGCGCAAGCAGTCAGCGATGCCAGTTTCTTCGAGGTACAGCGCCAACTTCTCTACAAGACTGAGCAGCATGGTGGATATGTCCAACTGGTGGATAGATGGTATCCCTCAAGCAAAACATGCCACTCCTGTGGCTGGATGAAGGAAGATCTGGCACTTGATGACCGCGAGTGGGCATGTGAACAATGCGGAGCGGTCAATGAGCGTGATTTCAATGCATCCTTGAACATCAGGGATGAAGCCCTCCGTTTGGTAACGGATGTCCTGGTTGTGGCTTCGTCGGGACAGAAATTCGCCTGTGGAGCGGGAAGCGCTGGCTCTCTACGTGTAGAGAGTGAAACTTTCTGCGATGAAGCAGGTACGAAGGTGTTGTAAAGACGTTTTACTACATTGTAGAAAGCAGGCGAAGACACAACACGATACAGATGGGCGTAGGAGACCTGGGTAAGCAACCTGCACACCCGAAGGAAGAGCAGGAGAAGTCGGCGTAGATTCCAGCTTTGATGATGTTAAAGTAGCTTGTAGGTGCGGAGAGACTATGTTATCATAGGGATGGTGGCATCAGTAGCTGACTCGCCAGGAAGGCGAAGACACAACACGATACAGATGGGCGTAGGAGACCTGGGTAAGCAACCTGCACACCTGAAGGGAGAGCACCATGGCCAAAGAAATTGAACGCGAGGTAGTGTACTACTATGACTCCCACCCCACCAAGGAGGATTTGATGGGGGAAACCTCGTTGCATCGAGATCTGACGAGCTATCTCGCGCTGGTACTCAAATGGCTTTTCCATGGCCAGGTCTGTTCCATCCATGAAAACCTCAACTTCTACCAGACGGATAATTACAAAGAGTATCCTCTGGCCCCAGACATTGCTGTGATCAAAGGGGTTGAGCGTTTGCCTCTGACCAGTTGGCGCGTGGGCAAGACAGGGTCGGCTCCCCAGGTGGTCTTCGAGATCGCCTCCGTCGAGACCTGGAAGAAGGATTTGCAGGAGAAACCTGGAGGGTATGCACAGATGGGCGTGAAAGAATTCTTTGCCTATGATCCCAACGATCCCACAATCAGCAGAACGAGTTCGCGCCGACTGTGGGGTTGGCACCTGGAGAAAGCAACTGGTGAGATGCACGAAATGCCGCTACGCTCCGATGGTAGTCTGTGGAGTCCGCACCTGGAAAGCTATCTGATGCCAGATCGGCAATATCTGCGCCTCTATGATGGCCAGTGGCATCGCCGACTCACCGAAGCGGAGGCAAAAGACAAGCAAGCCAGAGAGGAAACTAAACGAGCAGAGGAGGAAGCCGAGGCCAGGCGTGCAGCAGAGAGGCGAGCTGAGATATTGGCTGAAAAGATGCGCTCGCTTGGGATTGATCCCGACTCCCTATGACGGTCTGAAATGAATTTTGTTTGTAACAATGTCAACGCACACCAACACCGTGCTCGTGCCATACATAGCGCGAGCACGCAAAGTCTTACAACTCGAACAACGTGCCAACCATCAAGATACCGTCGTCAAACCCGGCGGACTGGAAGTCTTTGTCGTCCGTTGGGCGGATGAAACCAGCACCGTCTGTAGAAACGCCGGCCTCGATCTCAAACCCATTCATCGCTTCACCGAACACCTCGAAGGCTATCGGCGCCAGGACCCCATGCAACGCGCCTCCAGCTTGCGTGCCGCCCTCGCCATACTCGACGAGATGGACAACCATGCGCAAAATAGCCGAACAGCATTCTCTCCTCCTCCTTCCTCTTCCCTCACTTCGGTCAAAACACCCACTCCGGCAAACCCTGTCAAAACCAACAAAGCCTCCGACAAAACCGACGGCAAGGCTCCGCCTGCGCTTCCCCAAACCAGGCCACAAAACCCCATTCGCCTCGAAGCAGGTATGTCGCCGGGTCACACTTCCCTCACCCTGTTGAGCGCCGATGTTACCGCCGTACCTGGCGTAGGACCATCCGTTGCTGCACGGCTGCACAATCTTGGTATCCGCACTGTACGTGACCTGCTTTTTTATTTCCCACGCGACCATCGCGATTACAGCAAACTCGAAAAAATCGCCACCATCCCCTTGGGTGAAGTCACCACCACCCTCGGACTTATCTGGGAAGTAGAAAGCACACGCACCAGCGGTGGGCGCGTACGTACCATCGCCACTATTTCGGACGATACCGGCAAACTGCGCGTCTCATGGTTTAATCAGCCCTACCTGCAAAAACAATTGAGTGCAGCCAAAGGCTCCTACCTCGTCGTGACCGGCGTCAAGCAACGCTTCGGCAACAAAATCGAATTCTCCGTACGCAGCCACGAGCTTCCCGAACAGGGGGATCTGTTGAACACGGGACGCCTAGTGCCCACCTACCCACTCACCGAAGGGCTGCACGCCAGGGCACTGCGACGTTTCACAAAATGGGTCGTCGATCGCTACGCAGCTATGGTCCCCGACCATCTCCCCACATCAATACGTGCCGCCGGCAAACTCATGCCCCTGCCAGAGGCCATCTCGCACATCCACTACCCCGAAAACGAGCAAGCACTCAACGCTGCCCGCCGTCGCCTGGCCTTCGACGAACTATTCTTGATCCAACTCGGCATGCAAGAGCGACGCACGCGCTGGCAACAAGAAGGTCCACGCGGCAATGCCTTCAAAATCGACCTCTCAAGAATTTTTATTGACGCCGATGCGCCAGGGGCGTCGAGTATAGTAGGGGCGGGGCTTGCCCCCGCCCTGGAAGGCAACGCCCCTGCCATGGAAGGCAACGCCTCCACCCTGGAACCGGAACCCACCCTGATGAATTCAACGCTCTGGTCCCCGCTTGCCACCAGTGAGCCGTTTGAAGCAACATTGCCGTTTCGCTTCACCAGAGCACAGAGGCGCGTGATCGTTGAGATTTTTGCCGACCTCGCGCAGACAAAACCCATGAGCCGCCTCTTGCAGGGCGACGTTGGCTCCGGCAAAACCGTCGTAGCAGCCGCAGCTCTACTCATGGCCGCCATCAATGGCTACCAGAGTGTCCTTATGGCCCCCACAGAAATCCTGGCTGAGCAGCACGCGCGCAGCATCAGCGCCATGTTGGAACCATTTCAGCGTTTAGGCCTGGTCATCGTCGATGAACAGCACCGTTTCGGCGTGGAGCAGCGCGATACTCTGCGGCATAAGGGCTATCGCCCACATATGCTCGTCATGACGGCCACACCTATCCCGCGCACTCTGGCACTCACCCTCTATGGGGATCTTGACGTCTCTGTCATCGATGAACTCCCGCCTGGTCGGCAGAAGATCATCGCCCGTTGGCGCTCCGGTTCTCGTCGTGATGAAGCCTATAAAGCTATCTCCCACCAGATCGCCGAAGGTCGCCAGGCCTTCATCATCTGCCCGTTGATCGAAGAGTCCGAGACACTGGCCGTCAAGGCCGTCACCGTCGAATACGAACGCTTGAGCCGCGAGGTCTTTCCCACCCTGCGTCTCGGCCTGCTGCACGGCGCTATGAAGCCCGCCGACAAAGACCAGGTTATGCGTCGTTTCCGCGACCACGAACTCGACATTCTCGTAGCAACCTCCGTCATCGAAGTAGGCATCGACGTAGCCAATGCCACCGTTATGGTGATTGAGGACGCCGACCGTTTCGGCCTCTCGCAACTTCACCAACTGCGCGGGCGAGTCGGTCGCGGCCAGCATCAATCCTATTGCTACGTGCTCAGCGCCGACGCCAGCCTCCAGGCACAGGAGCGTCTCGAGGTATTCCAGGCAACCAATGACGGTTTTCGCCTGGCCGAAGAAGACCTGCGCCTGCGTGGCCCAGGCGACTTCTTCGGCGTGCGTCAGAGTGGCGTACCAGAACTGCGTGTCGCCAACTTGAGTGATACCGCTCTGATTGAGCTTGCCCGCTCTCTAGCCACAAAACTCTGGCACGACGATCCATACTTACGCAAACCGGAACACGCTGCACTCCGCGAGCGCATGCACCTCTTCTGGCAAAACTTCATGGCGCACTAAATGAACTTTGCGACAACCCTGACCCATCAGTCCAAAACTATAGACTCTTAGGCCTAACCGTGATATGATTGGTATCGGTATACACTGTCGTCTTTATGAGTTTTAACAAAATAAGCAAGCGTAGGGGCCGATTTATCGTGCCCATCGCCGATTTATCGGCCATCGAGAAACCTACCACATAGCCGGATTAATTTGTTAAAGTTCATGAGAGAGTTTCATACGGTCCCGTAAGTACCAGGAGAGTACTCTATGCATTTTAATTTGATTCAATGGCTGTTTACCGACCCGTTTACAGCAGCAACGAACGGTGGCCTGAGTGTACCAGAGGAGCCGTTTCATTTTTACGTTCCGTGGCTCATCTTTTGTAGCCTGGGTGTCCTGATCGCCTTCTACTACTCCGTCGAAGGTCGCAGACGTTTCTTCAAGAACATGCCAATCATCAAGTACATGCTTGACCGCTACATTGGTTGGTTTTCCGTCATCTGCGTGCTCGGCTATCCACTCATCTTCGCGCGTGCCTACCTTGATGCATACTTCTTCGCCTGGCGTTTCTGGCGCTACCTCTGGCTGGCTGCCCTTGTCGTCTGGGCGATTACGTGGATCGTGTACCTCATCCGCAAGTACCCCAGGGAGCGTGCGGAATTCCTGGCCTATCAGAACCGCCAGCAATACATCCCCAAGAGCAAACGCAAGGTCACATCTTCAAGGTGAATGGCTCCGCCTGCATCATCCTTGCCGGGGGGCGTAGCACACGCATGGGCACAAACAAAGCCTTGCTGCCGCTCCCTGGCAACCGGCACCTCACGTTCGTCGAGCATCTCGCCTCCACACTCATCCCCTTCTGCACTGAAACCATCCTCGTTGCCCGCGACTCGAACGACGCAGCCAACTATACCCTACCCGGCGTACAAGTCATAACCGACAAAGTCCCCGATCACGGACCCCTAATGGGCTTATACACAGGCCTGAGCGCCATCCAAGCCCAACGTGCACTAGTCGTAGCCGTTGACATGCCCTTTGTTCAACCCGCCCTTGTCTCATTCATCCTCTCTCAACCCCCGACCGACTCATTGCTGGTACCCCTGGTAAACAATGTACCGCAAGTCCTCCTGGCCATCTATCCCCACACGATCCTGCCGCTAATCGAAGATCGCTTACACGTGGGACGCCATGACCCCCGTTCTCTGCTAGAAGTAGCCCCGGTGCAGTATATCGAAGAGGCGCAACTACGCCTGGTTGACCCCGAGTTGCGCTCATTCGTGAATGTGAATACCCCTGAAGAACTGGAATATCTGCAAAGTTCTTAGCAACCCGCGCCGAAATCCCCCTTGATTCATCTATGGGGATGTAAGGCGCGTTCCTTATGGGAGTGGGGTGGTTGGGACCCTTGACATTATACATCTCTGTGCTGTATAATGTTTCTATGGAACAAGTGTCTCGATCCAACCACAATGTGACCTATGTGTGTCACTTTCACGTTGTCTGGTGTCCCAAATACCGGCGTAAGGTCCTCGTGAAAGGAGTTGATGACCGCTTGAAGCAAATCATCGCGCAGGTCTGTGCTGAGCATGATGCATTGATCGAAGAGATGGAAGTCATGCCCGATCACGTGCATCTACTCGTCAATGTAGACCCACAATTTGGCATTCATCGGCTCATGAAACTGGTCAAGGGACGTTCTTCACGGCTCTTACGCCAAGAGTTTCCCAAACTCAAGACGCAGATGCCGAGTCTATGGACGAACTCCTACTTCGTGGCAACGGTTGGAGGTGCACCGCTTGAGGTCATCAAGCAGTACATTGAAGGACAGAAGCATGTCTAGAAAAGCCTTCAAGTTTCGCCTTTATCCGACCAAGAAGCAAGAGAAGGTCCTCTTCTGGACACTGGCACGGTGCCGCGAGTTGTACAATGCCGCGTTATCGGAACGCAAGGACAGCTATCAGGCGCATCAACGTACCACCGTGAGCCAGAACCAGGAGACAGGGCAAGTGGTCGTGGCTACCATGATAGCCTCTCAGAAGGTCAAAACCGTGACCTACCTGCAACAGAAGCGGGATTTGCCAGATATCAAAGACTTGCGCGAAGAGTACCAGAACATCCATAGCCAGGTCTTGCAAGATGTGCTCTTGCGCCTCAAACGGGCTTTTGACGGCTTCTTCAGGCGGATTGAGCAGGGACAAGACCCAGGTTTCCCTCGCTTCCAAGGCAGGAATCGCTACAACAGTTTCACCTATCCCCAAGGTGGCTACAGCCTCACGCATGATAGCCATGTGTGCCTCTCGAAAATCGGTAGTATCAAAGTGAAACTGCATCGAGAGATGGAAGGCACCATCAAAACTGCCACGGTCAAGTATGAGGCGGGGCAATGGTCCATCGTCTTTTCCTGTGAGGTAGCACAACCCGAACCACTCCCACCCGTTGAGGGCGAGGTCGGCATAGACTTGGGCATTACCCACTTTGCTGCTCTTTCTGACGGGACGTTCATCGAGTCACCCCGCTATTATCGCAAAGCGCAAAAGACCTTGGCACGGCGACAACAGGCTGTATCCAGAAAGAAGCGGGGCAGTCATCGAAGAGCAAAGGCTGGCAAGCTCGTTGGCAAGGCACATCGCAAGATAGCGAACCAACGGCGGGACTTCCATCACAAACAAGCTAGGAAGTTGGTACAGGACCATCAAACCATCGTGTTTGAAGAGTTGCAAATCACGAATATCAGCAAGCGGGCCAAGCCAAAGCAGGATGAGAACGGGAAGTATCTTCCTAACGGGGCGGCAGCAAAAAGCGGATTGAACAAGAGCATCCTGGATGCAGGTTGGGGGCAATTTCAACAGATCGTCTCATACAAGGCAGAATGCGCCGGTCGAGAGGTCCTGAAAGTGAACCCTAGATATACCTCCCAGGTGTGCTCACAATGCGGCACGGTCAAGAAGAAATCCCTAGATGAGCGATGGCACTCGTGTGAGTGTGGCTGTGAACTAGACCGAGATACCAATGCCGCTCTAAACATTCTACGGCTTGGAAGAAGCCAACTGTCAGCAATGGCTGTAGAAGCCCCTTGGCTTTAGCCATGGGGTACTTCACAAAGGAATGACCTTACATGTTGCCGACGTCGAGCGCTCATTGGAGTTTTACACAAAAATTCCAGGATGTTTGGCAAATTACCTACACATGGGAGGCGGGATTGTTTTCTTTCCTTAGAAAGTGAGAGAACTAAGGAGAACCTCTCGTGCTTCATGTGCTTATGCGACGGTCACCCAACATCCTGGCACTCATATTATGCCTCAAGATCTTACATAAATGGTCAGAAAAATGTAAAAAGCTTGTAAGGAAATTGCAAAGGTTATTCGGGCTTCTCTCCCTGCCGCAACGGCTGCTCCGATTCTACCAACTACTTAACAGCAATCACTGCGATGCTCTGTCCCAGAGCCTCCGCATAGCGCTCCAGGGTAGAGAGTTTGGGGTCAATCTCGCCGCGCTCCAACCGGGCCAGCGCCGGTTGCGTCGTCCCCATCAGTGCTGCCACGGTCTTCTGCGATAATCCCATTTCAACCCGCTTGGCGGCCAGTTCGCGCAGCAGGCGGCGCTCCTTCAGCGCCGCGTCCACCATTGCTGGAAACGCGGGATTCTTGGCGGCGCGCTTTGTGATGTAGGCGTCGAGATCATCATACTGCTCAGCCATTGTTGCTCCTCCTTTCTCGAGAACATCTATATCATCTGTGGTATATAATATACCACGCGTGGTATATTATATACCACGCCATGATACTAGTCCCTCGCTAGTGGAATGACTGCTGGCCGCGTGACCTCCAATCAGCTAATCGCGTTTCTGCAAGTCTAATTTCCGAATCAGGAACTTTCTCTGTTTTCTTTCTTTCTCCTTGTCAGACAAGCGGACAACCAGCCATTTAGACTGGACCCAGAATGCCAGTGAGATACGCGCTGTGTTCCTTTCGCGCCTCTCGCCGCCGCCACCAGCCGAACTCCTGACCCCTACGCTTCTGCCAGAGGGTTGCTCCTGCTGCGCTCTTGTCCCCCACCATGCCTGCCTTCCTGAGCTGAAAGCGTTTTGGGCTGTCTCTCCACGCTGCTTGTTTCCTTCAGAAAGATCCGAAAACGAGCGACCGCAACGGATTCACGGGCTTCTTTACAAATACTGTATCGCTTGGCCCGATTCTACTCCTACATTATCTCCTATCCTCGAACGGGCTTCCCAGGCCATTCCGACCCAGCAGGTGGGCCTTTCCCCCTGGTGGAATCAGAGTTTCAATCCCGAACGGGCTTCCCAGGCCATTCCGACCAGGGCACGGGGGGCCTGTCGATCATATGGGAGTGCTTGTGGTTTCAATCCCGAACGGGCTTCCCAGGCCATTCCGACCCTGATAATGCTGCTCCATCTGTACCCGTTCCTTCTGGTTTCAATCCCGAACGGGCTTCCCAGGCCATTCCGACAGTACAATGATGAGAACGTATGGCGCGTAGTTTACTTGTTTCAATCCCGAACGGGCTTCCCAGGCCATTCCGACACAATACTGGGTCGGATGTCACAGCATTTATAGCCGTTTCAATCCCGAACGGGCTTCCCAGGCCATTCCGACAGAACCCCTTCCCACGTGAGCATTTCTTCGTTGGCGTTTCAATCCCGAACGGGCTTCCCAGGCCATTCCGACGCTGTACCAGTGTTGATTGGGAAGGTCTCATTGCCAGGTTTCAATCCCGAACGGGCTTCCCAGGCCATTCCGACGTTGGCATCAGCATTGGACAAAGCGTGTTGAGGCAATGTTTCAATCCCGAACGGGCTTCCCAGGCCATTCCGACATATGCAGTTGACGCAAGCGCGGGATCATCGAGAGGCTAGTTTCAATCCCGAACGGGCTTCCCAGGCCATTCCGACGAGGCAGATTGCACTCTGGGATAAGCCCGCTGAATCTATGTTTCAATCCCGAACGGGCTTCCCAGGCCATTCCGACACTGAGACGAGCACATCCGTCGTCGAAGGGGTTGAGGTCGTTTCAATCCCGAACGGGCTTCCCAGGCCATTCCGACCTTTGCGGTCAGGATGCTGAGATGGACGCATCCACTGTTTCAATCCCGAACGGGCTTCCCAGGCCATTCCGACTATCGCTTGCCTTATTAAATGAGCCGTTCTTACACTGTTTCAATCCCGAACGGGCTTCCCAGGCCATTCCGACTTAGCAGGTGCATGGGCAGGTATACTATGATAGTTCTAGTTTCAATCCCGAACGGGCTTCCCAGGCCATTCCGACTTGGCTTCCTGAAGCAGTGGTTACTGATGGCAATAGCGGTTTCAATCCCGAACGGGCTTCCCAGGCCATTCCGACACAGCAAGAGAAGCATTCGCGGTCAGGTAGATGATGGTTTCAATCCCGAACGGGCTTCCCAGGCCATTCCGACTTCTCGAGATCGACGCTCAGCACTGGCGCTCAAAGCAGTTTCAATCCCGAACGGGCTTCCCAGGCCATTCCGACTCCGTACTCGTAGTATAGCATGGGAAGCCAGGAAAAGCAAGGGTTTCCGAGAGTCCCTTTTTTGGGGCCGATTTCACCAGAAAAAAGTCGCTCATTTTTGGGCCTTCTCCTCGTCCCGTCCCTTCTAGAGCCCTCCGAGAGCCTCTGCTCAGAAAGTCAATCACTGCGACTCTCGGAGAATTGATCAGCTTACACAATGAACAGGACCTTGTCGGCTGGTGGTGGCCCACCGACCGTTTCCACCCGCTCCACACAGTTCGCACACAGCGGATAAAATCGTACACTGTCCTGCTTCTCCACGAGGTGTTCCGCCAGCTTGGAGCGTAACAGCACCAGTTGCTTCCGAGTCAAGAAACACTCGAACAGCGAGAACTGCGTCCACTTCCCAAATCCCAGCAGGGTTTTGTGGACTTTCGTACGCCTCTTGTCATCGGGGATGTCGTAGGCAATCACGTAACAGGTGGTCTGGTTGCTGATCCTGGCTTTGCTTCTCATAGCGGGTCTCCATCTATTTGGTTGAGAGCCATTCGTACGTGCGTGATTATGAGGTTTAACAAAGGCTCGATGATCCCGGGCTGCTGCGGCACCCGGGCTAATCTCGGGCTATTCACTCTTTGATTAGCCAGACTGCCGCAGCAGGTCTGGATCATCAAACTCAAATTGATCTGGCCACGTGGTGGATTCTCCGAGGGCCGATAAATCGGCGGTGGGCGCGGAGTATTGAAACGCGCTCCGCAAGCTTCGCTGAGGCCCCCTACAGGTGTGTCGTCCCCGTTCGTGGTATCCCGAGTATTTTGTTAAAATTCTTCATCACGCCCCACATTCCCTTGTCGAGCGGCCCGCGGGGCGTGATTCATCACGCCTGTACGAACGATCCTCTCCCATTGCTACCTTGTCTCACGCCGAAGGACGTAGAACTCTCTTCACCTCCCTACTTGACGAGGAAAGGCGGGTACTCGTCAATCTCCCCGGTTAAAAACTTGGCGACGAGCCGCGCTTGCAATTCAATACAGCGTCGATAGGTCGCTTTGTAGCCGAAGATGGGGTGGATCACCTCTTCGTTAAGCCGCTCCTCAAATTTCGTAAAGAACACCTTAGCCGGTTCGGGAAATAGCTTTATCTGCTTGCCCCGCTCCAACGCTACTGCTTCCCTTTCCTCCACCTCCGTTGCGCCATCGCCTTCAACTCCTCCTCAAACCCCCGCAGCATCAGCCAGTTTCTCGTCTCCCCTGTCACCACAACATCCACCTCCCGTAACTGCCCAATACTCGCCGCCCCACTCAACTGCATCGCCACCTTCAACTCTGCCACCACCGTCTCCAGCAACTCACACACCGCCTCGTAACTCTCACTGGCCGCCTTCAGAAAAGGGAATCCCATCCCTACAAGTGTCGCCCCCAGAGCCAGCGCACGTGCAATATCCAAACCACTCCGTACTCCCCCCGTGGAAATCAGCGGCAATCTAGCCACACCAGCCTCAACCACCGCAATCGGCGTCGCAATACCCCAATCGCGGTACAACAAGCCAATATTCATCGTCCGCTCATCACCACGCGATCGCGAGCGTGCCGCCTCCATCGCCGACATACTGCTCCCGCCTGCACCACCCACATCGATAGCAGCAACGCCACACGAATGTAACAGCAGCGCCTGCTCGCGACAAACACCCGCCCCCGTCTCCTTTGCAATCACCGGCACCGCGACCTGCCCCGTGAGCACCTTGAGCGCCGCCGCCTCACCTACGGCGCGTCGGTCCCCTTCCGGCTGGGCCGCCTCCTGCAAACTGTTCATATGCACCGCCAGCGCATTGGCCCCAATCATATCGATAGCCTGCTGTACCTGCTCAAGCGTAAAGGCGGGATGACGCGGCTGCACAATCAATTGTGGCGCACCGATATTGGCAATCAGGAAAGCATTGGGAGCATAATCGCGTGTCACGGCATAGGTGGAGGCCACATCGGGATTGACAATCGCAGCGCGCTGGCTACCAACCCCCAGGGCCAACCCATAGCGTTCCGCAGCTCGTGCCAGGTTGCGATTTATCGACGTGACGTCTGGATGCCCCCCTGTCAGCGAAGACATAAAGATAGGATAGCGCAACGTCCGCCCAAGAAAGCTGACCGAGGTGTCGATCTCATCCAGGTCCACCTCTGGCAAGGCCTGATGCACAAACTGTATGTCACTCCAGTTTGCATGCTGCGGGGCAGAGACATCCTGGCCCAGAGCAATGCTGACGTGTTCGGCTTTGCGCTGCTTTACTTCGTCGGACATGTATCTCAACTTCCTTCCCTACCCCGCCCTGGGAGCGGCTACAACCCCAATCGTTCAAACGCCACATCAATATACTTGACATAATAATCGGTATTCGTCAGCTCCATCAGCTCATCAGGCGATAAAAACTGCGTGACTTCCGCATCATTACTGAGCGCCTCAAGCAGCGCTGGCCCTGCAATAGGCCCTTTACTCGCCATGCTCCAGACCTTTTTCGCATTGCGTTGCACCATCTGATAGGCCTCTTGCCTACCTACGCCTTTATTAATCAGGGCGAGCAGGATACGCTGCGAGAAGACCAGTCCCCCTGTCATGTCCAGGTTGGCACGCATGCGTTCAGTATCCACCTGGAGCCCCGCCATCACGTCGGTGAAGATGTGCAGCATGTAGTGGAGCAGCGTGCAGGCATCGGGGATAATCACACGTTCTGCCGAGGAGTGACTGATATCGCGTTCGTGCCAGAGGGCCACATTCTCCATCGCCGTCACGGCAAAACCCCGTAGCACGCGAGCCAGCCCGCAGATACGCTCGCACAGTTCGGGATTGCGTTTGTGTGGCATGGCCGACGAACCCTGTTGACCTGCGCTAAATGGCTCAAACGCTTCGCTCACCTCCGTGCGCTGCAAGTGGCGAATCTCCTGCGCCATCTTCTCCAGCGAACAGCCGATCAGCGCCAGCGTTGTGATGAAATGGGCATGACGATCGCGCTGGACGATCTGGCTGGAAACAGGAGCTACGCTCAGGCCCAGTTGTGCACACACAAACTCTTCGATCTGCGGTGGAACGGTGGCATGTGTACCGACCGCGCCGGAGATTTTGCCGACGGTCACCTGCTCAAGCGCCGCGCTGAGACGCTGCTGGCCACGCCGTAGTTCGTCTACCCACAATGCCAGCTTCAGGCCAAAAGTCATCGGTTCAGCATGAATGCCATGCGTGCGTCCTACCATCAGTGTATATTTATGTTCTACTGCCGCGTATGCAACAACCTGCACCAGGCCCGCCAGAGATCGAGTCAGCAGAGTCCCCGCCTCTTTGAGTTGTAGTGCAAGTCCCGTATCGAGTACATCGGAGGAGGTCAGGCCCAGGTGGATATAGCGGCCTTCGGGTCCCAATTGTTCCTGAACGGAGCGTATGAAGGAGATCACATCATGATGCGTTTCCTGCTCGATTTCCCGCATGCGTTGCAGGTCGTAGCGAGCAAGACGTATCTCTCGCAGACAAGCAGTTCCACCTGCAACCATGTATCGGCCTTATGCGTTGCAGACCAAATGGCAGCCATCTCTGGCAGAGAATATCTTTCAAGCATAATAATGAATTATACAACCAATGGTCGTGGTTCACAATCAAATGGTCCCTCGTCTAGACATTTGGAGATAATGCCTGTCATCCTGAGCGCAGCGAAGGATCTCTGCGTCCCTCGAGCCAGATCCTTCGCTGCGCTCAGGATGACAGGCAGGACACCTCTCAAGCCCGCTCACGGGAAGTTTTATCTCCAAATGTCTAACCCTCGTCAATAACGCAGTTTTCGTGTATAGTAAGGACTGTCTATACTGTTATCCAAGGAGCATCTTTTTATGACTATGACCACAAGTGCCACAACTCGCTATCGTTTCACCTCGCATAGCCGTCGTGTCACCGTCATTAGCATTGTCTCTGCTATCATACTGGTAGTATTTGGTTCACTGGCATTACAACCAGTCGTCAATATTGGCCCACTTGTCCTTGTCATCTTTTTACTCGCCATTGCTGCACTAGCTGTTCTGCTGATTGTGCTCTTCGTACAATTTGGCTACATTCGTGCCGGCGTCTGGATTGGACCTGACGAGGTACGTGTGCAGTTCCCACTGGAAGACCTGCAACAGATGACCTGGTCGGAGGCACACTTTGCCGTCAATGAGGGCGAAGAGTACCTTCACTTCAGCAAAGGCAGAGAAGGACTCGGTCACCTCTTTAGCGATACACGCTACATTCGCCTGCACCTGGAGGGGATGACGCCCCAGCAGCGCAGGCAGGTTGAACAGGTCCTGGCCGAGCATGTACCGCTACGCCAACCTCAACGCTTTACCCTCATAACGCTGCTTAATACGCAAGGTCAGATCATAGCACGAGGACGACTCTACCTCTTTGAGCAAGAGCTGGTCTGTGCAGAAAATCGTGGCAAGAAGCGTGTCTTTTTCTCAGCACCACTCAAAGACCTGCGTTCCGTCAGGCAAGTGGACCCCTTCCATATAGGGAATTTAGAGTGCGAAGCGTTTAGCCTGACATATGCTCAGGAAACCTATGTCATCATGCTGGGATATGAAACCACCATCGCCACCAACTTAGGCACCAGTTCGCGCTGGTCCCCCACAGGCAATGCGCAGGACTGGCTGGATGCATTGAAAGCTAACCAGGGCATAAACTGACCCACCTGCGTGTTATAATAGGTGGAGCATAGGAGGTGCCAAACAGTTCAACCACCACCCGGGGCTAGGGTGGCCTAAAATGTTGTAGGAACCCTGCCTGGGGGGCAGGTATCCCGATTTATCGAGGGACTGCCCTTTGGGGTACCAGGGGCGCGGGGCCGTGGAGTTCCAGGACCTCTTGACGTAACACTACCATCCGTGTACAATCATGCTTGCAGTGTGAACGAGCAACGTAGATGAGACGCCCGAACCACCGGCAACCAAACCAACCAAACCACACCTGTAAATATAATTTGGAGTAACCCATGAAAAAAGGAATTCACCCAACCTACATCGAATCCACAGTCAGTTGTGCCTGTGGTAACAGTTTTAAAACGCTCAGCATCAAACCAGTAATGAAAGTTGACGTATGTTCAAAATGTCATCCATTCTTTACTGGACAACAACGTATCCTGGATACCGCCGGTCGTGTGGAGCGTTTCCGCAAGCGCTTCAACCTCCAAGAAGAATAGGGAGACATGCTTCTGGGGAATGTAGGTCTACATCCCCCAGAAGCATATTGCTGTTTATCTCTATGTCCACGAGGGGGGGTGATCCAGTGTGTCGCAACGAACTATACTGTTCCTCATCGCTGACACCGGGGCTGGACATCGCAGCGCAGCCAATGCCATCCGCAATGCCATTTCGTTAATTGCTCAACAGCAGCGAAATGAGTGGGAAGCTCGTCTTGTCGAAGGGCAGATCAACCATGAAGCTACCAGCGACCGACCTCCACAGGAAGATAGGAACGAGACAATCAACGCGTCAACTCCTCTCCTGGTCGGACAAAGCGAGCAAGTCTCCCAGGAGCCGGATACCTACCGCATTGAAATCGTCGACGTTTTCGAGGAGTACAGTCGTTTCCCGTTACGCGAAGCCGTCAAACTCTACGGCCCGGCTATCCGCTATAATCCCAAACTCTACGGACAAGTTTTTCGCCTGAGCAATCAGACCCGCAGGGTTTTGGCGGTTCAAACCGTCGCTACTCCTCTGATCCACAATGGACTGCTACGTTTGATTACCTCGGTCCAACCAGATGTAATCGTATCCATTCATCCTATGCTCAACCATGTCACCATTGAAGCCTTGCACGACCTGGGTCTGCCCATCCCCTTTATCACTGTAGTGACCGACCTGGTCACCATCCACAAGGCCTGGTTCGCACCAGGGGCCAGTAGCTATATTGTACCGACGGAACAGGCCAGGCAGCTATACCTGAAACTTGGCTTAGACCCTGCGCGCGTCCATGTGTTGGGCATGCCCATTGATCCAAAGTTCACCTTCCCGGTAGCCAGTAAAGAGGAACTACGCCGCAAGTTCGATTTGGAGCCGGGGCTACCTGTCGTGTTGCTGGTTGGGGGGGGTGAAGGCGCTCTTGGGCTGCAAGCTGCCGTGCGTGCTATTTCACAGGCACACTTAGCCGTTCAATTGCTTATTATTACAGGTCGCAACAAGCGGCTCTACGTCCATCTTCAGCGTACACGCTCGAACCTACACGTTCCGGCGAAGGTTTTTGGCTTTGTGCAGAATATGCCGGAGATGATGCGCGCTTCCGACGTTATTATCACCAAAGCAGGGCCGGGTACCATCTGCGAAGCTTTGGTGTGCGGGCTTCCCATTATTCTGAGCGGCTATGTACCAGGACAAGAAGCGGGCAATGTCGACTTTGTGCTTACTAACGGTGTAGGCATATTGGCGCATGATTCGGTTGAGTTAGTAGATGCCTTACGTCGACTGGTAAAGCCCGGATCGCAGGTCATGCGCCGGCAACTGGAAAACGCAAAACGCATCAGTCGACCGTATACATCATTTGACATTGCGAACCATATCCTTGGTTATCTCCCTCCTCCTGGTGCGCCTGGCATCTGGCAAACAGCGCGAGCCCATACCCGCAGTCGCATGATGTCGGGTCGGTTGCGCTCCGCAGTGCGTATACGCGCACTACGTCGTAGGTTACCGCGCCTGAGTTCTTTTGGTCGACCTGTAGCGCGTCGTCTATCACACTTGCGCTTTCAGGTAAGAGATGCAAACCGCAACCACAAAATATAAAACCGTAGGGGCGGGGGTGGTGTGGGGATGGGTGGGATACCTGTCCCCCAGACAGGGTGCCTTCATGGTCGCCCGCTTTCAAGTGCGCGATACAAATCGTAACCCGTAGGGGCGGGGGTGGTGTGGGGATGGGTGGGATACCTGTCCCCCAGACAGGGTGCCTTCATGGTCGCCCGCTTTCAAGTGCGAGCTACAAATCGTAACCCGTAGGGGTGGGGACCTTTATGGTCGCCCGCGTGAAAGGAATGTATTAATGGCAAAATTTTATTACGGTGGTCAGGCAGTTATGGAAGGCGTCATGATGCGCGGGCGCACATCAGCCGCTGTCGCGATTCGACGAGCGCAGGGCTCTATATATTTGTATGAAGAAGCCCTGAACCCGCGCCTCTATAAAAATCGCCTTTTTCGCCTACCGTTCCTGCGCGGCGCCTTCCTCTTGTGGGAGATGCTAGTGCTGGGGACACGTCTGATGACCTTCTCTGCAAACATTGCTACCGGAGCCATTGACCCTGATGCCCCACTCACCAGCACGGCAGGGAAGGAGGAAGCAGGGTTGGATGGCTATAGTGACACAACGGGTGACGAATCGGAGACGCCCCCCCAAATTGGTGGACTGGGGTTAGTACTGATACTGCTCGTCTCATTGGGCTTTGCCGTAGCACTTTTCTTTCTATTCCCCCTCCTCATCACCGGGCTGCTGCATAACCAGATTGGTCAAGGTTGGCTAAGCCTGCTGCTGGAGGGCCTTATTCGCCTGGGGTTCCTTGTTGGCTATCTCTACCTCACCGGCCTTCTTCCCGATATTGAGCGCATCTATGGCTATCACGGTGCAGAACATAAAGCCATTAATGCAATGGAGCAGGGTGATCCGCTGGATGTTCCGCATGTACGTCGTGCCTCACGTGTACACACCCGTTGTGGCACAGGCTTTCTTTTGATCGTCGCGGTTGTCTCGATCTTTGTGTTTGCGCTGGTTGGTTCGCCTTCACTGCCCATAAAGATCATTTCGCGCATAGTGTTGATCCCAGTTGTAGCAGGTATCGCGTATGAATTGATGCGTTTAGGTGCTGCCAACTACCGTTTTCGTGTCGTACGCTGGCTACTCGCCCCCGGGCTTGCCTTGCAGGGTTTGACGACTCGCGAACCCGATGATGGCATGCTAGAGTGCGCGATTGCCGCCTTGAAACGTGTCATACAGCGAGATACATTGGTTGATACAGAGCATATCGAGTCTGACGCCGGTCTGCCTCCATTGGTAGAAGCGAGGTAAGGGTTTACTATCATGCCGTCCGATCCTACAATTACACCGCCTCCAACTGACACTCCAGATATCCCTATAGTAGAAACAGCAAAAGTGCATTTTTCTGGTCCACGCTGGTTCTTTACCGGCATTGTGCGCATACTCTACCGCTTCTGGACGCGCATCGCTGCACGACTCTTCCCTGAAGACTCATGGACTGAGCGGCTAGCACAGGTATTGCATATCCCCCTACCGGACCGCCTGAATATGACCTGGATCACGGACCAACTCGCCGTCGGTGGGCGCATCCGTCCGGAGGATATCAAAGCCCTGGCGCGTGCAGGTATAACGCATGTGGTGGATACACGCTCAGAACATGTTGATGACGCCGCGGCGTTGGCCAACATGCACATCGAGTTATTATCTGTACCCACCGCTGATTCATACCCATTAACAATCGAGCAGATGATGCAAGGAGCACGTTGGGCAACAGAGCGCATGGAACACGGTGGTCGGGTACTGATTCATTGTGAACATGGCGTTGGGCGTAGTGTCCAGTTGGCCTGTGCTGTCCTCATGTACAACGGCATGCCGACACGTGATGCCCTGCGATTGATCCAAAGAAAACGCTGGCAGGCCGCTCCCAACTACAAACAAATCGTGCGTTTGAGAGAATTTGAGGCGGTGCTTGCTGCGCAGCGTAGTGCATAATGCTCTATTGCCTGTGCCGCCCCGTCCTCTGCATTGCTCGCAGTAACTGCTTGCGCTACCGCTTTTACTGTATCAGGAGCATGCCCCATCGCAACTCCCCAACCTACCACTTGTAACATCTGCATATCATTGTTGTTATCGCCAAGCGCCATGACCTGCTGGAGTGGGATATCCAGTAGCCGCGCCAGTGCCGCCACAGCGCTTGCCTTCGAGCAATCACGCTCCATAAAGGCTATTTCTGCACAGCCAAAACTCCCACGCTTGATGGTGATCCATGAGCAGTCGAGGGAGGCGAGTTCCGGGATCAATGGCATGATATGCTCTTCTGAGTCGAAGGCAACAACGCGTAACGGACTGGGGTGCCCTGTACAAAGCTTTTCATAGGGCATGCGGCGCACCTGGTCTGCATAGAGGGTAAAGTAAGCCTCTAGCCAGAAGTTATCGAGGTCAGCCGGACCTGTCCATGTCTCTTCCTTCAGGTCGGTAGTTGGGTGAACCACTGGTTGAAGGTTGTGGCGCACCAGCAGCTCAACCGCCTGCTGCGCAACATCAGCCGGTAGTGGGTGGCTATGCAGAATCGGGGCGTGAGGACTTCCTACAATCAATGCCCCGTCATATAAGATCAGTGGAGCTTCTATGCCTAACTCCCTGGCAATCTGCACGGTGTTGCAGTAGCGGCGTGCCGTTGCCAGCGTTACTACGATCCCCGCTTCCTGCGCGGCCCGCACCGCTGCCAGGGTCCGTGCTGTAATCTTGCCTTCAGGATTGAGTAGTGTGCCATCAATATCGATTACGAGCAGCTTGACGCTATCTGGTATTGTTGTTTCCATATTTTATATTAACAAATCCTTTTGTAATGACGATGCGACGGGTATATGGTCCCGTCGCGTGATCTCCGGAGTGGAGACGTATATATTATATGCCATCTGTGCAAGAGGGCTGTCCGGGCGGGTCTCGGGTGTATGAATTTTTTGTAGGCAAGTAAACGAGTTCGGGTAGGCCGTAGGGGCCAGTTTACTGTGCCCACCGCCGATTTATCGGCCACGTGACGTGCTCGATAAATCGGCACTCTACTACATCCGCACGCTACAAAGGTCCCGCTAGCGACCGTTCATCATCGCCGATAGGGGCCGATAAATCGGCGGTGGGCACGATGAATCGGCCCCTACACTCCCTTACCTACAACTATTTCATACACCCGCGGATCTCCATCCTACCGGATACTGGTGGCGAATTCATGCTGGACGCTCAATTTCAACTTAACAACCACATCAAATTGCTACTCCTCCACATGCTCCTCCAGGACAACCACGTTACTCTCCTCGACCATTGGCTCGACCACCAGGTTATGCATAGTGTTCGCGTGTCACCGTCGTATCCATTATCGTCGACTGATCATTGAGCCTCTCCAGCGCTTTCGTCACTTCATAGAAATCGCCAGGCTTGATCTTCACGCTGAGGCGGTAATGCTGGCCTCCCCGGCCAGGAGCTATCGGCTTTGCAGCAGACGGCACCGGTGTCGTGGGTAATGGTGAGTCATGCACCACTGTTCTGCCTGTTTCTCCTTTATGTGTCTGAGGAGGCTGCTGGCTTGGCTGCACATCATTCGTAGTGGCCGGTGTTTCCGCTACAGGTTCAACTCTGGCTGGAACAGGTGGTGTCAACAACTGTTGCGCATAGGCAGCCGAGAGGATAAACGCACTCTCACCCATATCCAGTTCGTTGGCGCGTATATCCCTGCCATAGTACACGGTGGTCGATGCTGGCCCTCCCAGTACGAGATTTTCCTGGCTGTCCTTGTGGGCATTGGCAACGTAGGCAAAGGTACGGTTCTTGACACCCACGATGATCGCCTGGCGCACCACTTTTTCATCCCAGATGTGCGCAAAGGTATAGTAGCTGAAGAAACAGGACACGAGGGCTGTGACAGGGTAATACTGCCGCTCCACTGGCTGTTGTTCGTTTAAGCGTGTCAAGCTTGCCAACTTACTGGGTTGCACGCTATCCCACACGACACGGTTGTGCAGCGCTTCCTTGATACGTCTGTGTACCTGGGGAGCCTGGCTGTAACTCTGGACCGTCAATGCATCAAATACATAGGTTTGTCCGATCAGTTCACTGTTTTGAGGTGTGTAGATGATAGGGTAGAGCTGTGAAATGCCTCCTCGTAGCTCATTCTCAGCATTGCGTTTGCGTTCCGCAAGCTCGGCGTCTTGTTGCGGAGTCAGTTGTCGCTGTTTGCTCTGGCTTTGCAATAACTCCAACGTCAAGATGAGGCGAACTGCATTGCGCACAACCTCCACCATGCGACGGTCGGGAACGGCTAACGCCAGGCCATTGTGGTAGCGACGCGGTCCATTGCCGCACTGTTCGATGTACTGCTTCATGCCCCGTTCTCGTTTTTCAGGATCAGAATGGGCATCCAGCCAGGCGGGTGAGAGGTAGACGATCTGGAACTCCGGCAAGCGGTCTCGAACTACATGAGTGTCGTTAGACCACACCACCGCTTCACGCTCATCTCCGATAGCCTTGCCACACTCGAGGCGCAAGCGTTCCTCGATCTCCTCACTTGTGCGACGTTGATTTTCATCGATGATCATTTTGTTGAGATTTGGCTGTGTCTCAAAGCGATAGCGCAGTTCGCGCCGATGCAGGTAGAGCAAGCGTTCATTGAGATCGTGCAGGGCCGTCTGCAAGATGTTACGGTTAAGACCAGGGGCAAGGCATGCGCTTAAGAGTTCGTTCTCGTAGACGCCGCGTTCAAGTTGGTTGCTGCCGCCAAAGCTGTACAGTAGCGCTGCCGCGGCAATACGCGTGCCAGGGAAATATGCTTGCAATTGTGGACTTTCCTGGACCATCAGTGCATCAACGATCTGCGCTCCTGCTTGCGGGCCGAGCAAATCCCTCTGAATCACCGCATCGTATTGTGTTGACTCGCCCACCTGTGCCAGGAAAGTGGTACGTACCTGCCCATCCTGCAAGGGCACGTCACCGGGTCCCAGCAAAGGCTGCGTCTGCACGTTCCCTGCCCAGAGCGCATGGATGACGCTGGCTAAAAACTGTAATGCGCCGCGTGTCCGCTGGTAGCTCGGCAGGGCACTCCATCGTTCACGCATCAAGTCGAGCAGCGCCGGGTGAAAGGGATAACTCAAGAGGATACGTGCGCGCAACTGTTCGGCCTGCTGTTGTGCCACCTGTGCGGGAGTGCCACCTGCTAGTAAAAAGCCTCGATAGCCATCAGCATAGGCACCGGCAACCTGTTGACGTGCTCCCTCATCCCCCAGTTGAGAGAAGAGACGCCGTTGCACCACGCGCAGTACTTCATCTCCACTCACCGGTTCGCGAATGGCGTTGAGCCGTTGCACGAGTTTGCTCAAGATGCCCAGCAGTTCCAGGTTACCGCCTGCTTCCTGCTCGCTCGCCTGCAAGGAATAGACCAGGGCTGTTTGAGGAGAACCGGCCACGACCTCCGTCAGTCGTTGGAGAAACACTATTGTCTGCCGTCCCAATGTCGACTCGCCAACAACCACAGCCATCGCATTCTCGACATACGTGAGCACTTCATCGAGCAACAAAAGATTTGGCATGTTTCCAATCAGTCGAGAGAGGATTTCCGCTCCAGGAGCAACGCCTAAACGGTCTTGCTCCGCAACCAATGCATAGCCCTCTGGCCCGCCCAGTTGCCACGCCAGTTCTCCCCACAGCGTGCGACGACGTTGTGTATGTGTATCAGCTGCCCCGGTATCGATACCAGAGATGACGGCAAGGCGTACAGGCCCAGGGTCTGGTAGACCGCTGAGATCGGGCATGTCACTGAGCCGGTGACGCGAGTGTGCCAGGTGATAGAGCGAGAGCAAGGTATGGGTTTTACCACCACCAAATGGCGTGCGAAGCTGGAGCACGCGATCACCACTCTTACCAGCCAGCACCGCCAGCACATCGGAGAGAATACGGCGTAGCTCAGTGGTGAGGTACGTCGCCTCAAAGAAGGCACGGGGATTGCGATAGACGGGCTGCACGCTCTGGTCATCGTGAACGACTTTGCCCAGGTTCACGGCGTAGGTATCCATCGTAAGCTGCCCTTGCACGATATCGCTATTTGGCGTGACTACGCGATTCCACGCGGGAAGCGTTGTTCCAGTGCTGTGTTGTTGTATTGTCATGACTGCCATCCTTTGCTCGTGACACTCCGCATGGACTAAAGTCCAGCGGCTTCTGCCACTCCTACGTAGTCGGTTGCCGGAGACATGGAGCGTAGCTCCTACTCCAGTGGCACCCGTAGTTGGTGAGGAATAGCTGAGAGAGGCGTTCCCATCCGACGCCTTCTCCCCTGGGCGGTGCCATGCCCGTTGCCATCTCCATGCCTGGCTTGAGGGATAGATGGTCCCTCTTCGCGTTTGGCTTCCTGGGAGATGGCAACACCTGCGTCTTTCGACCCCCTCTCTGCACGCAGAGGAGCTTGAGGCTTTCCCTGAAAGGGTTCTTGATAGCGAGCGATAAGACGCTGCCCAATGACCAGACTGGCATTTCTATCGGCATGACCTCGCATGCGGCACTGCGAACAGAGCACCAGGGATGCACCAGGAGTATAGCCCTCCGCCTTCTCGCCTGCATCGTAGCGAACCACCTGAGCATGGCAGTGGTGACATTCCCTGCTCGTATTGCGCGGGTTCACACGGCTGGTGATGATCCGGGAGTTCCACGCCTTGTACTTGGTGAAGGAGAAGATCCTCCCCTTCATCCAGTAGGCGCGTTTGCTGTTTCCCCGGTGGCTATACTTGCCCTTCTCAGGCTTGAGATTCCCTAGATGCTCAAACACCAGGATGCTCGCTTCGTGCTCTTTAGCAAACTGAACAATGCGGGTGCTCGCCAGATGGGCTACCTGCTCATCCACCGAGCGGATCTTGCGCCAGAGGTCGGCATTGTCCTGCTCGCCTTGTGCAATGACGCCAGTCTTCTTTCGGTTGCGTGCAATGCGTCCCAACAGTTTCTTCCTAAAGCCGGCTATCTCTCGCCCTCCTCCAATGAAGGAGGTAGCGAGGATCGTACCTTCAACGGTTTGGACGGTGCATACGGCGAGATGTTCGTTGAGATTGAGATCGACGGCGCAGATCCGTGTCTCTGCATTCGTGGTGATCTGTTGCGCGATTTTGGCTGGACTGCTGAACTTCCTCTCCAGAGGCGTGTGTAGCCACCACTGGTTTCCGCGTCGGACCAATGAGGGACTTCCCACCTCGGCATCGGCAGGCAACTCGCGCCCCAAGGTGCGCACCTTGACCCAACTCCAGCAGGTTCCGGTCCAGACTTTGAGCAGGAGGCTTGATCCGCTTCGGTCCTTCCACTGCCCCGCATAGAGCGTGACGGACTTGTTCCATGTGCGAGGAGGAACTGGAGGACGGGAACTCCACTTCTTCCCTTTCGCGTTGGCCTTCTCTTTGCGAGTACGCCACTTGGAAAGATGTGCGTAGAAGGAGCGAGCAGATCCAATGGCGGCACTGATGGCGGCTCGTCGGAACATCGCAGGAATATCTTCTCTGATCTCGGAGAGAGGCATGATGGGCGTTGGGTTTTTGCTTGTCGCATGAGTAAGCTTCTCAAGCACGCTCATCGCCTCCTGGTTAGAGAGGTCCAGCACCTTCTCATGGGCGGCGATGACCTCAAAATAGAAGGCGACCACGCGATTAAACAAAGCTTGATTGGCCGCAAACCAGGGGGCATGCTGCGGTTGATACCTCAAGACCTGTCTGATCGTCGTGGTCGCCTTCGCCATGCTAGACCCCTTTCTGAGCGTCGATATAGTTCTGGATAGTTTGGGCGCTCACCGCCCCTGCTGTCGATGAAAAATACGAACGCGTCCATAATGATGGGAGTTTCGAGAGGATGGGGCGAAATTCCTTTCTCAGGGGGAAGGAAGTCGCGCCTTTCAACTCCTTGATGACCTCTGATGCACTATCGGACGGCCAAACACGGACAACGAGATGGATATGATCTGGCTGGATAGCCAGAGTAAGAATGCTCCATCCCTTCTCTTCGCACTTCGCCTTGATAAGTTCCTGGCAACGCTGCGCAAGCTCCCCAACCAGGATCGGCTTTCGTCGCTTGGGACACCAGATGAGATGGTAGACAATGAGATGGACTCTGTGCTCATCTCTCTGATATTCAAGCTTGCTCGTTTTTGTCGTTTCCATAGTAGGTAACATACAGCAAAAACAACAGTCTGTCAATCCCTACGGCAAGGGCTAAAGCCACACACGCCTCACCGCCAGGGTTGAAATCCTGCGGTTTGCGGCGGGCTAAAGCCCTTTTCTAGCAAAAACACGTTTATCCCCATAAGGTCTTGCCTGCCATCGCCGTGAAAAGGCCACGCCAACCGGCCAGCAAGCGATCCACCGCTTTCTGCTCCTCAGTCCGCTCGTGCTTCGTAGCCCCATCGCTTCCCGCGGGTGCCAGTGCATGACCTCTCAGCGCCAGCGCTACCAGGCGCAATTGCTCGATATGCGGATGCGTCTTCATCAGAAAGTCCTGTACCTCGTTGGGTTGCTCATCCTGCAGCCAGAGTAGGCGCTGCAACACATCAATCAACGGTGCCGGGTTGCCGCTCTCGCTGAGCTGGCCAAGGTGCTCATCATCTCCTCTACTGCGGTAGTCACGCAAGACAATCGTGTCCTTTACCTTCTTCGCCAGACCCTGCTTGCCCTGTGTCAGCCCTCGCGGCCCATCCAGTTCCACGCCCATGCCGCGTGCCAGCAGGTTCATATCATCGAAGGGTGCCGCACTTTCGCCATAGAAGAATCTGCCCGTTACATAGAAGCGCGTTACTACATCCACCATAGCGACTCTCGCTCCTGTATCCTCACTTTCTTCACCCTCTTCTGATGGTCTGAGCAGCCGTTGCAACACATGCTGTGCAACTTCACGTTCCACCTCGCCCAAATAGGTTACTACATCCAGTTCATCACCATTGGATAGCTCCACTCGTGCGAATTGTGTATAGGCCCTCAGTCCTGCGCCAAGCGTTGCAATAATGAGATCAGCACCCGAAACTCCCGCTCTGATGAGTGTATCAAGTCGCTCATTGACAATGCTAGTAAGCTGCGGTCGCACCTGGCTCACATAGTCGCCCGTCGTCTCATTTTCGCGACGACGAGCTACGAGGAAGATGCTTGAGGCGAGGGCTGCAGTCCCTTGTGATACCGAGCGAGCCTTCATCTCCGTATCAAGAGGCCATGCTTCAGTAATCACAAAACCAGCATGTCGCAATGCTTCGATCAGCGTAGACCATCCCAAAGTCGTCTTGTGAGCATACACGCAAATAAGTGGCATACCAGGCTTAAGCACACGACGTGCTTCGGAAAATGCCTGTGCCATCATGGCCTCGTAGCTCTGTCGCGCTTCCTCTTTATTCTTGTTGTGCCGATAGGCAGCCATCACGGCTTCCTGCTTCTTCGGCGTCAATGGTGTGCTGAAATGCTCAGGGTATAGCAAACCGATGCTGCGCTTGAGCCAGACGTAGAAGAAGTCACTTAAATCGGCGTAGGAAACATTATCATAGTAAGGAGGGTCGGTAATTACCGCATCGAATATTCCATTTTCTAATGGAAGCTGGACGGCAGATGTGCGGTACAAAAGCGCAGGTTGACCACTACCTACTAAGCTCTGCATCACTTCAAGAATCCATTTCAATGCCCCCAAGACGCCACCTGAGGCTTCGCCAAATGGATTGACTTCGACAAAATCCCATACCATTGGAAGTGCTTGACGTGCATAGGTATTAGCTATAGTTTCACGGGTGTTGTCCCAATGACAGATAGTACTATCACGGTCAGCAAGCCGATCAACCATCAACCCCAGGTAAGTTGTGATAGCTGCTGCCCGCTCAGGTTCTATCCCCTCCTTAAGCATAGTGGCGTGGGCGCGACGTACCTCGGCAGTGAAGGTGAGCAGAGCAATCAGTTGGCGTGGTGTGAAGAGATCAACGAATCGCGTCAAGCCATAGGGGTAGCATGTTCCACCAGTCAGATACTGAGGAACTGATTCAGTTGGTAGATTCAAGTTATGTTTATGACACAAAGTATCTATTTGATTTTTGATAGTGTTCTCATCCCCTGAAAGCGATTCGATACTATTATCAGCTAGATAAATCTTCCCCTGACCATCTTGTCGCGTGCATACAACTGCCATCAGTTTACGGTCGATATGCCCCTTTTGTCCCTGTTCTTTAGTATAGTCAGCAGTAGCTATTGCTCCGCAAAAAGGACATGTGGCATTTCCTCTCTTACTCCCTGCCTCTGGGTCAAAGCCCAATCCTTCAAGCGTAGGCGATTGGACTCGTTCAAAATGCACTTTCTTGGTAGTGTGATCGGGTGTCATCCGCAGTGCGATATAGTTGCCCTCTTTCTTACGCAGCCACGTTTGCCGAACAAGTGGAACCGTTGCGCCGCAGGTAGGATTGGGACAAGTTACGGTGCGCGTCCAGAGATAGGCGATAGGAGTGAGTTTACCATTAGATTGGGTTTGCTTTTGTTCTCCTGTGAATGTCGATTGCACTATACCATCATCGGCTTGTGGTTCGCTCGATGGAGAGGGATAAAATTCGGCTAATTGCGCTTTAGCGCGTTCGATGACCCATTCTCCCCACTTCTTCACGTCCGCAACTAGCGATGGGCCATATTTCTGTGGGTAGACCAGTGTGCAGAGTTCGATGATATGCGCGACGGGATTGAGTTCAACAGCATAGGCTTCACAGCCCAGGCGCAGAGCTTCGAGGGGAATCGAGCCTCCGCCAGCGAACATGTCGAGGACTCGCGGAGCGTGACCACCGTTGGCTTCCAGGATGTCTTTACGCGCCTGCTCAAGTACACCATTGGGAATGTTCCAGCTACAGAGCTTGCGCATGCGTTCCATATACATATCACGCTCTTTGGCATCACTGGGTGCGGGAACAAGTGCGCCATAGACAGCGGCGCGTGCGGCTACAATAGGACGCCGCGCCCACCAGAGATGCAAGGTGGAGATGTTGCCATGGCGCAGGCTTTTTTCACGCGAGGCTTCGGCACTGATCTCGCGAATAGGGATCAGGTCTTCGATGAGTCGGCGGTCACTGTTGGGCATGGTGATGTGTCCTTTTCTATCCTACAAAATCCGTGTTATCAACAACATATAACAAGTTGCTGCACATGAGCAGCACACTGAGACATTCTGATTTATCCTGAACGCCCACAAAGCGATGACTTTGTGGGTTCTTGAAGACCTGGATCACACCACGCAGTAACGACATCATTCCTTCTTGCTCGGCATCTACTTTGCTGTAGCGTAGAAGAGGCTTCTTGAGACTAAATGCTGTATTGATTACATCGACGCCGACGCAACTCTGAGGAAGATTGGCTTTGGCTCGCACCGCTACTTCCAGAGCTTTTGTTGCGTTGAGGATTGCTTCATCGTATTTTCCAGCAGCATATAGGTCCCAACATATCGAGAGAATATCTGGGTGGAGTTGCAGTTCTTCTGCTGGGGCTGCTACCGAACTTTCAGAATATGGATGAGTGGGTTGGCTTGTTACGCTCCTTAGCATGTTCCTCTTTTCGAGATATTGTTCGATTGTTGTCACACTACGAAAGCGGCGTATACTTCTGTTAACGGTACAATTCCAATACTGACGAGCCGCATCTTCGCCGAAGGAGGTATAGATAAAGGCTTCTAGTTTAATCAGCAGTCCAACTTTGTGGATAGAGAGTTCTGGCATGTTCAGCTCGCGACGTAGGTCTTCACTGGAAATTTGGACATCTTCCTCATTGGAGGCATAGTATTTACCTACACAAAAACCCATCGCTTGAACAAAATCTGTTTGCTCATCCTGCGAACCTTGACACAGACATAGAGCAGGAATGGTAAGGACTGCTTCTGTAGGAAAATTAGAGTAGGGAAGAAATGCACTGGTAAAGCCTTCTGGAAAGCTTCTTGAGACTTCCTCTATATCCAAATCAGGATACGTTTGACGGAATTGTTTATCCAGGTACTTGTGGGTAGGCCACTTGCCATTTTCATGGAAGTAGTCAAATATAGCCTGCAAGTACAGGCGTTGATCATCGGTGAGATTCACTGGTTCCATCTATTTTCCCTCAAGTGGTGTCTCGTTTGATCTATTCGTTTTCAATCGTGCAATCGCTTCCCCAGGCACGCGATACCCCCCAATCACCACCTGCTCTTGCACCACATTCGCCAGCACCTGTGCTGGATTCTGGATGGGTATCAGATGTGGTTCCTTGGCGCAGTTCCACACGACGTAGAGCCAGTAGCTCTCCCTGTGACGGTGGGCCTGCAACCACTCGTTGGGCGTCAGCTCGACGAATTCTCCCTCGCCAGCACGCGCCTTGACTTCGATGCGGCGTATCTTACTCGTCTCAGGGTCGGTACTGCGAATGTCGAAGCCACTGCCGTCATGGTTCTTGCTGATATCCTCTGGTTGCCAGCCACGCTCCCGCTCGTAGGCCATAACATACTCCATGCCGATGCGCTCGATTGCATCGTTTCGCACGAGTTCACCAGGCGAGATGTTACTCTCCTGTTCCAATTGGGCAGCAAGCGAGGTTTTGGCTATCGGCACCACTAAGGCTGTGCCGATATAGCGCACGATCCCCTCACGCACTACCTGCAAGCGATCTAGCTCAGCCAGCTTCTCACGTTGATGCAGGCGCAATTCTTTCTGGCGACGGTCAGCCTCGTCACGCGCTAGCCGTGCTGCCTCGTCGCCCTTCTGCACGCGCTGATACAACTGCATGTAGCGGTGTTGCACACGCTTGATCTGCTCTTCAAACATCTTGCTGGTGTATTCCCGCCGTATGTGTAGCAGCCGTTGACGCTCGCTGGCCTGCTGCTGTTTCAACGGGAATTGCACTTTGAGGCGCAACCATTGCTCCAACTGGACAATGGCTTGAGGGTCGGGAGCCTCCAGCTCGCTCCCTTCATACACAGTTGCATCTTCTGGTAGCGGCGTCAAATCATGCAGCAGATCGGCAGGGGCTAGCTCTTTTCCCTTTGGACCATCCAGGACCGCTGTAAGTGTCGCGTAGATCACCTGTGTACGTGCTTCTGTTGTGCCGCCGCGTTTGGTATCAATGCCAGGTTCCTCAC
>WNEZ01001618.1_pt1 | contig 32732 bp, 19 predicted proteins | sample 5400521 | NCBI WGS metagenome assembly WNEZ01 (sample SAMN13153339, study PRJNA577476) | soil metagenome | isolation source: 120 cm saprolite under Douglas fir tree site 2 hole 1 replicate 1 | place: USA:California | collected 2015-04-18 | reverse complement strand
CGCCGGTGTGCAAATCGGTGGAAATGGAATCAGGGACGAAGCCCTGTTTTGCAGCGGGCACCGCGTTGCGGAACCAGAAACTGCCGGCACCATGCCCCACATCAAAAATTACGCCCCGGGCACGGGCCTCTGCGATGGCGGGATTAAGCTTGCCGTCCGGAAGAATAATCGGAAATTGCTGGGCGAAGACGTGCGTGTGTATGTCGCCCGGCCTCATTTTTTTTAGTATCAGGTCCTCGTAAGTTCTTTCCGGTCGCGGCCAGAAATCGACCATGAGCGGAACGTTGGCCACCGTAGCGCATTCAAAGCTTCGCATCCATCTGGTCCAGGCTTTGTTCGAGTCCCCCGCTCATGCCATTGGCCACGATGTTCAGGAAAGCCAGCACTCGTATTTTGGCACGGTCAATGACTTCTTCCTTTTCCTGGAGGAACGTCTCCGCACCGGAAGTGCCCGCATCCACCAGGGTGGTGACTCCCGACTGCAACGCCAGATCTGCCGGAATTCCAAGTGGCAAAGCATGCGCTCGCGCTTCGGGAGCAAACCAGTTCAGTGGCGCTCCGCCATGACCCACATGATAGTGAATATCGATGAGCCCGGGCGTAACGTAGAGCTTCGAGGCATCCACAACCTTTCCTGCCTGGTCAGCCGGAATGTTTTTTTCGACCGCAGCGATTTTGCCCTGGAAAACGGCGACGTCTCGTACCTCATCGATGTGATTGGCAGGGTCAATCACATGACCGCCCTTTAACAGCAGGTCGTAACGAGGCGCTTGGGCAAATACCACGACAGGAGATCCGAGGGCGATTGCGATGACCGCGGTTATTGCGAGTGGCATCTTGATCCAGTTCTGCATAGGGGGCTTCTCTCTTTTGTCGAAGCGAAAGTGTATCTAGTGGGAATGAGATTGTCACCATTCCTGGCGAGTCAAGGTCAGTCAGGTTGTAAAGAAGATCGCCGCTATCGTAATCTGATCGCTGTTTTGGGGTTCGGACGACAGGCGCAGACTCCGGATCGGGAACCGACTCATGGATCGTCGTGCATTCGTCAAGGCCGGTTGCATTGGCAGCGCCTCGCTGCTGATGCAGGGGCTCGATCCGGAGATGCGAGCGGACGCGGCTCCGGCAGCGCCTCCCATCGAACTCCACGGCCTGCCGGACTACAAACCTTCGCCGCTTGGCATGCCGGGCCTATTCCCCGGTCGGGTTATCGAGGTCCGCGACCCGAACGCTATCGTACGTAATCGCGTTTCACAGCCGATTGTGCGCGATATGCTGGAGCACGCGATGAAGGAGTTGACGGGAGAAAAGTCCGCGCAGGCGGCATGGGCAAAGTTTATCGAACCCAACGATATTGTTGGAATCAAGATCAACCCATCAGGTGCGCCCGCTTGCTGCTCCTCTCCCGAGATCCTGCGTGAGATCATCAGCTCAGTTCAGTCGGTTGGCGTCCCCGCGCGTAACATCCTGGTCTATGACCGGTATGCGTATGAAATGGACATCGGCAGCTATCAAGCGCTGCTGCCTCCAGGGGTTCGCATCGTAGGGATTCAGGATGCCTTCGTGGATTCTTCCGGTTACGATCCGAATGTGTATTGTGCTGGCAACTTTTTCGGGGAGTGGGAAACGCGCTCCTACATGGCAAGTATTGTGGCTCAGGTAGTCACGAAAATTATCAACGTGCCGACGATGAAGGACCATTCGGCTTCCGGCGTTACTGGATGCCTCAAGAACCTGGCCTACGGGACATTTAACAATGTGGCGCGCTCACATCGTGCGCCCTATTCGTTTACCAACCCGCTGATCGGGCTGATGTGCACCGTCGAACCCTTACGTTCGAAGGCCGTGCTGCATATTATGGACGGCATGCGGCAGGTGTGGCACGGCGGGCCGCTCACCCAGGTCCAGGATTTCATCGATCAGCCCGGCATTCTACTGGTGGCAACGGATCCTGTCGCTCTCGACTCCATCGAATTGGAGGCCATTGAGAAGAAGCGCCGCGAACGAGGCGCACCCTCCTTATTGCAACACGATCCGAACAGCATCACAATGGACAACAATGAGTTTTTTCACGACGCCTCGAAAAATTTGTTCTTTCGCCAGCCAGGGCATATCGCAGCAGCTGGGAAACTCGGCCTCGGCGTCGCTGACCTGAAACAGATTGATCACCGTCCACTCCCGGCCTGAATTGATGACGACGGAAACAGCCAAGCCCAAATCTCCCGGAGACTGGCCCACGCTGCTCAAAGACAACGCCCGCACGGGAGGCCAGGGGCAACATCCAGCACGTTCGCCAGAAGGAGCGATTTGGCAATTTCGTACCGGCAGTTCGGTGCGTTCCGCGCCGATACTTGAGGACGGCATTTTGTATGTCGCGTCTGTCAGCGGAGCACTGCACGCCATCGACGCTGTCACAGGCCGATCAAAGTGGAAATTTCAGGCGGCGGGTCAGATTCATTCCACGCCTTCACTTTCCGGAAATCGAATCCTGTTCGGATGCGATGACGGGAAAGTATACGCACTTGATCGCAATGCCGGAAGCAAGCTGTGGGAAGCGCCGACCGAAGCTGAAGTCTGGGCTTCTCCTGTGGTTCGCAGCGGAGTTGTCTTTTTCGGAAGTGCGGACGCGCGCGTTTATGCCGTTGACGCAGCGAGCGGGCAGACAAGATGGGTCCAGGAACTTGGCGGGAGAATCTATTCCACTATTTATGCCGCCGAGCAACAACTCTACCTGGGATGCGGAGACGGCAAAGTGTATTGCCTGGACTCGTCATCCGGGAAAATATTGTGGAGTACGCCCACGGGCAATGGCATCGACTCATCTCCGGCTCAAGCCGGTGACCTGCTCCTCATCGGCTCTGAAGATTTTCTGCTGTATGCAATGAACGCTAGCACCGGAGAGGTCCGCTGGAAGTATGAAACCGGATTAGGCATCGCGTCTTCACCGGCAGTTTCGGACGACCTGGCAGTCGTCGGCAGCAAGGACGGCTTTCTATACGCACTGGAGACTCAGACTGGCCGCTTGCGCTGGAAAACCGCCGTTGGTGAAGTGGTGACCGCACCTCCAGTGATCGGCGGCGGGGTTGTCTGTATTCAAGCGGGAGGGACATTCGCGCTGGACAGCACGACGGGCAACGTAGTGTGGCGAGCTGCTCTGGCGGGGGCACTCCAGTCGGTTCCCGTACTCGCCGGTGACACCATCTATCTGGCGAGCCTGAGCGGTGAGGTCTATGCGCTGCGATAAGCGACGAGCGGCAGCGCTGATCAGCTTTTTCTTAATCGCTTCTTTCGTCCAGAGCTCAGAAAAGCAAGTTCTTGTTTACAAAAAGAAGTACATCATGGGCACGGTCTTCGAGATCGCTGCTTATGACCAATCATCCGAACATGCCTCCAACGCGATCGAGAAGGCGTTTCAGGAGATCGTTCGTCTCGATGATCTGCTGAGCAACTACAAACCTGACAGTGCCCTGAGTAACTTGAACCGCTCCGCTCACTTTCACGCAGAAAAGGTTCCTGCCGACCTGTACCGTGTCATCGACCAAGCCGCGCAGTTTTCCAGGCTTTCGGATGGAAAGTTCGACATCTCCATCGCTCCTTTGGTGAATTTGTGGAAAGCTGCGCTGCGCGGCGAAGGCACGCCATCGCGAGCGCAGCAAGAAGAAGTACGAAGTTGCGTCGGCTACGAGAAGATCGAATTGACTCCCCCGGACCGGATCAGTTTTCGCTCATCCTGTTTGCAGTTGGACTTGGGCGCCATTGGCAAAGGCTACGCCGTGGACCGGGCTGCTGAAGTCCTGCACTCCCTGGGAATCCACAATGCTTTGATCAACGCTGGGGGAAGCACGATTTTCGCGATGGGGTCTCCTCCTGACCAGACAGCCTGGCTTGTTCACTTGAGAGATCCTTCGAACAAGATAGATCCGCAGGTCATGCTCAAGGATGGAAGTGTATCCACGTCGGAGCAGACAGCGCCTAGTGTGCTGGGAAATGATTCAGCGGGCCATATCATTGATCCGGATACAGGACGGCCGTTGAAAACGGAATTCGCGGTCAGTGTGATTGCAAAAACCGGGACGGCGTCGGACGCGCTGTCGACTACCTTGCTGCTGCTCGGTCCGACGAAGGGCAAGGCGTTGATCAAAAGTATGACAGACGTCTCAGCGATTTGGATTTCCCATGAGGCACAAGTGGAAACAGTGACTGGCGGTCCGCAGATTCTGTTTGGCAGGGGCTTACACAATCCTCTTAGTCTGGGCAAAATTCCATGAGCATCGGGAACACGATTCGCGTATGGGTTTTCGTCTTAGTTTCCACCTCTGCCTGGAGCACTGTGTTCGTGCATTGGACGAGCTCGGCTTTGCCACCGGCAAAGGAACTCGGCTTGAACGATCTGGCGCTCTCCTGGAACGACAGCTTTTCGTCGCAGGTGAAAGCGGCCCGCAAGCAAGGTTACCGGGTGTATGTCGAAGTTTCACCACGTCAGGCTGCGGCTGCAGCTACAACTGGCGCCAGATTGGACGGTATCATCCTGAGTGTTCGTCAATCCGAGCGTGCAGAGCTAGAGAAGTCTCTGCCAAAATTACGATCGGCTCACCCGAAGCTCAGATTCTTGGTGCTCAACCCCGATGCTAAGCAACCGGAAATGCGGGGCAGTCTGGTGGTCAAGCGAGACTCTGTGCTTGAAGTATCGAGTCCCACCGCCCAACCGTGGATTGATACCAACCTCGCTCTCGTCAAGATTGAACAGAGGTCTCAGCAGGGGCAGGTTCCGTTGTACACCTTCTCGTGGGGTCTTTCAGACTCAGGGCAGCAACAACCAGCGGTTACAGAGATGGATTTCTCGCTGGCAGTGGCTGAGGCAGGCGCGTTTCACGCTGACTTAATCCTACAGCTTGATGAGCGCCTGCAGAGAGCTCTCAGCAATCATGATCCGGAGGCCTGGGCGCTCTGGAACCACGTGCGGTCCTACGCAACGTTTTACTCAGACAAGGACGAGCAACGGCTGGAATCCGCTGCCAACGTCGCGGTTGTAGTCGATGATCTCGACACAACTGACGAAGCGATGAATCTGATGGCTCGTCACAACATCCCATTCAAGGTTTTGCTTCCCGAAGACTTGAAATTGGGCGACCTTGAAGATTTCAACGTGGTAGTGGTGTTCGCGAAGCCGGACAGAGGAACTTGTGATCGAATCGCCGACCTCGCAACTCACGGCAAGACTGTCGTGCTGGTGGAGGCGCACGGCTCTTGTCCATGGCAGAACCGTGATGCTGTCCGGTTGAACGAACACGCCGTGTCCTATGCTCTCGGAAACGGAAAAGTGCTTGAGCTCTCGGAGCCTGTCACAGATCCCGAAATATTTGCCCAGGACATCCGTCGGCTGCTCGGGACGCAAAATGTACTGCTGACTCTATGGAATGGCTTGACGACCGTCGCTGTACCCTATAGTGAGCATGGCGGAACGCTGAAGGTGCTGGAGTTTGTCAACTACGCTGCAGAGCCGCTTCGTTTGCAAGTGCAGGTCAAAGGGTCGTTTGCTTCCATCCGTTACGAGACACCGGAACATAAATGTTGCGAGTCTCTCGTCCCTATAAAACACAACGGATTCACCGAGTTCGTCATCCCGGACTTAAAGATTGCGGGACGTGTGCTTCTGGAAGCTAGGTGAATGATTCCCGAGCATGAGTCTCCGGCAGAATGCGCAACCCTGCGTGCGGCCGTCCATCTCTGGCAGGACTTCCCGCACGATACCGAGTCCGGGTTAAGACTCGCCGCCGCTTACAGCGAAGCGGGCAACACTCAGCAGGCACTGTCGACGATTCTCAGTCTCCGCTCGTTCACTGCCGGCCAGCAGGATGAGCCCCGGTTGGACCTGGTGGAGGCTGCCATCGCGGCCCGCAACGGGGACTACGCGAGACAACAAGCCCTAGCAGAGCGGGCAGCCACAAGGCTCAATCGTCGGGAGCTCGCCTTCTGCTCGCACGGGCGCTGCGAATCAAGGCAGCAGCACTCGCGGCACAAACCACCTTGAAAATGCCCAAGAGGCGTATGCCGAAGCGCTGCAGATCCTCGAAAGCTCTGGAGATCGAGCCGGAACCGCCACTGCACTCACAGAGCTCGCCGCAGTGCTGGAAAAACAAGGAGACCTCGTCCGGGCCAAAGAACTGGCTGAGCGGGCAAGAACTTTCTCCCTCTGAATGGCTTAGCGGTACGAATCGCAAAACAGGGGAACCGGAAGAGGCGGAACAGCATATGGTGCGGGGCTTGTTCTCTATTCCGCTGAGACTCGCTTCAGCGCAATCTCAGCTTGTTGCGCGACGAGCCCGAAACCCTTGTCACTCGCGTCCTTGAACACGGTCTTGAGGTGCCAACGACCATTGGTGTGGTCGCCTGATGTCAGCTCGAGCTCTCCTAAAGCCAGTCGGGCTTCAAGAGCATAATTTACGAATCCCGTTTTGCTGGCTTCGCTTAGCACCTGCTGGAGCCGGCTGCTGGCCGTCGCCCGGTCGGCCGGAGTTCCCGCAGCTGCGCGGACGCGAGCTGCAGTGAGTGCGACGGATAGTTCGGCTTCGCGGTCATGATACTTGTGCGAAAGCGTGAGGGCACGCTCAATCTCCTTCTGGGCGTCTAACAATTTTCCCTGAACCAGAAGCGCATGGGCGAGAACAGCGGAAGCCAGGGACTCATCTTTCGGCGCCCTCTCTTTTTGGAATTCTTGCTCCGCCCTCTGCGCCAGTATGGCCGCGTCCCCGGGCTTATCCTGATCGATCAGGAGTTCGGCCAGATCAGTTTCCACTTCGGCTGCGCTCGACTTGTCGCCAATGTCTTCGAAGTTCGAAATGGCCTCAGTCTGATACTGGCGAGCCTCCTCCATGTGGCCGGCCGCTCGCATCACATGGCCGAGGCCCGCAAGGTCGCCCGCAGCTTTACTTCGATCCCCAATACGGCGGCAGACCTCCAATGATTCCGAGTACATCTGTTTCGCTCCCGCACCATCGCCCAGGATCAGAAGCACGCTTCCGAGATTGCTCTTCGTCATCGCGATGCCATCCTGATGCCCGATCTCACGGTAAATCGCAAGCGATTGTTCGAAAGTCGTCCGCGCCTCGACAGGATCCCCCAGACTGATCAGCTGATCGGCAATGTTATTCAGCTCCACCGCAACGCCATTCCTGTCTCCTAGCTCGCGACCCCAGCGGCGGCAAAAAGCTGTCGGGATTCGCGCGCGGAACTCACCGCCTCATCGAGAGGTCCCAAATTGTCCAACGCCCACGCCCGATCGGCCAGTGCTTGGGCCAGCAGCAGAGACGCCCCTAACGCTCGTGCTTTCTCGGCTGCCTTGCCACTGGCTGCCAGGTCCCGTTTGAAGTCTCCCAGAGACTCTGCTGCCCTGGCCTCCGCGAGGTCGATCCGGGGATCGTCCCCTAGTGGAGCAGGAAGTCTTTGCAGCGCCTCCACGGTTTCAAGCGCCCCTTTGCCCCTCCCCCCGCTGACTTGCGCGTGAGTAAGAGCCAGTCCATAGTCCAGGCTGTCGGGGAAGAATGCAAAGAGCGCGCGATAGATCTCGATCGCCTTCTCCCAATCCTTCGACATCTCGTGATAGCGTCCCTCTACCAGGAGGCGCTCAGCTCGTGGAAGATTGGCGGAAAGTTCGAAGGCCCTCTTTGATTCACTCTTCGCATTCTCGTCATAGCCTAAAGTCGCCCAGGCGGTTGCCAGAGCGGCGTGCGCCAGGGCGTAGCGCGGTTCTGCTGCGATGCCTTTCTGGAGCAGGTCGCGAGCCGCAAGCGCGTCAAACACGCGCAGTTTTGCCAGACCTTCGGAATAGAATCGTGCAGCATCATGGCTGGCGGGCAGTGCGACCGCAACTTGTGCGGCTTCGATGCGGGTTACGGCTTGCACGCCCAGTCGCGTTCGCAAATGCTCTCCGGCCTGCGATACCAGGTCGAAAAGGTGCGACTCACTTCCGCTTTCGGATACCGCTTCAATCGTGTCGCCGGTGCGGGTGTCCTGTAATCGAAGATCGAGTCGCACAACCCCACCAGATTCCTTGCCCAAACTCGCGTACGACCCGACCACTACGAGGTCAGTACCCAGATTGCTTCCGATCCGCGCGAGCGTGTCCTTTCCGAGACTGTCGGTATCGGGCAACGAAAGTTCGATTTTCATTCGCGCTACACTCTCCGCGGGAATCGTTCGAAGTTGTTCCCCCGCCGAAAGTTCCGTCGTAAGCCAGTCCGACAACGCCGTCGAAATCCAGATCTGGTCGTCGCGCCCAGAGAGGTTCTTGAAACCGAGGACCGCAACCGAACGGCGGGGCACGACGGCAACCGGCGAGCCGCCCGAAGCGATTACCTGGTGCGAATGAAAGTAGTAAGGAGCCGCGAGGCCCGTAACGAGAACCGTTGCAGCAAAAATCAGCTGCAATGGTCGCAGTCGGGAAATCCCACTTGACCCTGACGCTGCCGAATGCGCTGCTGCGGGTTGAAGCAGCGCTGACCGAAGATCGGAAGATTGATGCGATGCCGTACCCTGGGCAATCCCGTTACTCTGCACAGGGGCTATGAACCGGTATCCTCGTCGATGCAATGTTTCGATGAACCGCGGACTCTCCGCCGAATCACCCAGCGCCAGGCGGAGCTTGCTGATGGCCTTGTTGAGACTGCGGTCGAAATCCACGAACGTGTCGGCTGACCACAGCTTGTCACGCAGTCCCTCGCGAGTGACCAGTTCACCCGGAGATGCCAGCAAAAGGGCAAGGATCTGAAACGGCTGCTCTTCCAGCCTGATGCGCACGCCATGCTTGCGCAATTCGGCCGTTCGCAAATCCACCTCAAAAACACCAAAATGCAGGACTCGGTGGTTGTGGGACGAGATGGCTTCCATCGTGGTAGCCCAATGGTGCCGCGCGAGATTGTCGCCGAGCGTATCACGCGCAACCGGGGTTTATCAAGCGCAGCCAAACGCCAGGGCCGAAAAGTCCTCGGCCTCGCGCATCGGGAAGAATCCATCGTAACCGCCCTCGTTTCACACAGATAGACAGGAGCATGCAGATGACACGGGGATGCATTGACATTACTCCCCGAAGTTTGAAAACTGCCATGCTCACGCTCCAACAAGCGGACGCAGTCGACCTACTTGTATCCAAGGTATATTCATGCCTTCCTCTAGGCGCCAATTCTTGCGCACTTTCAGCCTGGCCTCGCTGGCCGGCACCGCCCTTCTGCGCCCACGTCAACTGCTTCCCCGGGAAGCTGCGGACCAGAGAAAAACCGAGTCTGCAGGCACCGCCAGTGACACGCGCGAGGAAATGGCGAAACGGGTGCGCGAGGAATTCAACCATGCTTGGAGTGGATACAAGCAGTATGCCTGGGGACACGATGAACTTCGCCCTCTCAGCAGGGGATATCGCGACTGGCATAGCGTCTCACTGTACATGACGCCAGTCGACGCTCTCGACACAATGATCCTGATGGGACTCGATGAAGAGGCGGCGAAAACCAAAGATTTCGTCGCCCAACACCTCTCCTTCGACCATGACATCTCCGTCAAGAATTTCGAAATTACCATCCGCCTGCTGGGCGGCCTCCTCAGCAGCTATCAGCTCACGGGGGACAAAAGGTTGCTGGCCCTGGCGGAAGAGCTGGGCAATCGCCTCCTGCCTGCATTCAACTCTCCGACCGGCATGCCATATGTGAACGTGAATCTGAAAACGGGAGCCGTCCAGGACGAGAACACCAACCCCGCTGAAGTGGGCACTCTGCTTATCGAATTCGGCACTCTCAGCAAGCTGACCGGAAAGCCCGCCTACTACGACAAAGCCAAGCAGGCACTGGTTGAGCTCTACAAGCGTCGTTCCCCGATTGGATTAGTTGGCGCCGCAATCAACGCGAAGACCGGAGCATGGACCGAACCGACCAGCCACATCGGCGGCGGAATCGACTCCTACTACGAATATCTGCTGAAATGTTCGCTGCTCTTTGGCGACAAGGATTGCGAGAAGATGTGGCGATCGAGCGTCGAAGCGGTGAACAAATACTTGGCAGACGATGGTCCGGCGGGCCTTTGGTACGGACAAGCAAACATGAACACCGGCGCACGCATAGGCACTGAGTTCGGTGCGCTCGACGCTTTCCTCCCCGGAACGCTCGCGCTGTCCGGCGACATTGACCGCGCCCGGCGCTTGCAGGAATCCTGCTACAAGATGTGGACCACTTTTGGCATTGAACCCGAAGAGCTCGACTACTCCAAGATGAAGATCGCCTATAACGGATACGCCCTGCGGCCTGAGATCATCGAGTCTGCGTACTATCTGCACCACTTCAGCAAAGACCCCCGCTATCTCGACATGGGCCACACATTCTTTGAAAGCTTGGTGAAGTATTGCAGAACTGAGACGGGCTACTGCGCTCTCCGCAATGTGGAAACGAAAGAGAAGAGCGATCAGATGGAGAGCTTCTTCCTCGCCGAGACGCTGAAATATCTCTATCTCCTCTTCGCGCCCGCTGAGACTCTGGATTTGTCCAAGTTCGTGTTTAACACCGAAGCCCATCCGATCTGCAAAGACTTTAGCGCCGGGCGAAACGTCGGTAGTTCGCCTACTCTGAGCAACGGAGCTTGAGCCCACGCCAGGAGGCGAATGTACAATCTCCTCGTATGAGTGCGCGTCCTATCACGATTTCCACACCGGGTTCTTTTACCGGAGCAGCGCCGATTTTTTCCCTTCTTGTCTGCTTTACTTTTCTCACTCCATCAGCACTTGTCTGTCAATCGAAGTCCGCTGAACTCGATCCGCGAGTAGAACGCCTCTACACCGAAGCGAAGGATGCTCAAGCGAGCGGCGACCAGGCGGGAGCGATCGCGAAGTACGAGGCCATTCTTCAACTGGCGCCCCATCTGGGAGCTGCCTACAACAATTTGGGACTCATCTATTTTCAGCAGCGGGATTACCGCCAGGCCGTCATCATTCTGGAAAAGGGACTCAAGGTCGATCCTAGAATGCCTTCCGCATCCGCGCTGATGGGCATCTCCCTCTACGAACTGCATGACTACGGCAAAGCTCGCCCGCGACTCGAGGCAGCACTCCGGTCCAATCCCAAGGACAATAATGCTGAACTCTTCCTTGCCAACGACTTGATTAAGCTCGGGGACCTCGAAGGAGCTTCCGGCCATCTCCAGGAACTCGCCCGGCGCCAGCCACAGGATCAGGAAGTCTGGTATCTGCTGGGAAAGACCTACATGAAACTCTCCGAGCAGGCCCTCTCCAGAATGAACGCGATCGATCCTAACTCCGTTCTGGCTCACGAAATGTCAGGCGAGATCATGGAGAGTATGAAGAACTACGACGGCGCCGTGGTCGAGTACAAGAAAGCGGTTGCGATCGAGCCGCACCGTGCGGGCACGCATTTCAAGCTGGGGAATGCGTACTGGTTTCTTGGCGAGTGGGACGCGGCCATCAAGGAATTTCAGGCTGAACTGGCGAACGATCCAGCCAATTGCGCTGCCCAAGGCCAGATTGGCGACATTCTCATCGAACAGCGAATCAATTTTGAAGACGGGCTTGCCGCAGTCGAAAAAGCGCTCGCAATCTGTCCGACTCTGACGCAGGCGCGAGTCGATCGTGCACGGGCGTTATTGAAACTCAATCGCAACGAAGAGGCGGTCAAGGATCTGGAGGTCGCGGAGCAGGCTACGCCCGATGATCCGCGGGTTCACTTCTTCCTGGCGCAGGGCTATCGCGCGCTGGGGCAGGCGCAAAAAGCGCAGGCGGAGATGCAGATCTTCAGCAAGCTTGAAGAAAACGCGCGCTCGGGGCTGGCAGAGCGCGCGAAAGAAGTGCTACAGAACAAGGAGGAGATCCAGCATTAGCGGAGTCCTACTGCTCTTCCTTTCCTGATGATGATGGGCTCGTACTCCTCAGTGCTGCGGATCGGTCGAATTCGAGCTTTGCCTTTTCGGTCAACCCTTGTTTGCGGTAGACCTGTCCTAGAACGTAGTGAATGCGCGCACTCTGCGGCGCCAGTTCGACGGCCTTCTCGAGTTCTGCCTGGGCTTTGGCAAGCTGCGCCAGGCGGTCGTATGCCTTGCCCAACTGTTCGTGCGCGCGTGCGGACTGGGGAGCAATCGAAACCGCTTGCGCGAGATATGCGATCGCAAGCTCGGGCTGATTCTCATCCAGCAGAAGAGCGCCTAGATTGATGAAGGGGCCGGGGTCCTGATTTAGCAGGTCTTTTTGCCAAAGGATTGCAGTCTTGTAGGCGGCGATTGCTTCATCCGTGCGCCCCAGGCCTTGATAGGACAATCCCAGGTTGTCTTCTCCTCGAACGCTTTTGGGATCGAGATTCAGATATTTCTGGAAGGCGTGGATGGCTTCGTCGAAGCGGTTTTCGTTGTACTTGGCGCGGCCGAGATAGTACCAAGCCTCAGCATCCTTCGGATTCGCGTTGAGCGACCTGGTCAGCCACTTGTCGGCGTCTGCATAATCCTTCAACAGGACGTAGTCGAGCGCGACGACTTTCAGGTCGAACGCGCTCGGGACCTGGTATTTGGCGCCTTCGGTGTATTCGGCGAGAGATGCTTTGGTTTTGGCTGCGCTAATGGCTGGATCAGCACCGGCAAAACTCGAGAACTCCGACAATTCCTTTTCGGTCGCGGAAGAAGCTTTCTGGTGGACCTCCTGAAAATACGTATAGCCCAACAGGAAGTGTGCCGCTGCGGAGTTCGGGTGGTGGTCGAGATAGTGACGAAGAGTTTGCTCGGCTTCGTCGAGCTTGCCCTGCTGCACGAGTGATCTTGCAGGGGCAACCGCCGGATCTGATTTGTCGCCGGCGGCGGTTAGGTTGTTCACAGCATCGACTTGCTCCGCATGGGGATTGGCATTGGTGGTTGCGGTCTGCGCGATTCCGACCTGAAAAGTGGCAGCGAGCGTCGCCGCAAGGCAACAATGCCTGATCGGCCGTGCGGTGAAACGTCGCGTTCGATCGGCACTTCTCGCCAGCCGGGGATATATATCCCCAAAAAATAGATACCTTGGGCTTAAGATCTTTGGTTTGAAGGAGTTGCCCAACAGAGATATCTCCGGCCCCGGCAAAATATAGAGAACAAATCACTTACGGGCAAAATATTACAGACAAACGAGTTAGCGGCGGGCTGCGCCGTTACCGCGATGTTTCTTATAGCTAACCACGGAAGTACCATTATAACAGAACCGCCATCGACTTGCCTGGGAGTCACGCGGCCTTCACATTCTGCAAGAAGGAGTTACGAGGCAGAAAAATATTCGCCTTGACACAATGGCGGTGAGTTCTCTGTTACGTGTATGAAAGGTACGAACCCGGGACCAGAAAAAGCGCCCGGGTGTCTATGTCGCGAGTAGGCTGGTTTCAGAAGGTTATTTTGAAGAACGCCTGTCCTTGTCTGGGCGAATTAGCCTGGCACGGGGAGCTTGGACCTCCCGTATTTGAGCCATTGACTGTACCGAATCCTCCGACTCCCACGTTGCTGACATCGGTGCTGGGACCACAAATCTGCATTCGGTTTAGAACGTTGAAGAATTCCATCCGGATTTCAGCGCTGACCCTCTCTCCGAAGAAAAGTTTCTTGGCCAAGCCGACATCCTCACCAGCGTTGTTTGGATTCCGCAATGCGGCAATGTTCCGAAGTGAATTTCCGGGAGTGAATCCGGGATCGCTGAAGGCTCCGATGTTAAACACGGGCAAGCCCTTATAATAATTGTTGTAATTCGTGCTGATCTTGAGAATATGTGTTTGATCGTTATTGGCAACGGACCACTCCGGCTTCTGGTTGAACTTGTTCAGAGACCCGAAGTTGAACGATGAGAAGCCGCTATCGGTGTTGGTCATCGTCTTCGATAGCGTGTATGCCACGAGGAAGCTGAGGCCGTTTGAAAAGCGTTTCTGGCCTTGAACCTGCACCGCGTTATATAGCGAACTCCCATTCATGTCGAAGTTATTGCAAAGCCCCCCGCAAGAACCGCTTGCGTTGTACATCGGATAGGGGAGAAGAGCCTGAATGACGCTGGCTCCTGGGCCGTAATCAGTCATGAAGTTGGCGTAGGGGCTGAAGAAACCACCGGAGTCGGTCCCGAAGCCGACGGACTGGAGCACGCTTTGACCTGCCGGATCAGTCCATGCGTAAAGGTTGGGCGAGATCAGACAATTAGGATCTCCCGCGTCAGCGCTAGGGCAGAACTGGGTGAGGTATTTTGGGTCCAGCTGGTTAATGGGATTCATCATCGAGGGCAAATGCAGACCCTTGTTCCCCACGTAGGAAACCGATAGAAACACATTCCAGGGCATCTCCCGCTGAATGCCGACATTCCATTGCTGCACGTATCCGACAGGACCCGGATTCCGAGTGAATTGATGGAGGAGTCCGGTCCCGTTCGCGAGGATGGGACTAAATGGCGCTGCCTGAGGACTCGGCATTGCGGCGCTGTCCCAGGTGCAATCAGCAGAGGGGCCGTTTCCACCATGGGCTTGATCGCAATAGCCGGCCACATTGGCGGTTTGTCCATTCACATTAAAAACGCCAGCGAGCAGACTGCCGTTGTTAACGGCGACCTTGTTATTTCCATACTCGTAAGCACCGGTGTCAAGATGATTGAGCGCATAGCCTCCGAGAAGTACGGTTCTGTTATTAAGGCTGTACACGAACCCGAGGCGGGGGCTGAATGTGTGCCAGAGAATATTAGCTCGATTGAAGCCTACACAGCCGGAACACGTACCCAACAGGCTTGCGGCTCCGAGAAGGGGCTGACCTGAAGTAGTGCTAACGGCTCCGGGATTGGGAACCGAAGGGTTGAAGAAGACGATTGTGTTCGGTGGCTGGCCCCTGGTCGGGTCCACGGTGAAAGGCTCGAGGATATCCCAACGAACTCCAACGTCGATAGCGAGCTTGGGTGTGATTTTGATGTTGTCTTGTACGTACGGAGCAAAGTATCGATTCCGGAGTTTGGTCTCCAAAGCAAACTGACGAAACGCTGAGTTTGGTTCTCCCAGAAGGAAACTGGCGAAGGCATTACCGGTCGTGGTGGTATTTGCGCCGTCGCTGGTCATGCGGCTGCTGAAGGAAAACCTTCCGCCACAGTTTTGGCATTCATGATCGTCCTGGTAGGAACGACGGACTTCGAGTCCAAAGTTCAGAGTATGTCGTCCCTTGGTGTACAGCCAGTTGTTATCCAGGGTGATGCCGAGCTTACGGTTGATGGAAAAGGTTTCTCCGTTGCCATTGACTCCCCATTGATCCAGCGCGTATGGTGCGGGTCCTCCGAAACTGATCGCCGGGAGGATGTTACTTCCGGGTGTTCCTGGAAAACTCACGCCGGTGTGAGCATTGAACTCGTTGTTGATCTCCCCCATCCAGCCCATACCCCCTGTCACGACGAGGTTCGATCGAATCGCGTTCGAATAGGTCAGGAACACTCCAGTACCGATTCGCGGCTCGTTCTTCAGTCCTGATAGCTCGTTGCTGAAATGCGCGTTGTTGTCGAAGGCCGGGGTGTTGTAGGTGTCGCGCCAGAAGGTTCCGTGCAGCTTCTGCTTGTCGTTGAGGTTATGGTCGAGGGAGAATCCCCAAGATGTCTGCCGGGTGGGCAGGCTGTGGATCTGTGACAACAGGTTGCCGGTGAACTGTGCTCCCGGCACGTTCGGGTCTGGAATGATGGGAATCAGGCCCTGTGAAATGGGACTGACGCAGCTCTGCGGAATGATGTTGCCCGGAAACTGCATTCCGGGGCCAACGCCTGCCGGCAAAGCGGCCTGGCAAGCCGGAGTAACTACGCCGGGCACGAAGATATTGATGGGGTTGCCGTTGGTGTCGACGAGAGCGCTGAAGTCTCCCTGTTTCATGGCCACGGTGGGAACCGTGATCGTGCCTGCGATTCCAGAATTCAGGCGGTACCATTCGCTACTGACGAAAAAGAAGGTTTTGTCCTTGCCGTTGTAGATCTTGGGGAAAACGACGGGACCGCCCAGAGAAAACCCGAAGTTATGTTCCTTGTCGGCGCGGATCGGTGTGTTAGTGAAGTGATCAGAAGCGCTTCTGGAGTCGAAGTAGTCATTCCGCATGATCTCAAAGCCGTCGCCATGAAGCTTGTTGGTGCCGGATGAAAATCCATAGTAGGCGACGCCCTGCGCCAGACCATACTGCGCGGAGAAAACTGAACTGAGGACGCGGAACTCGTTCACCAGTTCGTAGGGAGGGTTGATATTTGACTGGAAACCCTGAGTTTCCGACTGGTTGGCATCGATTCCGTTGAAGACGACCTCATTCTGGAAACTGACGCCTCCGTTGATCCGGTGTTCGAAGTTTCCTCCCTGCACGCCCGGCGTCAGGAACAGGAAATTGTCAATCTGACGGCCCCGTCCGCCTGCGCCGCTGTTGCTGCCCATCATGATGGGGAGCTCTTCCACCATCTTGTGCTCAACCGTAGCGCCCAAGTCGGGCTGCTCGGTTTCCACCGTTACCGCCTGCGCGGTGACTTCCATCATCTCGTGGAACTGACCCGTTTTCAGGACGGTGTCCACCGTGGACTTCTTGCCACCCGTCTCCACGACGACTCCGTTCGTGACCGAACTTTGAAAGTTCGGCTTCTCGATCTTGACGGTATAGGTGCCGGGATTCAGGTCGATGATGGTGTAGGACCCTGCCGAACTGGTGACGCTGCGGGTGGCGACTCCGGTTTCCGTATTGGTGGCTGTTACCGTCGCGCCGGCGACGACAGCTCCCGCGCTGTCGGTGACGGTGCCGGTGATCCCGCTGGTCGCCTGCCCGTGAAGAAACGCAGCGGAAGCGAGGACGCAAGTGACCAAGCCTAGGGTGAGCCGCCACGGGGTGACGATTCTGGGGCTAGTGGCGAAGTGGGTCGCGGACGTCCTCATCTTCATCTTTGGCTCCTCATTGCCTCTGTACGATGTTGTTTCGGTTCATTGCGGCGGCAGGGAGAGAGCGGACGTATCCCGCACCCCGGTCCCCTCGCATTGCGGGGCAGTCTGGAACCGAAGGGCGGAAGGAGTCAATGCACTGGGGTGTCATGTCTACATTCCCGGCTATCTAATTGAGCGGCATGTAGTTGCAAAGGACTATGCCGGGAGGCGAGAGTGCGGTAACGTGCAATTTTTTTCGGACGAAAGTGACGTGGTCAGGCTCGCTCGAAACAAGAGGCAATGACTTTTCATAGGCCAGCCTAGGAAATACACGTTTGTGGAGGATTCCTATTGCGAGGCTTTTGAACCAACTGAAGTCGTCTGGATCATGGCCTTGCCTTCGGTGATCGTCAGGATACGATCGATGGGCGGCTGTGTGATCTCCTGGCTGGTTCCGCTGGGCCAGTGAATCTCGACCTTATCGACCTTGGACGAGGGTCCCAGGCCGAAATGAACGCGGGGGTCGGAATTGGAGGCGTAGCTGGCGCCGCTGTAGACGTCGGCGCGCTGGCGGATTCCGCCGGCGGTCAGGAATACTTTTGTGCCGATGGCGTCGCGGGGACTTTTGGGGCCGCCGACGAGCTTCAGGGTGATCCAGTGGTTGTCGTTCTTTACGACGTTGCGCAGGAGGGTGGGTGGCGCGTCCATGTTATTAATGACGACGTCAATGTGGCCGTCGTTGAAGAGATCGCCGAAGGCGGCGCCGCGGGCGGGAATCACGGCGGCAAGGCCGCTGCCGGTGGCGGGTGGGACCTCGCGAAACTTGCGACCGTCGAGGTTGCGGAAGAGTTGGGGACGCTGCGACCAGGTGGTTCCCCAGTCGAGGCTGTCTACGCTGACGTAGACGTGGCCGTTGGCGATGAAGGCGTCGAGCAGGCCGTCGTTGTCGAAGTCCAGGAAACCGTTTCCCCAAGCCAGGAATGGGATGGTGGGCTCTCCGAGTCCGGATTCGAAGCTTACGTCGGTGAAGCTGGCGTCGCCGTCGTTGCGGAACAGGGTTTTGTAGTCGTCGGAGAAGGTGCTGATCAGAAAATCGATCTTGCCGTCGCGATTGTAGTCGCCGACGGCGATTCCCATGGAGGCCTGCTCGCGTCCGTCGCCGCTCAGGGCCAGGCCGGAGATGAAGCTTACGTCTTCGAAGGTGCCGTCGTGGCGGTTGCGGTAGAGGTAGCTGGGGACGGAATCATTAGCGACTACCAGGTCGAGCCAGCCGTCGTCGTCTACATCGACGAAGACGGAGGCGAGGCCATAGTACCCGTAGGGGTCGGATACGCCGGCTTTCACGCTGACGTCGGTGAAGGTGCCATCGCCGTTGTTGTGGAAGAGATGGTCGGGCTCGCCGGGGAGTCCGAGAGGTCCGCAGAAGACGTTGACGCCGCGGAACTGGCAGCCGCCTAGAGGGATGCGACCTCTGCCTGCTTGGGGCGGATGGTCTACGTCGTACTTGACGTATCCGGGAACGAATAGGTCGAGCAGACCGTCGTGATCGTAGTCGCCCCAGGTGGGTCCGGTGGACCAGCCTCCGAGGGTGACTCCGGCTTTCTCGGCTACGTCGGTAAAGGTGCCGTCGTGGTTGTTGTGGAAGAGGCGGTTCTTGCCGAAGTTGGCGACGTAGATGTCGGGCCATCCATCGTTGTCGTAGTCGCCGACCGCTACACCGAATCCCCAGCGTTCGTTGGCTACTCCGGCTTTGTCGGTTACGTCGGTGAAGGTGCCGTCGTGGTTGTTGTGGAAGAGCATGGCGCGTGGGGGCGGCTCTTTGCCGGCCAGGGCTGCCTCGGTGGAACCGTTCAGAAGATAGATGTCGAGCCAGCCGTCGTTGTCGTAGTCGAGCAGAGCCACGCCGGAGCCGTTGGCTTCGATGATCTTCGTCTTCTCCGGCGTGCCCATTTTGTGACGGAACTTGTCGAGGCCGGCTTGTCTGGTGATATCGCTGAAGATGACAGGGGCGTCGTCGACGAACCCACCAGCGGTGATGGGGCGAGATTTGGAATCTTTCACGGGGGCATGGGCCGCGCCGGTGGCGACGCCGGAGGATTGGGAAGACTGGTGGGGCTTTTCGGACGGTGGGCTCGGAGCGGGTGCTTGCTGGGCTGTCGCGGATGAGATGCAGAGCAGGAGGAAGAGAGCGGCCAGGGTTATTGTCATTATCGTTGCATCGGTATGCCGAGTCACTTTCCCTGGTCCTTGGCTGCTGCGTTTCCGCTAGTAGGTTCATCGACCTGGAGGATCTGGTCGGCGCGAACGTCCTTGAGTGTTTGCATTGTGCCGCTGGGCCAATGAATCTCTACTGACTCTGCGGTGGTCTCGGGACCGAGTCCGAAATGCACGCGCTTGTCGCTGGATGAGAGATAGCTGCCGGCCGTGGAGACGGTGGCGAGTTGCTGTCCTTTTTCCGTGATGAGTTTGACTTCGGCTCCGATGGCGTCGCGATTGCTTTTGTGTCCGATCAGCTTCAAAATAAGCCAGTGATTGGTGGTCGCTGTCTCATTGTGCAGGATATGCGCGGGGCCGTCGTTCGTGGTGACCACCGCGTCGATGCGGCCGTCGTTGTCGATGTCGCCGATGGCCATGCCGCGGCCCAGCCAAGGTTGGCGAAAAACGCCACCGGAGTCCGCAGAAATATCTTCGAACCCGTGACCGGTGTTGCGCGCGAGCAGCATGGGCTCGCGGTAGTGCAGATTGGGATAGTTCAACTCGATCGTGTCGAGATCATGTCCCTGGGCGATCAGCAAATCCTTCCAGCCATCATTGTCGTAGTCGAGAAAGCGGACGCCCCAGCCGGAATGTGGACGCGTGATCTTCCCTAGGCCGGAATCGTAACTGGCGTAGGAGAAGGTGCCGTCGCCGTTGTTCTTGTATAGCGCGTACATCTGATTGGCCAGATCGGTGATGACTACATCGGGTAGGCCGTCGTTGTTGTAGTCGGCGAAGTCGATACCCATTCCGGCGAAAGTGCGGCCATCGGCGTCGGCGGCGATGCCGGAGGCGAGTCCGACTTCTTCGAAGCTGCCATTGCCCTTGTTGTGGTAGAGGAATTCGAACATCGAATCGTTCGCGACAAAAATGTCGACGTGACCGTCGCGGTCGTAGTCGGCGATTGCCAGGCCCAGACCCTTGCCGGGTTTTGAGATGCCGAGCTTTTGTGAGACTTCTGTGAAGTGGCCGTTGCCGTCGTTGTGGTAGACGAGCGGTGCGATAGGCGGAAAGTAGTCGGGATGGCAGTAGGACCGGTAGCCTTCCTTGTGCTCGCCGCACCAGATGTCGCTGAAGTCCCACTGCAGATAGCGAAGCACAAGCAGATCGAGCAGGCCGTCGTTGTCGAGATCGATCCAGGCGGCGCTGGTTGACCAGCCGCTTCCTACGACTCCGGCCTTCTCGGTGACGTCGGTGAAGGTGCCGTTGCCGTTGTTGTGGTAAAGCTTGTTGCCGCCGAGAGCGGTCACGTACAAGTCTTCGTAACCATCGTTGTCGTAGTCTCCGACGGCAACGCCCATGCCGTATCCGGCGCCTTGCAGCCCTGCTTTTTCGGTGACGTCTTCGAAGGTGCCACCGGCTTTCTGGTGGTAGAGACGATTCCACTCATTCGGGCCAGACTTTTGCGGGATAGTGCCTTTTGGTGTGGGATCGCTGATAGGCGCTCCGTTGACGAGGAAAATGTCGAGGCGCCCGTCGTTGTCGTAATCAAAGAGACCGACTCCCGCTCCCATCGTTTCCGGCAGGTAGTGTTTTGCGGTGTGGGAGGATTTGTACTGGAAGTTCACGCCGAGTGCGACGGTGGCGTCGACAAACCTTGCAGAAGCGGGCCTTGAATGATCTGCAGATCCGGCTGGCTGCTGTGCCGAGAGTGTTGCAATCAGGAATAAGATCGATGGAAGACTCAATGCGAAACGCATGCCCGTGGCATTCTATAACGTTCCTTCGGGTACCTCAGGGAAAGGGCCCCTTGCTAGGGGCTGCGTAGTCTACAAGGCGCAACAAATTAACCTGCCAGTAAAGGAGATTTAATACATCTTTAAACAAGTCCTGCGCAGCCGCATGGTTACTTTCGTGCTTCCTCCAGCGAAGTTTCACCAACTCTTAATCTGACCTTCATATCTACGAAAACTGACAGGGGTATCCCTGTAGCATGCCCTCAAAACCTTTTGTCCCGGCAACATCGTCAGCGGACGTGTTATCCCTCGTCGCGCAACTACCCGGACTACCGGGGTTCGCGGAAAAGTTGCTTCCCGTGGGCAAGGTGCGGGCCGTCTATCGGCGCGTACAGGAATCCCCTGACGGTTTTCGTCTGGAGACGCTACTTTCCGAAAGGCGAGTCGGGTTGCGCGTCGATACAGCCGACTGGGCAAGAATTCCTGCCACAGGCCCCGTGGTGGTGGTCGCCAATCATCCCTTCGGAGTGCTCGATGGCGCGGTTCTGACAGTGCTCTTGACGCGCGTTCGACACGACGTGAAGGTGGTAACCAATTTTCTGCTCAGCGATGTGCCGGAACTCGCGCAGCACTGCATCTTCGTCGATCCCTTTGAAACCGACCGTTCCGTTGGGTCGAATCGTCGGGCCTTGAAGGAATGTTTAATGTGGCTCCAGCAGGGAGGAATGCTCGCCTTTTTTCCCGCTGGCGAGGTTTCTTGCCTGCAAGTTCCTGAGACACAGGTTGCAGATCCGGTGTGGAACGAAACCGCAGTGCGCCTTATGCGCAGAACTGGAGCTTCCGCCCTGCCGGTATATTTCTGCGGGCGCAATAGCCTCGGCTTTCAGATTCTGGGAATGATCCATCCCCGGCTTCGCACGGCCCTTTTACTGCAGGAGTTTCTGCAGCAGGAGGGAAAAACCGTCGAAGTCCGTATTGGCAGCGAGATTTCTAACGATTGCATCGCCCGCATCGAAAACGATCGTGAAGCGACCGAGTATCTGCGCTCGCGCACCTACCTGCTTGGGCATCGTAGCCAGCGGAAGGATTCCTGGACTTCTACCGTGCGCGCCAGGCTTGCGGCTAACACGCAGCAACCGGTCGCGGCGGCAGTGCGAACAGACTTGCTGGTTCAAGAGTTGGCGGCTCTCTCGCCAGAACGTTGCCTGCTGGAGAGCGGAGATCTCGCAGTCTATTTGCTGCGTGCCGACGAGGCGCCGCACCTGCAACAGGAAGTAGGAAGGCTGCGCGAAGTGACGTTTCGGGAAGTCGGTGAAGGCACCGGCAAGCCTCTAGACCTCGACCGTTTTGACCGCTATTACTGGCATCTGTTGTTGTGGAACAAAGCCAAGCAGGAACTGATTGGCGGCTATCGAGCTGGCAGCACCGCCGAAATCCTCCCGAACCGCGGGATCGGCGGCCTCTATACCAGTACCCTCTTTCGCTACGATCCCCTTCTGTTCCAGAAGCTGGGTCCTGCCCTGGAACTGGGACGCTCATTTGTGAGACCGGAATATCAGCGCCAGTACGCCCCGCTTCTTTTTCTGTGGAAGGGCATTGCTCGTTTCGTGGCACAACATCCTCAGACGCCGGTGCTTTTCGGTGCGGTCAGCATCAGCAACGACTACAGCAGAGCTTCCCGCGAGATGATCTACCGCTTCTTCGAAATCCGCAGGAACGGTGAGGACTTGGCGGGAATGGTCGAACCCCGCATGCCGTTCCGCCCGGGACGCTTGCGCCGTTGGGATTGCCGGGCCTTGTGCTACGCGCTCCGGGACCTGGACGAACTCTCGCAACCTATCGCCGACGTGGAAAGCGATGGCAAAGGACTGCCTATTCTTATCCGACAATACGCAAAAGTCGGAGGCAAAATACTTGGATTCAATGTCGATCGCAAGTTCTCGAATGTGCTCGACGGTCTGGTCGTGGTCGACCTCCGTCAGACCGAGCCTGGTGTGCTCGAACGCTACATGGGTCGCGACGGCCTGGCGAGGTTTCGACAGCACCATCAGCTCGCCCGCGACTCCTTCCGTCGCCCTCACTGATCGCTGGTCGCGGCAAAACAGCGCGGGGAGAAGGGCTCTTCACTGTTATGGGAGCGGCAGGCTCTTCAGTTCCGGCGCGAGCTCATACGCCCTCTCGAACTCGTGCTGTGCCTCCGCGTTCTTACCTTCCTGGCGAAACGCCAAGGCGAGATTGTAGTGCGCTTCGGCGTAGCGTGGCTTCAGCCGCGCCGCCTCTGCAAACTCCGCCTCTGCCCTGCGGAGCTCCCCGGACTGCAATAGTACGAGCCCGAGGTTATTGTGGCCCTCGGCAAATTTCGGGTCGTGTCGCACGAGACCACGAAAGACATTGGCTGCGGCAGCGGGATCGTTGTTTTGGCTCAGGGCCAATCCCAGTTGCACTCGCGCATCGACATTGTGAGGATCAAGGCTGACCGCCTCAGTCAACTCCCGAACGGCTTCTTGCGGGCGTTGTAGTTGTGCCAGCGCAAGCCCGAGGTTGTAATGCGCCTCGGCCAGATCCGGATCGCACATGACCGCCCGCTGGAATTCCTCCAGCCCTTTCGTTTGATCTCCTGACTTCCAAAGAAGCAATCCAAGGCTCGTGTGCGCCTGAGCGTAATCCTGCTTCAGTTCAATCGCTTTTTCATACGCTTCTCTCGCACGCGTCGCTTCGTTCTTGCTCTCCCAGGCGACCCCGAGGTAGTAGTAGCTGGTTGGAAGATCGGGCGTCAGGTCTGCGGATTTCCGGAAGAGCGCCATGGACTGGTCGAGTTTCCGTTGCCTTAGCGCCTCCACGCCCTGCACGATGAGCAGCTTTGATTGTGCCAGGCGGGCACGAAATTCGTGCAGCCCCGACAGTTCATCGAATTCCTTGTTGGCGCTGCTCGCATCGCCCTGGGTGCGCAAGGCTATGCCGAGATTGTAGTGGGCTTGCTCGAAGTCCGGTTTCAGTTCGATAGCGCGACGAAAAGCGGCGATCGCTCCAGGGGTGTCACCCCCTGCCCTCAACTCCCGGCCCAGATCATACTGGGCCTCCGCATCATCGGGATTCAGCACCACGGCCATTCGAAACTGTTCCAGCGCTCCACTGCGGTCACCCTGCCGACGCAAAGCCACACCCAGCATGAGGTGAGCGGCCGCAAGCCGAGGGTCGGCGCGGATGGCGTGACGAAATTGGATAATGGCGTCATTCAGCTTGCCGAGTTGTCCCTCGACTACTCCAAGTTCCAGATGAGTCTCCGCCGAGGGTTTCAATCTGAGGGCCAGACTCAGTTCGTGCTCGGCATCCACAAGATTGTTCTGCTGGGATAAGATGCGGGCCAACAGGCGATGTGCAGCGGCATGGGCTGGATCGAGTGCCACGGCAATGCGCAGTTCCTTCATAGATGCGGCCTGATCCTGCAGGTCGTACAAGGCTGCGCCCAACGCGTAGTGTGTGTCCGCCCATTTCGGCCGGAGCTTTAGCGCGGCCTCGAACTCCTTGGCGGCCTCCCTGTTCTCTCCTTTGTATTTGAGCGCCAACGCCAGGTTGTAGTGTGTGACCGGATCGCCGGGTTCAAGGGTTAGCGCGGTGCGGTAGCTGGCAATTGCCTGGTCCCACGATTTGTCGCGAGAAAATTGGATCGCGCGCTGGCGGTAGGTTTCGGCATTCTGCGCAAACGATGGGGACGCACACAGCATGCACAGAATCAGCAGAAACATCATTGGGCCTACATCCCTATCAGAACGCATCAAACGGCCCGCGCATGGACACGCGGCAAGTTATGCGGAATTGTTTCCAGCAGCGCCGGCTTGTCTTCCGTTGGTTTATCCTGCGCCGTGCTAGCTCACACTACCAGTAGAATTTCGCGCTGAGTTGCCCGATGCGTGGTTCGCGCGCCGAGGTCACCGCGCCCATCTGATCGCCGAAGATGCTGAAGTTGCCATCCGGGTTGCTGAATTGCGCGTGGTTAAAGAGGTTAAAGAACTCCGCGCGTATTTCGAAGGCTGTGGATTCCGTAATAGCGGTCCGCTTCATCAGGCCGACGTCGAAATTGTTAATGCCGGGGCCGTGGAAGAACTGCCGATTGGCGTTGCCGAACGCCCCCACTGGTCCAGAGTCGAATGCGTCGCGGTTGAAGAAAATGTGATTACTGTTTGCATCTACTTTGCGCGGATCCTGGATATGAATCTTGCCCACGAGATTCGGCACGTCGGTGTTCCCGCTGCCAGACAGGGAGACGTCATCCGAGTTCTGGCTGATAGCGACGGGCAAGCCACCCGTGAATCGCGTTATGCCAGTGAAGTTCCAGCCTTGCGTCAGACGTTTTGGCATCCTGCCAAAAGCCCGGTCGAAGGGAATGGCCCAGGTATAACTGAATACAAAGTTATGCGTAACGTCGAACGAGGCGAGTGAACGAGTCAGCCGCGGATTCATGAAATTGACCCATTGACCGAAGCCGGAAGAGTTGTCGATTGCTTTTGCGTAGGTGTATGCGGCCAGGAAGGTCATATCCGAGGCCTTTCGTTCCAGGGTGACCTGCGCCGCGTTGTAATTCGAGTTGGCGATATTGACGGTAAAACTGTTATTGACGCCGAAAGCAGCCGGCTTCGAAAGGTCATTGAGTTTGTCGCGGGTACCATAGACCAACGAACCGCTAGGAAGCTGGAAGGTATCCAGCTCCGTATTCGGCCCGCACGCAGGATTGGACAGGCCGGTGTTCAGGTCCACGGCTCCTTGCGCATTGAGCTGCAAACAAAGCGCGGCATCCCCGGGATTGGCGTCGTACTGCGAGATCAAGCGATGGCCCTGCGTTCCTACGTAGGAGAGGGTCAGCACCGTAGATTTCGAGAGCTCCCGCTGAATTGAGAGATCGTAGTGTTCAGCGTACGGGAGCCGGTTGTGAACGTCGAAGCCGGGCGAATACGAGATCGGAAGATAGATGGAGTAATCCAGCGTCTTATTCGCTGGACTCCCGGGAGTCGGGAACGTAAATGGGAAGCGCTCGGTCTGGGAGCTGCCGTCAGCACGGGTCCGGAAAGGCTCATCAAACATCGTGGGGGTTGGCGAAACCCAATACAAGCCGAAGGGAGCATCGCCTACCTCGTAGAAGAGGTTCAGGTCCTCGATCGAGGTGTAGTAAATGCCGTAAGCGACGCGGATGCTCGTCTTGCCCGGGCCGCCGAAAATCTTGCCCGCCAGTCCGTCCGAGAACCCGGGCGAATAAGCCAGGCCCAGGCGGGGAGAGAAGTTGTTGTATCGCGTCGGGGCGAGTGTGCTCGGGATGCCGGGATCGCCGGGAACTACCCAGCCTTTGGGCGCCGTGGGGAATTGGGTCGATTGCAGCCCGGGCACGATAGTCTCGATTTTGCCCTGGGTGTCATACCAGGGCATGCTCACTTCCCAGCGCAAGCCCAGGTTCAATGTGATATTCGGCCTCATTTTGTACGTATCCTGAAAATAGACTCCGCCGTAGCGCGTGCGGGAGTCCAGGAACTGCTGGCTGCACTGGTTGTAACTGGATGGCGCCCCAATCAAAAAGTCAGCGATATCTGATCCGGTCTCGCTGCCGTTGAAGGAGAAGTCCCCGTTAGGGGCGCAGGTATTGCGCTCATTGATCTGGAGATATCGAAACTCGCCGCCGAACTTCAGGGTGTGAGGTCCCACGAGCCTAGAGTAGCCGTCGGAAACATGAAAAGTGTTGTTGGGCTGAAAGGTCGTGAGTGTGTTCACTCCGAGAGAGAAGTTGTTGAAGTACTCGGGTGGCACAGTCTGGGGGAATCCCTTCGGACCGGATGGATTAATCCCCAGGGTTCCCACGCCAGTCACAAACCCCAGGTCGGCAAGTTGTGCGAAGCTGCTCTGCGGCTTGTCTGTGATCGTAGCAGTCCGGAAGAAACTCGCGCGCCATTGGTTTACAGCCGTCTGGCCGAAGTTCTTGGTGTTACTGATTACAAACTGTTGAGCGCGGGAGGGTGTGAGACTGGAAAAACCCGGCACGCTGGCGTTTAGGGCGTTCACAACAGTCGAGTCATCGTAGTGGTAGTAAAACGACCAATTGCCGGTCTTCTGATTGATGAAATCGATGCGCTCGCCGATCTTGTCGTCACGAACGCGATTTTTCTCGCTGTTGTCGGAGAATTGGTCGACCGTCCCGGGGACGTTCGGAAGAGGAATGTAAGGCAGTATCCCCACCGCAGGCGGAGCGAACGCGGAGGAGGGAATCGTCGCGTTAGGAAACACGCACTGAGCACTGGTGGTACAACCCTGAACATAATAGGGCTCGCCGTTTGAAACCGCGTATCCCAGGCGGGTTGAAAGTACCTGCGCCCAGTATGCTCCTTGCACACCGGATGTAAGTGGATTGCCGTCTGCGTCAAGAAAATCGCTTCCGCTAAAAGCGCCACTTCGCTGATTGACCGTGGGTAGCTGTACTTGTCCGGTGCTGGCACCTATGACCTGCCGTGTTCCCTGGTAATCCGTAAACCAGAAAATCTTGTTCTTCCACAGGGGACCGCCAACGGCATAGCCGAACTGGTTGCGCCGCAATTCGGCTTTCGACTGATCAAAGTAGTTCGTGCCGTCGAATTTATCGTTCCGCAAGAACTCGAACACATCTCCGTGAATACCATTGGTTCCCGACTTGGTAATCGCGTTCATTACCGAGCCGCTGAACTTTCCGTATTCGGCGTCGAAGCTGTTGGTAATCAGCCGGAACTCTTCGACTGAATCCAGATTGGGAACTAGTCCCGCGCCAAGATTGCGTCCCTCGCTGACGTCTCCTCCATTCACGAGGAAGGCATTTGAGGTCTCTCGCTGGCCATTGACCGACAGGTTTCCGGGCGAAGATATGTAGCCTGAAACCGGACGGTCCTGCTGAATGGACCCGGACGTGACGGGCACAACTCCGGCCTGCAGCCCGAGAAGATCCAAGTAGCTGCGACCGTTCAGCGGCAGGGAGAGCATCTTCTTCGAATCGATCACATCGCCCAGTTGGGTGCTCTCCGTCTCTACCTGGACCGCGCCAGCGGCGACGCTCACCTCTTCCATTACGTTACCGACCTTCATAGAAGCGTCGACGCGGAGTTGATCGTTGACCCTTAGCACGATATCGGTTGCATTGAATTGCTCGAACCCGGGGCTCGTGACATTGAGCTTGTAGGTACCGGCGGGTAGCGCCAGAAAATGGTAGGAGCCATCCTCAGCCGAAACCGTTTGCTGCGAGAGGTTGGTCTGCGTGTTAGTGACCGTAACGCGCGCTCCCTTGATCGCGGCCTGGGATTGATCGCGCACTACCCCAAGAATGGAGCCCGTGACATCAGCACGCAATATGCCTGGGGTCAAAAGCACCGTCATGATAAGAAAAATCGGAGCCAAAAACCTGTGACCATTTCTCATCACCCACCTCCCGGGGCGGCAGTCTGCCTCGACATGCCTGCCCAATGACTCTTGCTTTTGGAATTCCCCTTCTGAAAATCTGCGCTGGCTTACCTGATGACTCCAAAACTTTCAGACGCAACGCGATGGACAGCCATTCCCATGGCGCGAAAACATATTCCACCACTTGGAATCTTGTCAAGCACCGATACAGCAGAAGCTCGCTTCTCTCTTTGCTGCAATGAAAAGCTTCTATAGAACTTTCATGCAGTGAAAATTGCCACTTGGGCATTCTTGTCGCGCCAGGCTCGGAGAAAGCGAGGCATCGACGCGCGCTCTTGCCGAGTTCAAGAACCAGCGGGAGACGAACGACTCCCCAAGCACGGAACAGGAAACGAACGATGATGCGAGGAAAGAGCCTGAGGTCCCTTGAGAAATTCCGAACCAGCACGCCACAGTGACTGAGCGAGTTCAGTTGGGAATAATCCTTCTTCAATACCTCACAGACGGTAAAAATGTTCCGGCGCCGGGGGGCTGAGGTCGGGGGGATCTTCGGCTAACCCGGGGGAACACCCGAGGATTGGGGCCCGGCTTGGGATAAACCTATCCTGCTGAAGACGCAATAGGAAGGGATGATCTCAGCGAACGCAGGTGCAGGCAACGGACGAACTAGCGCGCGACCGGCTGCTTCGCCTGTACCACCGATGGTTTGGGCGTGAAATAACGCACGGTCACGTCATCTCCGATACGGTGGATATCATTCGACCCGACCAATACCCCGTTGGGCGCGGGTCTGGGTGTGAAATGGCGGACGATCACATCGTCTCCGATATATTCGACTTCCGTGTTCCCCATCTGTCTACGCTGGCGGTTCGGTGGCGCGCTTCGAGGCTTGGCCACAGCTTCCGACTGCACCATCTTCGCGGGTAGAACTGGTTGTTGCTCGACGCTAACCGATCTCGGCGTCGCTGAGGATTGCAAGGGTGAAGCCATGCGGCGAGCGCTGAAAGCAATCCAGCAAGCTATTACGAGTACGAGGACAGCCGCTACGACGCTCGTGCCCCATCGGCGGGGGGTTTGGAAGACGCGCTTCGCTTGTTCGATGATGATTGTACCCAGCGTGACGTGCCCGAGTACCGGGGCGTTCCTGGTACTTCCCATCAAGGTTTCGTAGGGTTGGCGGATCGCGTTCTCTGCTTGGACCGGAATCGGTCCAGCGTCTTTCAGAGCCTTTTCGCTCTGAGAACCCGATTGCCGATCAGCGAGCAAATTGGGTGGTAGTTCCACCGTCAGGTTCTTCGCTGCTTCAACCTGGGCACCATGTGACATCACTTCCCCGACCAATCCAGCCATGAGTCGGTAGGTGCGCAGCTCTTGATCTTCGAAGGCGTGCGGCTCACTAAACAGGACTTCCAGCACACCGGCGACGGTACGGTCGTGATAAATCGGCAGGATCAGGAGCGCCTTGGCGCCGAACTGCCGGCAGATTGCTGCGTCGATTCGGGTGTCCGCCTCGGCATTCTCGACGCGCAAAATCTCTCCGCTCGCATTGCTGTCCGCCGAGACTGTCAAGGAAGCCATCACATGCTGCCCAACGTATGCTGCGCCAGTTCCACTTCCAGCCCGGAAGCCCAGTTGATTTCCCTTTAGCAGACCGATACAGATTCCAGTGGCGTCGGCTACATCACGCGCACAGTCAGCGATCAACTGGGCAGTCCCATCCAAGTCAAGCTGTCCGCTTTGGATCAGGCGCGGGATTTCGATAACGGCTGACAGGGACTGAGGGTCCAACTGGCTGTTCTGCACCGCAAATGCATTTGCCAGGAGCTTCTGGAATGATTCGCGATCAAGGGTGGGACGGGTATTCATACCAATAGCAATTCGGGACTACCTCTTGAGTGCGACCAGGAATCGTGGCCCCCAATAGCTCACCTTCGGACATTCGGAGTCGTGATCCACGCAATAACAAAAGCTATGAGACTCCTCGAATAATACTTCTGCAGGACCCTTAATCTATACACAAGATACTGTAGAGGTCCCCTGAAGATTCTGCAGTGCGCGAGAGTGGCGGACTTCACGACGGACATTTACAGCCTTCCGGGTGAAGGTTTACGAGGTGCTTGGTATGGTTGGCCACGGCAGCGTCCCGTACGGTGCTGATGTTGCCATGAAGAACTCTGTGCCGGAATGGAGTAAGCGAGAATGCGCGTCGCAGAACGTTGGGCTCTCATTGCGGTTGCAAGTCTGTTACTTGGACAAGCCGGCAGGGCCCAATCGCCCGGCCCCGACCCAGCAATTTCCCCGAACGAGTTGATGCGGGCGGTTATTGCAAATGAGCTTAAGCCGACGTCGGACGCCAATCACTGGATGTATGAAGTGGAGAAAGACGAAGACGGCCAGAAGCAGTCCAAAGAAGTGGCGCAGACGCGGGAAGGCTCTCTGGAACGCTTGATCGCGACCGACGGACACATTCTTTCTTCCGGGAAACAGCAAGAAGAGGCGATTAGAATCGAAAATCTTTTGAAGAATCCTCAGGAGCGCCAGAGGCAGGAAGAACTTCGCAAGAAGGACGCCAAAGAGTGTGAGGCGTTCTTGAGAATGATTCCCGACTCCCTCCTCTTCACGTACCAGGGACAGGAAGGCCCGTTTGTAAAGTTGAGTTTTAAGCCTAACCCGAGCTTTCAGCCTTCTTCACGAGCAGCCCATGTCCTTCACGCCATGGAAGGCCAGATTCTTGTCCAGGCTAAAGAGCAGAGGCTCGCAGCCATAAGCGGTCGTCTCGTGGAGGAAGTGAAGTTCGGGGGCGGCCTGCTGGGACACCTTGAGAAGGGCGGCACCTTCAGTGTCAGACGAGCCGCGCTTGGGCCTGCCCAATGGATGTTGGTTGCGATGGACGTGAACATGAAAGGAAAGGCACTATTTTTCAAAAACATTGCGGTGCAGCAAAAAGAGTACCGCCGTAATTTCCGCAAGTTGCCAGATGACCTTACGCTAGCAGACGCGGCACAAATTCTCACCAATCACGTTACACTGGCTGCAAACCACTAACCCAATCTTGGGGAATGACGCAGGCGCAAGACGCTATAATTCGCGCGTCCTTTGGAAGGGCGTCGCCTGCGTACCTCAGAAGTCCGGTTTGCTCGCTTTTGCGATCTCCAGCGTGACGCGCTGCTTCTGCCGGTAAGCCAGGTTGGCCATGTGTACGGCGATCGCCGAGCGGTAGCCAATCTCGACGGATGCGTTCGGAGTCTTGCGGCTGCGGATGCAATCCACCCAGTTCGTCATGTGATCCTGGCCCGGAGTTTTCCCGGTGAGCGCTGCTCCATGGGGACGGTTAACTTTCTCCGGGAAATAGCGAATGATTTCTCCCGTTTCCCCCGTCACCATGTCCGATTCTCCCCAGGTATGGTCGATTGTTCCGTCGCTGCCCAGGATGTGTTCGCCTAATCCGTAGTGACTGTTGCTAAAGGTGGACTGCCAGGTCACCACCATGTCATTGGGGAAATCCAACGTGATCGCGATTGTGTCGGGCACTTCGCGACCGTCTCTTTCTGAAAATATTCCCCCGGACATGTACGCGGCGCTTGGCAGCGGCAGATCCAGAGCGCTCATGATCCATGCGAATTGATGAACTGCGTTCTCGGTTACGTTCCCGCCGGAAAATTCCCAGAACAAGCGCCAGTTGATCAGGCGGAAAGGATCGAATGGCCGCTCCGGCCGGCCGTTGAGGAAGGCGCTCCAGTTCACGTTTTGCGCGGTGCAGTCGGACGGAACACCACGCACCCACTGGCCCTTGCCGTGGGGCGTGTTGCGGCTCATCCACGAATTCACTTGCGTAACTTTCCCCACGATTCCATCTTTGACCCACTTTTTGGCCTCGGCCAACGTGCCCGAACTTTCCCACTGCAGTCCGATTTGGATGACCCGCTCCGATTCCTTCGCGGCGGCCATGCATTGGTCAGCTTCCGGAATGGACCATGTCATCGTTTTTTCGGAATAGAGGTCCTTGCCCGCTGCTAGAGTATCGATGAAATGACGGGCGTGCGTGTGCAGCGGGCTGGCCACGATGACCGCGTCCAGATCCTTCATGTCAAGTAGGCGCCGATGGTCGTTAAACGTCGAAATTCCGGGCGCCATCTTCTTGGCCTCATCGTGGCGACGACTGTAGACGTCGGCTATCGCGACCACTTGAGTATTAGGAACTGCCATAATCTCCTTGAGCAAATCTTGCCCACGGTTTCCCACCCCACTCCTGCCAACCCGCAGCCGATCGTTGGCGCCAAGAACGCGAGACGGCGGATATGCTAGAAGGACCGCCGCCCCTAGAGCCGCTTTCTGCAAGAAATCTCGTCTCGTACTGTTCGTCATGAGTAAAGTTCCTCGATTAGTCACAAAGCCTCCGCCTGCTGTAGAAGCTTCTTCATCCCGGCCCAACTCTGGCGCGAGGATTCTTCCGCCGTGCCGCCGCCGTTCCAGTGAGTTTCCAGACTCACCGCGAAGCGATAGCCATCTCGCT
>WNEZ01003792.1_pt1 | contig 32769 bp, 35 predicted proteins | sample 5400521 | NCBI WGS metagenome assembly WNEZ01 (sample SAMN13153339, study PRJNA577476) | soil metagenome | isolation source: 120 cm saprolite under Douglas fir tree site 2 hole 1 replicate 1 | place: USA:California | collected 2015-04-18 | reverse complement strand
TTCTGGCACCACAGGAGGGCCACGCCGCCACCGGGCACGATGCCTTCCTCGACCGCGGCGCGCGTCGCATGCAGGGCATCCTCCACGCGTGCCTTCTTCTCCTTCATCTCGGTCTCGGTCGCGGCTCCGACGTTGATCACGGCGACCCCGCCCGCCAGCTTCGCGAGCCGCTCCTGCAGCTTCTCCTTGTCGTAGTCCGACGTGGACTTCTCGATCGCGGCCTTGATCTGGGCGATGCGGCCCTGGATCTCGACATGCTTGCCCTTCCCACCGACGACCGTCGTGTTGTCCTTGTCGATCACGATCCGCTTCGCCTGGCCGAGATCGTTGAGCGTCGCGTTCTCGAGCTTCAGGCCCATCTCCTCCGAGATCACCTGTGGCGCGCCGGTGAGTACTGCAATGTCGGTCAGCATCTCTTTGCGGCGGTCGCCGAAGCCCGGCGCCTTCACGGCACACACCTTCAGCGTGCCGCGCAACTTGTTGACCACCAGGGTCGCCAGCGCCTCACCCTCCGCGTCCTCCGCGACGATGAGCAACGGCCGGCCGGCCTGTGCCACCTTCTCGAGGACGGGGAGCAGGTCCTTCATCGACGAGATCTTCTTGTCGTGGATCAGGATGTAGGCATCCTCGAGGACGGCCTCCATCTTCTCGGGATCGGTGATGAAGTAGGGCGAGAGATAGCCGCGGTCGAACTGCATCCCCTCGACGGTCTCGAGCGTAGTCTCGAGGCCCTTCGCCTCCTCGACCGTGATCACGCCGTCCTTGCCGACCTTCTCCATCGCCTGGGCGATCAGGTCGCCGATCTCCTTGTCGTTGTTCGCGGAGATCGCGCCGACCTGAGCGATTTCCTTCCGGCCGGCGGTAGGCACCGAGATCTTCTTCAGCTCCTCGACCACCACCTCCACCGCCCGGTCAATCCCGCGCTTCAACGACATCGGGTTCGAGCCGGCCGTGACCGACTTGAGCCCCTCGCGGAAGATCGCCTGGGCGAGTACGGTCGCCGTGGTGGTGCCGTCGCCCGCGAGGTCCGACGTCTTGGTCGCCACTTCCTTCACCATCTGGGCGCCCATGTTCTCGATCGGATCCTCGAGCTCGATCTCCTTGGCGACGGTCACGCCGTCCTTGGTGACCGTCGGATTACCGAATTTCTTGTCGATGACGACGTTCCGGCCCTTCGGGCCGAGGGTGACCTTCACCGCCTCGGCCAACTGGTCCACGCCCCGCTTCAAGCGGGCGCGGGCCTCTACGTTGAACTCCAGCTGCTTTGCAGGCATGTCTGTTTCCTCCTAGAAGCCTCAGCCAAGCTTGGCGATGACGTCCGATTCCTTGATGAGGATGATCTCTTCACCCTCGAGCTCCACCTGAGTACCGCTGTACTTCCCGTAGACCACGCGGTCCCCGACCTTCAGCTCCATCGGGACCAGCGCATCCTTCTCCCGGCGTCCGGGACCCACCGCGATCACCTCGCCCTGGATCGGCTTTTCCTTGGCCGTGTCGGGGATGTAGAGACCGCCCTTCATGGTCTCGGTCTCCTCCATCGGCCGAATGGCTACCCGATCCGCAAGCGGGAAGATCTTGAGCTTCGTCTTCGCAGCCGTTGCGGTTGCCATGGTGCTAGAGTCCTCCACCTCGGTACCTGGTTCTAAGTGCCTGTGGAACAATGTTGTTAGCACTCTCACCTGGAGAGTGCCAAATCAACCGCCGGGAATCTCTCCCGATGGCCGTGGCATGTCAAGGGGGCGCGGCGGCGAGCGAATCCACGATCGCCCGGACGTGGTCCGGTGTCGTGGCTCCCAGGGAATCGAGCGGCGCCGACACGGCGGCCACGATTGCCCCGGTGCGAGTGTCGGCGAGGCGCACCAGAAGCCAGGTGAGCGCCGGCGGCTCGGTTTCCCGGAAGGTGAACGCGAGCAGGTACGCCGTCGGCCTGCTCCCGCCTCGGACGTGCTGGCGCACGGTGAACCCTCGGCGCCGCAGCCCCTCCGCGAGGCCCTGACCCAGAGAATCGCGGCGCGTGATGAGGATCTCGTAGCCGCGCAGCGCGGAGGGCTGCTCGTAACGGGTCGCGGGGGCGCATCCGACAACGACATATGACGCTACGACGCATGCCACGACGCTACGTTGTACGACGCTACGTTGTACGAAGAGACGCCACCACGCGGGCCTGCGTACAACGTGGCGTCGTAGCGTCGTACAACGGATCACGGGATTATCCTCCGCGCTCCCACCCAGCGGTCCAGCCAGTATGCGCCCTCCGGATCCTGCGGGTCCAGACGCGAGAGCTTCACTCCGCGGGTCGAGCTGTGGATGAACTTGAGCTCGCCCACGTACATGCCGACGTGGGTCACGCCGGCGGCGGGCCGCGCGGAGAACAGCAGGATGTCTCCCGGGCGGAGGGCGTCGATGAGGGGTGTCACCTCGCCCCCGGCACGCGCCTGATCGCGACTCATGCGGGGTAGCCGGATGCCGTGCTGCCCGTAGGCGTACTGAATCAGCCCCGAGCAATCGAACCCGTTGTCGGCCGTACCGCCCCAGATGTACGGTGTTCCCAGAGCTTCGAGTGCCGTCTGCACCACAGTCGCCGCGTTGCCGGAGATCGTCGTCGGCGGCTCGGGCGGCGGCAGGTCCGGAGGGGCGCCGTTTCCTGTTGCCCCGCTTCCCCCTGCACTCCTCCCCAGTCCGAACGACACGCCGAGCGTCGCGCTCACGCCGTCGCGCGCGTCGGGGCGTGGATTCCAGAACCCTCTCGGCCCCCGATCTTCGAGCCGATAGCGAAGCTCCCCTCCCAGGGCTAGCCAGGAGAGCGGCCGCCACTCGAGTCCGCCTCCCACCGTCCACAGAGCGGCTACCTCCTGAGTCGAGGTGTCGGTGGAGAGGCCCAGGGCGAGTCCCGCGAGCGCGTAGGGCCCAAGCGTGGCCCGGCCTCTTCCGGCTTGCAGCTCGTAGCCCAGACCATAGAAGGCCCGGCGTCGGCCCAGGTTGTCGCTCACGAGCGCGGTGACTCCGAATCCGTGAGTGAACGGGCCACCCAGGCGCGCACTCGTGCGGAGTTCGTAGACGTCGGCGCGATTGCCGTTGTACCAGCGCCCGAGATGCAGCTCCAGCGCGCGGCCCCCTCCCTGCGCCCCGAGCGTCGCTGGGAGGACGAGGAACGGCGCGAGCCACCAGGGCCTAGTCAGCCGCGGCAACGGCGCGCTGCTCCTCCGACGTGCGTGGTGCCATGTGATGGGACAAGAGGTGGGGGACCCGGCGCATAAAGCGGACCCAGATGAAGAGCGCGGTGAATCCACACAGCGTCGCAACGGCGCCCGCCACGACAAGCATGGTCACGGGACGGGTGAACCCGGTGGCAACGAGGGCGCCGGCCCACAGCCCGACGTACGACGCCGACCACGCCAGGACGGGCGTCAGCAGCCATCCGACGACGACGAGCAGGTGAGCGAGCCAGCGGGGCACGTCGCCCCTTCTCGCGCGCTAGCCCTTACGGGCCAAGGCGACGAGGGCGAGCGCCGCGAGTACGAACGTGAAGGCTCCGCCAGTCGCGACCGGGAGCGCCAGGGTGACGCCCGCGAGCCGCACGATCAACGCCAGCATGATGGTCGCCGCGACAGCCGGCAGCGCACGGCGTGCGAGGGTCGCTTCGCTGCCGGCCGCGGTGACAAGCCCACCCATCCACGCCAGGAAGGTCCCGAGCATCCACCAAATGGGAAGGTACCACCACGTGCTGCCGCCGCCGATCGCGTCCCACGTCCAGGGATACGCCTTGAAGGGCCGGAGCAGCACGATATCGATGGCGCTGAATACAACGGTGGCGACGAGGCCAAGGGCGGCGGCGCCCGCGATGCCCTCGGTGCTGCGCGCGGCGGTCCATTGGGCGGGCAGGAAGGCCACGGCCACCCCCGCGGCCAGGACGATCAGCGCCTCGACCCCGCCGCGCAGGCCGCCGGTGATCGGCACGCGTTGGGACGCGGCGAGGAACGCGACGACCGCTACCGCCGTCGCGACGCCCAACTTGGCGCCACCCACAGTCACGGTGCGGAAGTCCGAGCGGTCGGAAGCAACCGGTGTCGCGGTGGCCGACATGCCTCGTATCTCCTCGGGTATCGGGGTTAGTGCGTCCGTCGCCGAAATCTAAGCTCGGGCTCTCACCGGGCAAACACCAGCAAGACCACGAGATCGGTCACCGCCCACGCCGCGAGTGCCCGATACATCCCGCGCTGGTGGGCGGACGCGGACAACGCCTCGCGACGCCGGTACCATGGCAACAGCACTGCGACCCACGCGACGAGCGGCACGACGAGTAGCCACGCCCGGACCCCCAACACGACGGCCGCCCAACCGAACAGCCCGAACGCCAGCGCGGTGCAGGCGATCGCGACGCCGAGGCTCGCCCGCAGACCCAGGAGCAGGGCGAGGGTGCGGTCACCGCGGCGGCGATCTTCCTCCATCTGATACAGCTGAGTGCGGATAGAGCCCGGCGAACAGCGGGCAGAAGCCGAGCAGGACGAGGGCATGGCCCGCATCGAGGGGACGGCCCGTGGCAGCCCACCCGGCAAACGGCGTGAGTGTTCCGAAGCCCCACATGTTGATCACCCAGTCGACTCCCGCCACCGCCTTGAAGCGGAACGGCGGCACCGAGTAGAGAATCGACAGCACGAAACAGATGGCGTACGCGACCCGAAACGCGGGCGGGAGCACGAAGGCAAGCAGCTGACCGCCGGCGAGCAGGGCTACGCTGAACGCGAGCAGGTGCCGCGGCAGCGGAGGCGGCGCATTCAGGTAGCCGATGTCGCCCTCGTCCTTGTCGAACACGGAATTGATCGCGAGGGTGCCGCCGTTGAGTAGGATCACCCAGATCAGGAGAGCGCCCAGGGCCGGAAGCAACCGCTCCCCGCTCCCCGCTCCCTTGATACCGACGGCCAGCACGTACCCGAGCATCGTATGCCCCGCCATGATCGGCCACTCGGCGGGGCGCGTGTGGAGCACATACGAAAAGAGGTCGCCGGGCAGCACCCGGTAGCCCCAGCGGCGCCACACGTTCAGCGCGCGGGCGTCGGCTACCACTTCAGGCCCAGCGCCGTCGCGGCGATGCGGAGCCCGGTGAGGGTGAGGTCGGGGTGCACCGACTCGATCTCGCGGACCAGCGGCGCGACCAGGCTCGCGAGGCCACCGGTGGCGATGACCTGCGGCGTCTGGCCGTTCGGCCACTCGGCCTTGATGCGTCGCACGATCCCGTCCACGGCGTCCGCCGTGCCCAGCAACACCCCCGACCGAATGGCCTCTTCCGTCCGTCGCCCGATGGTGCGCGAGGGCGGCGTGAGGTCGGTCGCGGGGAGCTTGGCGGTGCCCCGAATGAGCGCGTCCGACGCGGTACGGATACCGGGCATGATCACGCCGCCGAGGAAATGGCCGTCAGCCGTGATGCAGTCGAATGTCGTGGCGGTCCCGAAGTCGACGACGATCGAGTCACGGTGGAACAGCTGGGCCGCGGCGAGCGTGTTGAGGATGCGGTCCGCCCCGACCTGCAGCGGCTCCTCCACATCGAGCGTGATCGGCAGGTGCGAGCGTCCATCCACGACCACCGGCCGCACGGTCGTCGCGCGCTCGACCGCTTCGCACAACCCCTGGGTCACGGGGGGCACCACCGACGCGACGACGGCGGCGCGGACTTCCTGAGTGGACCGGCCCTCCTGCGCGAGATACGACGTGAGCGCAGCCGCCCACTCGTCCGGCGTGCGCGAGGGCGTGGTCGTGAGCCGCCAGTGGGCCTCGAGGCTGTCGCCACGGAACAGCCCGACTTTCGTTTCGGTGTTGTTGATGTTGATGGCGAGGAGCATGGCGCCGCTAAGATAGACGCTCGACCGGGAGGCCGCTACGCGAGCTCGACGTGACCTTCCCGCACGGCGATCGTTGCCGCGCCGAGATCGACGAGCAGCGCGCCGTCCGGGCGGAGGCCGCGCGCGCGGCCGGCGGCGGGCGAGCGAAGTTGGCGACCCTGCAGCCAGTCACGTGCCGCGAATGCGGTGCACTCGCGCTCGCTGAGCGCCGGCTCGCCAGACGCGAGCCCCGCGACTGCCGGGACGAGGCGATCCAGGACATCGAGCCGGCGGACCGAGGGGAGCCATTCCCCGAGCGCGACCGCGCGATGCGCGACCGGCGCGGGAATCGCATTGCACACATTCACTCCGACACCCACCGCCAGCCATTGCAGAGTGTCGCCGTGCCAACGGCCCTCGCACAGGATCCCCGCGAGCTTGCGCTCCCCCAGCAACACGTCGTTCGGCCATTTGAGGCGGGTCTCGAACCGGCCGAGGAGCGCATCGACCGCATCCGCCACCGCGAGCCCCACGCGTACCGAGATCACGCCCAGCTCGGCGCGCGCCGGACGGAGCAGCATGCCGAGCCAGACCCCGCCCGCCGGCGAGTGCCACGTGCGACCCTCGCGTCCCCGCCCTGCCGTCTGCTCCTCGGCGATCACGACCGTCCCCGCAGGGGCGTCTTGAGCGGCGAGGTCGTGAACGGCATCGAAGGTCGAGCCGATCTCGCGAAACAGGCCGCACTGCGGCACGCCCCACCGCCCAGCGAGTTCGGCGGCCGTCACCCCATCGAGCGCTAGCCGCGCCACACCGCGTACCCGATCGTCAGCACGCCGACGAGCCAGTTGTACGGCGCGAACGCGTAGAAGCGGCCGCGCTGGAGCAGCGCCACGAGAAACCGGATGGACCAGATTCCGCTGGCAAACGCGAGCACGAAGCTCACTGCCAGCGGGAGCACTCCCACGGCCGCGACGTTCACCGCCATGTGACGTCCCTCCAGGATCGCGGCACCCGCGATCACCGGAATCGCCAGGAGGAAGCTGAACTCCGCCGCGGCGGCGGGCCCGAGGCCGCCCCACAGGGCAGCGCACACCGTCGACCCGGAACGCGAGACGCCGCGGAACACGGCCGCCAAGGCTTGCGCGAACCCGATCCCCACGGCGGCCCCGACGCTGGGTTCGGGGCGGTTGCCGGTGAGCCGCCGCGTGGACCAGTTCATGAACCCCGTCACGAGGAACCCGGTGCCCACGAGTACCAACGAGGCGGCCGCCTCGACTTGACGATGGAACAACCCGCCGACGACACCCGCTGGAACGGTCGCGAGCACGAGGAGCCCCGCCGTCCGCAGCTCCGCCGGCCGCCGCGCCAGGACGCCCCGCACGATCGCCCACAAGCGCGGCCCGTACATGACCAACACGGAGCCCAAGGTCGCGACGTGGAGTGTCACCTCCACGAAGACTCCTGGGGTGTGCACGCCGGTCACGACTTCGAGCACCCTCAGATGTCCCGAGCTCGACACCGGGAGAAACTCCGTGATCCCCTGCACCAGCCCCAGAACAATTCCCTGCCAGAGCGTCATGCGACCCGCCCGGCCACCAGCGCCACGATTCCCACGAGCATGGCTCCTTTGAGGAGGCGACTGTTCCCCTGCGTACGCCCGGTGAACAGCCGGCTCGCGACGGCCAGCACGACCAGCTGGGCAAACAGGGCGATGAGAAAGTACGTGCCCCGGTAGTGCGCCGCTGCGGGTAACGCGAGCGACAGCGGCACGAAGGCCGCCGCCAACGTCGCCGCCACGAGGCTCGCCGGGCGGGCCCCGAGGACGAGCGGCAAGGTGCGGCGGCCGAGCGTTCGGTCCCCTGCCTGGTCGTCGATGTCCTTCACGATCTCGCGCACCAAGTGGATCCAGGCGGCGAGGATCCACGGTACGACTCCCGCGGCCGCGTGTCCGACGGCGATGGCGCCGTACATGAGCGGCAGGCCGGCGACGAGCGCCACGGCCACGTTCCCCGGCACGCCGCGGCGCTTGAGCACGGGCGAATAGAGCACGAGCACAGCGAAGGCCGCGAGGCCCACGAGCATCGCGGTCCCGTTGACGAAGGCCGCGGCGCCGAGCCCGATCACGGCGCCACCCGCGACGCACAGGTCGGCGGTGCCGCGGGTCACGCGGCCGGTGGCGAGCGGGTGCTCCCCGCCGGACCGGTTGACGCGATCGGCGGCCTGGTCCCAGATGTCGTTGAGCACGTTGCCCGCCATCGCGAAGGCGACCGCGGCCACGGCCGCGAGCGCCAGGACGTTGGGCGTCCGCACCGCTCCGAGGGCGATCCAGCCGCCGGCGAGAACGCCGGCCGCGGCGAGCAGCAGGTTGTTGATGCGGACGAGGCGCAGCAGGTCAGTCACGCAGCACGTCCTCGTACAGCTGCTCGTAGCGCGGTACGATGCGGTCGGCCCCGAACTCGAGCGCGCGGCGGGCGGCGGCGGCGCGCATCCGGGCGTGGAGCGCGCCATCGCGCAGGACGCGAAGGCCGTGAGCGATCATGGCCTCGACATCCCCCTTGGGCGTCAGGAATCCCGTCTCCCCGGGCACGACCACCTCGGGGAGGCCGCCCACGGCGGTCGCGAGGACTGGCACGGCACAGGCCATCGCCTCGAGCGCGGCGAGGCCGAACGACTCGGTCTCGGACGGCAGCAGGAACAAGTCGCTGCCGCGCAGGATCTCGGCGACGTTATCCACCTTGCCGAGAAACCGGACGTCGCGTCGTAGCTCGAGGTGATCGACCTCCTGCTCCGCCGCGTCGCGCTCCGGCCCGTCTCCCACCAACACGAGCGTGGCCCGGAGCTCGCGACGCACCCCTGCGAACACGCGCACGACGTCCGTCACCCGTTTCACGGGGCGGAAATTCGAGACGTGGACCAGGACCTTGTGGTCGGGCGGCGCGAGCGAGTGGCGGCAGGTGCCCTCGCCAGGCGGGTGGTACTCGGCCGTCGAGATGAAGTTCGGGATGACGATGACGTCGCAGCCGGCGCACCCGAACGCGCGGTAGGTCTCTTCCCGCAGGAACGCCGACACCGCGGTGACGCGGTCCGATTGTTCGATTGAGAACTTCGTGAGCGTGTAGTAGGACGGATCCTGCCCGACCAGGGTGATGTCGGTGCCGTGCAGGGTCGTGACGATCTTCAGGTCGCGCTGCGACTTGAGCATCTGTTTCGCGAGCCACGCCGTCGCGGCATGGGGGATGGCGTAGTGCACGTGCATGAGGTCGAGGTTCTCACGCATCGCCACTTCGTGCTGCTTGACCGCCAACGCCAGCGCGTACGGGGACGACTGCTCGAACAGGGGATACTCGGTCTGGGTGACCTCGTGGAACGTCACCCGCTCGGCGTAGCCGCGCAGCCGAAAGGGGCTCGCGTAGGAGATGAAGTGCACCTCGTGTCCACGCCGGGCGAGGTCGAGCCCCAGCTCGGTCGCCACGGCACCGGAGCCGCCGTACGTCGGATAACAGGTGATGCCGATTCTCATCTTCCGGGAGCAGGGAGCAGGGGGCCGGGAGCGGTCACGCTCCGCCAGCGTTCGAGCATGCGGGTGGCGAGCGCATCAGGAGACCCTGTGGCATCAAGGGTCCACACGTTTCCCGTTTCCCCTTTCCCGCTTCCCGCGCTTCGCAGTTGGCGTCTGAACCAGGTCTCTTGTCGTTTCGCGTAGCGCCGGGTCGCTACGACGATCGCTTCCCGCAGATCCCGCTCCGGAAGCCGCCCTGCGAGCATCGCAGCCACCTCTCGATAGCCCACCCCGTCGAGCCCCGGGGCCTGCGGCGCCACGCCCGTCGCCAAAACCCGCCGCAGCTCGTCCACCAGTCCCCCCGCGAGCATCTCGTCCACGCGTTGAGCGATGCGACGGTGCAGCACGTCCCGGGGCAACGTGAGTTGAATGTACCACGGCCGCATCGCCCCGGTCTCGCGGGCGTGCTCCTGCCACCAGCTGAGTCCCCGCCCCGTGAGCAGCGCGACCTCGACGGCCCGCCCGGCCCGCTGCCGCCCGCCCCCGGCGAAGCGGCGGTCGAGTCGCGCCGCCCAGTGGGCGAGCCGCGCCGGCGTCAGCGCCGCCGCCCAGGCACGCAGTCGCTCGCGTCGCGCCGGGTCGAGCGGGGGCTCGTGGAACAGGCCCTCCGCCAGCGCGCGTACGTACAAACCGGTTCCACCGACGACCACCGGCTGGCGGCCCGCGCCGCGGATTTCTCCGAGCCATTGCGCCGCGTCGCGCGCGAAGCGGCCGGCGCTGTAGCGCTCCCCCGGCTCGACGACGTCGAGTCCGAGGTGCGGCACACGGGCCAGCAGCGCGCTTGATGGCTTCGCGGTGCCGATGTCGAGCCCCCGGTATACCTGACGGGCATCGGCGGAAACGACGGTGATGGACTCGCACTCGGCCCACGCGGCCGCGACGGCGGTCTTGCCAACCGCCGTGGGGCCGACAATTACGGGCACCAGAGGAAGGGACGTCAGCTCCTCCCGAATCTGCGCTCGAGCTCGTCTTTGGGGAGTTGCACGACCGTCGGTCGTCCATGGACGTCGTGCGCCGGGAGCGTCGCCGTGAGGAGCCGGGCCACGAGCTCGCGCATCTCGTCCGGCTCGAGGTGCTGGCCTGCTTTGATGGCGGCGCGGCAGGCGTACGTCGCCGCGAACCGCTCCAACCGATTGGCCAGCCCGCCGAACCGCCCGCCCGCGAGATCGGCGACGAGCTCGCCGAAGCAGCGGGCCGCATCAAAGCGTGGATGTGGATTCGGCGCCGTGTGCACCACCACCGCGCGCCCCGAGAACGGCTCCACCTCGTAACCCACGCGACGGAGTAGCTGGCGGTGAGCGTCGATCGCCTCGAGCTCGGGCGCCGTGAACTCGAGCGTTAGTGGCAGCAGGAGCCGTTGGGCGGACGCCCCGTCGCCCGTGAGCTGACGCATGGCCCCCTCGTAGAGCACCCGTTCGTGCGCGGAGTGCTGGTCCACGATCGCGACACCCGAGTCGGTCTGGAACACGATGTATGTGTCGAAGACCTGAAGCAGAGGCGGAGCGCGGGGTTCGGGGCCAGGGGCTCGGGAATCGCCGGCGAACATCTCGAGCGGTACCGTCGAGCCTCCTGCGACAGCCCAAGCCCCGAGTCCCGAGTCCCCAGCCCCGAGGGGAGCAGCGGCGGCGAGGGGACCCAGCGCGGCCCGCACCGCCTCCTCCACGACCTTCTCGACGAAGAACTTGTCGCGGAAGCGGACCTCGAGCTTCGACGGGTGGACGTTCACGTCCACCGCGTCCCCCGGAAGCTCCAAGAACAGGATGAGCGACGGGCGGTCGCCCGGCGCAACCGTGGATCGGTAGCCGGCCTCCGCGGCGCGCAAGATGAACGGATCCCGGATTGGCCGGCCGCGCACGAATACGAAGCCCTTCCGGCCCGCCGGCTTCGCCTGCGCCGGGCGCTGTGCGAAGCCTCGCACCTCGAGCGGGCCCTCGCGGTAGGCGATCGGCAGCAGCGTGCCGGCCAGCTGGGGGCCCCACAACGCGTGGACCCGGTCGATGGGACGAGTGGTGGGTCGGACCTCGATCAGGGAACGATCGTCGCTCGTGAGGGTGAAGGCCACGTCGGGACGCGTGAGCGCGAGCAGGGTCACCACCTCGACGGCGGCACGGGTCTCCGTAGCCTGCGCCCGCAGGAACTTGCGCCGGGCGGGCGTATTGAAGAACAGCCCGCGCACCGTGACCGTCGTCCCCCGCTGCCGCGCGGCGCCGTCCACGCTCTCGCGCTTGCCGCCCGTGACGCGCAAGCGGGTAGCCACATGGCCGTCCGATGAGGTCTCGAGCTCGAACCGCGAGACCGATGCGATCGCGGGCAGCGCCTCGCCGCGGAACCCGAACGTCGCTACGCCGATCAGGTCCGCAGCCTCGCGAATCTTGCTCGTGGCATGACGCGACAGCGCGAGCTCCACATCGGGGCGGCTCATGCCCGCGCCGTCGTCGCTGACTCGAATCAGGCTCTTCCCGCCATCCTCGATGTCGATGCGGATCGCGCTGGCGCCGGCATCGAGGGCGTTCTCGATCAGCTCCTTCACAACCGACGCGGGCCGCTCGACCACCTCGCCGGCGGCGATCTGATCCGCGACCCGGGGGGGCAGGACGGCGATCGTCGCCGTCACAGCCGCGACACTTCGGCGGCGAGCACCCAGCCGCGGACGCCGTCCGCGCGATGCACCTCGAGCCAGGCGCCGTAACGCCGCTCGACCAGGAGGGCGGCACCGGCCTCGACCATCGACGCGGGGCTCGCGCCTCCGTACGGTGCGACCCGGACCGGCGTCGCGGCGTTGAGGACGATTGCCAGAGGCTGCGCACGGCGCAGGCCCTCGCGGGCTGCGAGCCCCGCCGCCGCCACGGTGAGAAGCGAGAGACCGAGGACGACCGTGCGGCGGCGCCGCGCGACCACAGCGATCCACATGGCGACCCAGAAGAGCCCCGCGCCGAGCGCCCACTCCCCGGGCGTGGCCAGGCCCGTGGTCAGGAGCGCCTCGCTCGCGGCGTCGGGTGCCGGGAGGAGCTCACGCGCGCGCCGCACTAAGGGGTCACGTGGCGCGAGCCGGGCGGCTCTCGCCCAGGCGGCAGTCGCCTTGCCGTCCGCCCCGGCGCGGTACAACGTGGCACCGAGGTTGTACCAATGCGCCGGCACGCGCGGCTCGCCGGCCGCGCGCGCCGCGAACGAGTCGGCCGCGGCCCGGAGGGCGCCCGCGTCGTACAGCGCCTCCGCACCCAGCGTCTGGGCCGCAGCGGGCCGCGCCAATCCAGCGAGCGCCACAAGCGCGATCGCCGCCACCACGCGACGCCCTTTCCCGCCCGGCTCCGCACCCAGCACCCGCAGCACCTGCGCCAGCTCAGCAGCGAGCTCGGCCACGTCCCCCAGGCCGCGAGGACCGTAGCGCGACGCTCTGAGGCGGTCCCGCAGCCGCTTCACGTGGTCGGCGACCGCGCTGTCGACCCCGGCCGCGCGCAGTGCGCGGGCGAGCCCGTCGCCGTCCCGGGCCCGCTGGTCGGGGACGTGGCTCGCGAGCACCGCGTGAAACGCGCGCTCCAGCCGTCCGAGCTGGGTGAGCCGCTCCGGCGCGGCGGGCGCCACGGGTCCGCCCACGCCGGGTCGCGCCCGCGCGCGAGCGGCGGCAGCGCGCGCGCCGCGTGCGGCTCGATCCCGGGCGCCACGGCCAGCGCGCGCGGAGCGATCGTCGCCGCCCGATAGTCCCCCGCCGCGAGATCGTAGTAGGGGTAGCGCACCTCGGGCAGGAGGAATGATCCCGCGGAGTCGGGCATCACGAGGTAATGAAACACCTTCGTGCCGGCGATCCGTCCGTCGCGCGCCGCGATCCGCATGCCCGTTTCTCCGGGATAGGGACGGAAGCCGCGCGGCCAGCGAATCGCGGGCTCCGGCCAGAGGGCCACGTTGCCCGCCCCGGATACCGTCGCTGTCATCGCGATCGGCTCTCCCACGCGACCGTTCGGCGGGTCGAGCCCCAGATCGAGCGCGAGTCCCTGTGCGACGACCGGTTGGTCGTCGGCCGGCCGGCGCGCGGCAGGCAGCGACAACACGGTGACGGGCACCGTGTCGCTGCGCAGCGAGTAGCGCTCCTCGCGCTTGAAAACGGAGAACCCGACCGGCACCGCGTAGGCGACCGTGGCCGGCGGAATCACGATCCGGCCGGGGGCGAGCGGGAACAGCGCCTGGTGGGCAACGAACAGGTCCATCCACCCACCCCGCACCTGGCGCGACGCCGCCACCTCCGTCGGCACCGCCCCCGGGTACGACCACGCGCCTTCGGCCGTCTGGAGCGAGAGGATCGGTGGGTAGCTCAGTCGGGTGCGCAACTCGCGCGGAAACCAGGCGGCGGCGATCACGTCGAGCTGCTGGCCCACGAGCACCGAATCCCCCGGCAGGATCAGGCTGAGCGCGACGCGGTCGTTATGCGCGGGAGGCGGGGCCGCCTCGATCAGCCGGCGCGCAATCGGGGAGACGGCGGTGGCGAGCCCGGCCGCCGCGCTGTCCACCGTGACGGTGAGGGGAGGCGTCGCGATCTCCCGGAGGCCCTGCCGTACGCGCACCGGCCCGATCACGAGCGTGCCGGGCCGCTGGGTCTTGAGCCGTACCTCGCGCGTCATGGTACGGACCGGTCCGCCCACCCCCTCGAGCGTCACCTCCGTCACCTCGCGGGAGGCGACGATCGTGAAGCCCGTGAGCCCCGGGAGGGTGAGCGCCACCGGCTCGGCCGAACGCGAGCGCGCGCGGATGGTGAGCGTCAGCTCTTCGCCCGCCGGCACGCGCACGCGATCGACCTGCGCCGACACATCGGGCGGCGACGCGCTCTGCAAGGCGACCAGCAGCCACAGCGCGGGGGTCACCAGTCCTTCACGCCCGGCTCGGCCGGGTGCCGCATCAGGCCGGTCCGATCGCGGCGGGTCCTCAGCTCTTCGTGGCCGATCGAGCGCAGGAGCTGCTCGGCCTGGGCCGGGCTCAGCCCGCCCTGAGCCCCCCCGCTGCTCCGAGCCCCCCCACCCGACGGGCCGCTCCCCCCGCCTCCGCTGGGCGGCGCCTTGTTCTGGCTGCCACCGCGGTGCTTGATGGCGAGCTCGAGGTTCCATTTCGCCGCGTGGTCGTGCGGCCGCAACAACAGGGCTTCGCGGTACGCGCGCTCGGCGTCGGCCAGGTGCGAGTCGCGGCCCGCACTGTCATCATCCGCCTGGCGCAGGGCGAGCAGCCCGAGATTGTACAGCGCGCGGAACCGCAGGTCGGGATCGAGCGATGCGGCGGCGTGGGCGAGACTCGCCTGGGCCGTCTCGGCGTCCGAGTCGGCCAGTGCCGCGGTACCCGCGTTGTACCAGGCAGCGTCCTCTTTGCGACGGGCGGCGAGCTCCGCCAGGTACGCGACGCGCGCGCGCCGGAGGTCGTGACGGTCCCATGCCTTTTCCGCGGGGCTCCGCGGCAGTTGGGGCTGCTGCGCCGCGCTCGCGCGCGGCACGGTGAGACACGCAAAGGCCAGCCCGACGAGGGCGGCGGTTCGCCGCGAGGCGGCCTGCGCGACCAACAGCACCACGCCGAGCATCAGCGGCAGCCAGGCCCGTGGCCGGCTCTGCTCGGTGCGCGTCTCGCTCGCCCGTGCCCGCCGGTACGAGGCGACGAGGTCACGTACGGCGCCGGCCTGGTCGGGGAGGTCCGCCGCGACGAGCGTCCCTTGCGCCGCGTCGGCCGCGGCCCCGAGCATGTCGTCCCGCCGCGTCGTCTCGATGACGCGCCCGTCCTCGTCCTTCTGGTAGCCGAGCAGCACGCCGTGGTCGTCCCGCACGGGAATGCGCGTCGGGTTACGCCCGCCTTCGGCCACCAGGATCAAGCGGATCCCGTCGGCTTTGAGGCGCTCCGCCTGCGCGGTGATGGGCGGCAGGGAATCGTGCGCCTCGCCGTCAGTGAATACTACGAGCACGCGGTCGGCGAGCTCGGAGCTGGCCTGCAGCAGCTCGCCGCCCTGGCGCAGCGCCGGCGCGAGCCCGGTGCCTCCCTGGGAGGCCATGTCGGGGTCGAGCGCGTCGAGGTAGAGCGTCAGCGCGGAGCCGTCGATTGAGAGCGGCGACATGATGTAGCTCGAGCCGGCGAACGCGATGAGCCCGATGCGATCCCCATCGAGGTCCTGCACCAGCCGTCGTGCCTCGCGGACGGCGCGCCGGAGCCGGCTGGGCGTCGCGTCCTCCGCGAGCATCGAGCGGGAGATGTCCACCGCGAGCACGACCGAGAGGCCACGCGTCTCGGCGACGATCCGCTCTTCTCCCCAGCGGGGCCCGGCGAGCGCCACCACGCCCAGGAACGCGGCGACCGCGAGCGCCGTGGGCCCGAGGCGTCCCGCGGCGACCGCCTGCCGCACCGTCTCCTGCGACCACAGCGCCGCACGTCGGATGCGGACGCGCCGCGCCCAGGCCGCGGCAAACCACACGGCACCGCCAATGAGCGGCGCGAGCGCGAGCACGACGGGGGCGTCGAACGTCATCACGGAACCCGCACCGCGAACGTGCCCGCGACGACGATCTCGAGCGCGAGCGCCACCAGCCCGAGGGCGAGGGGCACGCGGTAGGCTTCGTCGAAGCGCCGGTAGACGACTTGCTCCACCTCGGTCTTCTCGAGGCGATTGATCTCCTCGAAGATGTGGCGCAGCGACTGGGTATCGGTGGCGCGGTAGTAGCGCCCCCCGGTCATGGATGCGATCTCGGTCAGGAGCTGCTCGTCGATTTCGACCGGCCGCATCTCGTAGCGCAGCTGGCCGTCCGCCCCGTATTCCGTCGGCATGGGCGCCTGCCCGCGTGTGCCGATGCCGATGGTGTAGATCTTGATCCCGAACGTCGCCGCCGCCTCCCCGGCGGTTCGGGGATCCACGGTGCCCTTGTTGTTGACGCCGTCGGTGAGTAGCACGAGCACCTTGCTCTTGCCCGGGGCGCGCCGCAGCCGGTTGGCCGCCGTTCCGATCGCCGTGCCGATCGCCGTGCCGTCCTCGAGCATGCCCGGATGCAGCTCGCGCAGCGCCTGCTCCAGCACGGCGTAGTCGGTCGTGATGGGAACCTGGGTGAGCGCCTGCCCGGCGAACGCGACGAGCCCGATGCGGTCCGAAGTGCGGGCCCGTACGAACTCGATCGCCGTCTGCTTGGCGACGTCGATGCGGTTCGCCGGCGCGAAGTCTTCCGCCTGCATGCTCCCCGAGATGTCCACGGCCAGCACGATGGAGATCCCCTCGCTGCGCGTTTCGCTGCGCGCAGCGCCGATGCGGGGCCCCGCGGCGGCGATGATCCAGGCGCCGAGGCAGGCGCTGCGGAGCGTGACCGGGAGGCGCGCGACCCAGAGGCGTTCCGCCGCGCCCGCAGCGGGTCGGACGTCGCTCATCTGCGTGCCCGAGAGGCGAGCGAGGCGCTTGGCGCGCAGCCACCACCACAACGGCAACAGGCCGAGCGCGAGGAGCAGCAGCGGCCGGGCAAAGCTCACGGGGTCAGATCTCGCGCGAGCCGACGCGCCATGGCGGAGAGCGCGGCGACATCGGTCCCGTGGGCGGAGGCGAACGCCACCCGGTCGAGCTGCTCGAGCAGGTCGCGCAGCTCGCGCAGGGGCGCGTCGGGACGTGCCCGCTCGACGACCGCCAGGCACTCGGCCGTGTCGAGCGCCGGGTGCGCCTCGGGTACCGCGCGCGCCAGGGCGGCGCGGAGCCGCCAGATCGCCCGCTCGGCGACGGCTTTCGGTTCCCCCGCGGCGAGCCACCGGGTGTCGGGGACCTCACGTTCCAGTGGAACTGGAGGTGCGGGCTCGAGGGTACGCGGCCGCCGTCGCCGCGCGACTACGCCCGCGGCGAGGAGCCCAGCGGCCAGCGCCAGGGCCGCGAGCGGCGGCAAGGGATCCCGGTGCCCGGCCCGCAGCGGCGCGAGCAACCCTTGCGGACTCGGGCTCCGCAGCGAGTCCGGGATCACACTCGCCACGCTGAGACTGGCCGTGCCCCCGGCCGTCGAGTCCGCCCGCCCATCGGGAGCGAGCCGCCAGAGCGGAGGCAGCCCCAGCTTGTGGACCCCGGGTTTCCAGGCCACGACGGCGTAGCGGACGACCCAGCCACCCGCGCTCCGGAGCACCGTGGGATCGGCGAGCGGCTCGACGGCTTCGGTCGCGTCGAGCTTCCCCGCCCTGACCTGCCAGCCGGCGGGCACGGCGATCGCACGCTCGAGCCAGATGGTGTCGCCGACGGTGGGGGCTGGGGGACTAGCGATCCAGGTCGCCATCTGAGCTGCTCCACGACGCCATGACGCTACGACGCTAAGGACGACAAGTACTGCCGTCCGCGCCAGGACTCGTACGGCGTAACGTCGTAGCGTCGTACAACGTGCGGTCATCGCTTCAGGCGGCGGGCGCGCTCGGCGAAAGCACGGCGCAGCACAACGCCGTACGGCACGCTGGTCTGGAGCGCGACGCGGTCCACGCCGGCTTGGGCGAGTTTCCGGGTGCGCTCCTGGAGCTGGCGCTCGGCCGCGACGCTCACCCGCGTGCGCGTCGGCCCGTGGCTCGTATCGACGAGGACCCGCTGACCGGTCTCGGCGTCCTCCATGTCCACCCAGCCGGCATCGGGGAGGTGGCGTTCCCGCGGGTCGTCGATGGTGATGGCGACGACGTCGTGGCGCGCCGCCAGCTGCGCCAGCGGAACCTCCCAGCCATCGGCCCGAAAATCCGACAGCACGGCCACAATCGCGTGGTGCTTCGGCAGCTTCGCCGCGTAGCTCAGGGCCTCCCCCAGGTTCGTGCCCCGCCCCCGCGGCGTGAACGCCACCAGGTCGCGGATCACGCGCAGCGCGTGCGGCCGACCCTTCGCCGGCCGCACGATCAACTCGACCTTGTCGGCGAACATCAGTGCGCCCACGCGGTCGTTGTGGCGCGCCGCCGCCAGCGCCAGCACGGCCGCGACCTCCACCGCGAGGCCGGCCTTCGTATAGGGACGTCCGAACTGGCACGAGCCCGACTGATCCACCACGAGGAGCAGCGTGTTCTCACGCTCCTCGTGGTATGTCTTCACGAACGGGTGGCCCATCCGTGCCGACACGTTCCAGTCGATCGCGCGGAAGTCGTCTCCCTGCTGGTATTCGCGCACCTCCGCGAACTCGATCCCCTGCCCCCGGAACATCGACCGGTATTCGCCCGTGAAGAGGGAGCTGACCAGGGATCGCGTGCGTAGCTCGATGCCCTTGACCTGCCGGAGCACTTCTGGGGTGACCAGACGCCGGCGGGCGCGGAGCGGGGAGGTCTCGGCACGTCGACGATCCTTGCCTTCGTACGTCACGGCACGCCCACGGCCTCCAGGATCTTTCCGATGACGCGGTCCGAGTCCATGTCCTCGGCCTCCGCCTCGAACGTGAGCAGCACCCGGTGCCGCAGCACGTCGAAGGCCATGGCTTTGACGTCTTCCGGGACGACGAAGGCACGGCCGCGCAGGAACGCGTGCGCCCGAGCCGCCTGCGCGAGGTAAATCGACGCGCGCGGACTCGCCCCGAAGGCGATGAGCGGCTTCAGCTCCGGCAGGCCGATCGCCTGCGGCTCGCGAGTCCCCCGGACCACATCCACGATGTAATCCACGACCTTCTGGTCCATGAAGAGCTCCGCGATCGCGCTGCGCGCGGCGAGGATGTCGTCCGCCTCCGCCACGCGCTGCACCTCGATCGGCCGTCCCGACGCCATGCGCGCGACGATTTCCTTTTCGGCGTCGCGCGTCGGGTAGCCCACGCGCACCTTCAACATGAACCGATCGAGCTGGGCCTCAGGGAGCGGGTAGGTTCCTTCCTGCTCGATCGGGTTCTGGGTCGCGAGCACGAGAAACGGCTCGCCCAGAAAGAACGTCTCTCCGCCGAGGGTCACCTGCTTCTCCTGCATCGCCTCGAGCAGCGCCGCTTGTACCTTGGCGGGGGCGCGGTTGATCTCGTCCGCGAGCACCAGGTTCGCGAACAGCGGCCCCTTCTTCGGATAGAACTCCTGGGTCTTCTGATCGAACACCATGGTCCCGATCACGTCCGCGGGCAGCAGGTCCGGCGTGAACTGGATCCGGGAGAACGCGATGCGAAGGCATTCGGCCACCGTGCGCACCGCTAGCGTCTTGGCCAGCCCGGGCACGCCTTCGAGCAGGACGTGCCCGCCCGTCAGCAAGCCGATGAGCAGGCGCTCGACCATCAGGTCCTGCGCCACGACCCGCTTTGCCACCTCGCGCGCGATCGCCTGGCTGAGCACCGCGTCGCCGGTCTTCGCCGTCCGAGTGGTCATTTCAGCCCCGCCTCCGCCGCTTTGCGCACCGCCGGCTCCTTGTCCTTGCTGTAGAGTTCCAACAGCCCCCGCGCTTCGGGGCGCGCGATATGCCGTAACCCGTCCACCGCCGCCGCCCGCACCGTTATGCTCCGCCGGTGCATCATGCCCCCCGGCTCGGCGTACCGGGCAAGGACGTCCAGCGGCTCCACCCGGCGGATCAGCACGGTGGAAGAGGTCGAGTCGCCCGCCGCGGCGACCGCCCGCACCGCCGCCGCGCGCACGGCCACGCTCTCATCCTTGAGCGCCGGCATTGCCGGCCGCGCGATCTCGCGCCCGCCCGCCTCGGCGAGCCCGAGCAGCGCCGCTTCCCGGACGAATTCCGATGCATGCCGCAACAACGGAATCAACAGCGCCACCGCCTGCGGGCTCCCCGTCAGACCCACGAACTCCGCCGCCGCCGCCACCACCTGGGCATCCGGGTCCGCCAGCTTGCCCTGCAGCGGCTCGAGGGCCCGATCCGCCGCCTTGCGCACCGCTCCCCGGTACGGGGCCCGCAGGTCCACGGGCGCCGCAATGAACGCGTCCAAGACGAGCCCCATGGACAGCGACGCCAGCGCGGCCACGGCCGTCACGACCGCCTCGCGCTCCTCGGGGGGCACGCGCGCCTCCCCGAGCCGGTGCACCAAGCGCTCGACCAGGCCACGCTCGGAGAGCGCGACCGCCGCCTGGTCGATCGCCTCCACGACCTTCGGATCCTTTGCCGTCGGCAGCAGGCGGTCGAGCGCCGCGATCGCATCCGCCACGATGGCGACGTCGTGCAACCCCAACAGCTGGGGGGCGAGCCCGGCGAGCTTGTCGACCGCCGCGGCCTGCTCCTCGAGGGTGGTGGCGTTCCCGAGCGCGGTCACGGCCCGCTTCACCTCCACATCGACCGGCAACACGTCGGGCCGGAATGCGGCACTGGCGCGTTTCCCGGCCATCAGGCTGTCGGCCGCCGCGGCGGTCGACTGCTCCGTCGTGACGGCGGTCGGGGGACTCGATTCGGCCGACGGCTCCGGGATCGCCGGCGCACCCAACGCTGGCGTCGGCGTGCGCAAACGCTCGAGCCGGGCGGAGGTGCGGCGTCCCAGGGTCAGGGTGATACGACCGAGCGTCCCATCGTCGGGCGGGACGGTGCCGGTGGCCACCTGGAACAGCGCCAGCACGTGCTCCGGCACCATGCCGGGATTGAGGGTTACCGCCCGCACGCCGCGTGCGTACAACAGGCCGGCGAGCTCGGCAATCTGCGCGTTGCGCGGCAGCAGGTGCTGGCCATGCCAGTGCAGCCCGGTGACGCCCACCTTCCACTCCACAGTGCCCAGCGCGGCGAAGCCCGGGAGCGCCTCGCCGATCTGCTTCAAGGCCTCGACCACCGCAGGGTGCGTGGGTGGATAGAGCCGCATCAGGCGGAACGTCGTCCCGATGGCGCCGAGGGCGCGCTCGACTCCTGCGGTCTCCGCCGACATGGCCTAGCGTCTGATCCGCTCTCCCCGGTTTTCGAACCGGAACACCCTTTCACGCAGGTTCATGCAGTCGCTCGATGGCCTCGATTTCGTTCGCGGCAAGCCGCCGGTACTTGCCCTCAGCCAGCCTCCCGAGCCGCACCGGCCCGTAGGACACGCGGTGCAGCCACTCGACCTTGAGTCCCAGCGCCTCGGCGAGCCGCCGGACGATGCGCTGGCGGCCTTCAGCGAGCGTGATCTCGACCTCGATACTGCGCTCTACGGGGCGCACCCGAAAGTCCACGACCCGCACTGTGCGGCCGTCGATGGCCGGTGGCCGCGCCAGCGCGGCGCGCACCTCGGCCGCGCCGTGCCCGTGGACCCGCAGCCAATAGGTGCGGGGTACGGCGAAACGCGGGTGCATCAGCCGATGTGCCGCCGCGCCGTCCGTGGTGAAGAGCAGCAGCCCCGACGTCATGACGTCCAAGCGACCAACGTACGTGAGCCCCGGTACATTGGGGAGGAGGCCGTAGACGGTCTCTCGCCCCTCTGGATCTCCGCGGCTCACCACATAGCCGACCGGCTTGTTGAGCGCGAGCCAGGTGACGGGCCCCGCGGCCTTCACGGCGCGGCCGTCTACCGTCACGCGCTGCCGCAGCGGATCCACGCTCATGCCGATCGTGGCCACCGCGCCGTCCACGCGCACGCGACCCGCGCGGATCAGGTCCTCGGCCTTGCGGCGGGACGTCACGCCTGCACGCGCCAGGGCGCGTTGCAGGCGCATCAGCGTCATTCGGGTTCGGCGGGTGCGGGCGGCCGGAGCGCCACCGACAGCTCATCCAGCCGCGGCAGCTCATCCAGGTCCTTGAGGCCGAGGATCTCCAGAAACTGCGGCGTGGTGCCGTACAGCAGCGGCCGGCCCAGCCCTTCCCCTCGGGTCACGATCTCCACCAGCCCGCGCTCGCTCAGCTTCTCGATCACGGCGCCAGAATCCACGCCCCGGATCTCGTCCACCTCGACCCGTCCCACGGGTTGCCGGTAGGCGATGATGGCCAGCGTCTCGAGCGCTGCCGGGCTGAGCCGGCGCGGGCGCAGCGCGAACTGCGCGCGATCGATCGCCTCCGCGTACTCCCGCCGCGTCAGGAACTGCCACCCCTGCGCGATCTCGACCAGCTCGACCCCGTGATCGCCCGTCGCGAACGCGTCCCGGAGCTCGGCCAAGGCGCCGCGCACCGCCGCTGCGCCCGCCTGCGGATCGAGGGTCACGATCTCCTCGACCGTGAGCGGTCGCGCCGAGGCGAACAGCGCCGCTTCAATGAGCTTCGCGAGGGGACTCACGGCGGATTTGAATCGGGGCGAACGGCCCCTCCTGGTGAACGTGCAGGGAGCCGCGCTTGGCGAGCTCCAGCAGGGCGATGAACGCGGACAGGACGTCCACGATCGTAGGACCCGCTCCCACGACGTCGCCCCACCCGAACGCCGCGCGCTCGGCGAGCAGCGCCTGAATGCGCTCGGTCGCGCCCTCCACGTCGAGCGGCCGCGGTACCACGCGGTGCAGCACCGGCTCGGGAATGAGCGCGATCACCCGCTCCGCGGCGGCCAGCACATCGTTCAAGTCGATCACGAGCGGCGCGGGCGGCGCGGCGGGCGGCTCGGGCGAGAAGCCCCGTCCGAACTGCTCGGCCCGGCGCGCCGCAGCCGCCCCCAGCCACTCCACCAGCTCTCGGATCTGCTGATACTCGAGCAGCCGACGGACCAGCTCGGCGCGCGGATCTTCCCATTCGTCATCACCCAGGCGCCGTGGCAACAGCATCTGCGCCTTGATCCGCAACAGCCGGGCGGCCATCTCGAGGTAGTCCGACGCCTGGTTCAATCCCAGCTCGTTGATCACGGCCAGGAACTGATCGGCGATCTTCGCAATCGGGAGGTCAGTGATGTCGACCTCGTCTTCGCCGATCAGGTGCAGCAGCAGATCCAGCGGGCCCGAGAACTGCTCGAGCTCGACGACGAAGCCAGCTTGGTCCTGGGCCGTGGGTGGAAGCGCGGTCATGAGGCCGCTCCGATCCGGAGTCCGCCAACGACGGCGAGGCCCAGGTTCATCAGCTGGTAGGCGGGCCACAGGAAGACGTTGATCACGCCGGGCGCGAGCCAGAGAATCAAGAAGAGCGGCAGCATACCAAGCGTGTAGAACTGGCGGTACTTGAGGCCCCAGCCGGGGGGCAACAGGTGATAGAAGACGTGGCTGCCGTCGAGCGGCGGGATCGGAATTAGATTGAAGAACGCGAGCACCAGGTTGAGACGCATCCCTTGGTACGTCATCTCTTGCAGGATCCCGAGACTCCCGCTGAGCGATGGCACGCGCTGACCGATCAATCCGACTGCGCCGAATAAGCCCGTGAAGACCACGAACAAGCCCAGGTTGACGACGATGCCCGCGAGCGACACGATCACGTCTCCGCGGACGAATTTGCGGTATTTCCTGGGGTTGACCGGCACCGGTTTCGCGGCCCCGAAAATAAACCCGGCATTGGTCAGCCACAGGACGACCGGCACCAGCACCGTCATGATAGGATCGATGTGCTTCAGGGGATTGAGCGTCAGCCGCCCGAGCATGTAGGCGGTGTCGTCACCCTGCCGATAGGCAGCTTCGAAGCACCGGGGCCCAGATGAGGATGTCGAACGAAATAGCTCGGGCTCGGGGGTCGGTGACCGCCTAAGATAACGATCCGGCGGTGGCCCGGTCAACGGCGTAGCGCCTTGACCGACCTGCACTTACCCTCTATCTTCCGCGCCTCACGAGGAGGCCTCGAGTGCCGAGAATCAAGTCCGCGAAGAAGGCGATGCGCCAGGGGCGCGCCCGCCAAATACGTAACCGTGCTCAGAGCTCCGCCCTCCGCACCGCCCTCAAGCGCGTGCGCGCCGCCACGACGGCCGAGCAGGCGGGTGCGGCGTATCGGGTAGCCGCGCGGCTGCTCGATCGCGCCGCTCGAAAGAATCTGATCCATCACAACAATGCAGCACGACACAAGAGCCGGCTTGCTGCCGTGGTGCGGAAACTCTCCAAGTAATTTGGCTTGACGTTTTCGCGTGACGTTTCTTTTCTTTTAAACCGCGTCGAGCTGAACGCCACACTGCCCGCAATACCACTCCGTCGGGAGGTTCATCGTACCGCATTGCTTGCACCGGAGTGTCCGCTCGGCTTCTTCATCGCCCGCCGCTGACGGGTCGGGGACGATCGGCGCAGGCACAGGGTTGGCGGCCCGCTGCGACGGCGGCGCGGCGGCGCGGGGGGGATCGGACGGGATCGTGGGCTGGAACTGGGCGCCGCTGGCGCGTCGCGGCGACGGAGCCGCCCCCGTGTCGTCCTCGGTGACCGACTTGATGAACTCGAGCTCATCCACCTGGGCCGGTTTTTGCGGCGGCTCTGGAGGCATGATGATAAGTGGAGCCGCGGGGCGCTCTGGCGGTGTCGGGGCAGGCGCCGCGGCGGGTCTCGGAGCCGGCCGATTGCGAACCAGCGCGTCCAGCTCCTCGAGCTTCTGGATATCCGCCTCGACCGCCTGCAGGTCCTCGCGCACCGACACCAGCTCCGCAAGCACGTCCTGGTGCACCTGTTCCCATTGCGACTCGTCGTACTCGCCGACCGAATGGCGTAGCTCGGTCTCGGTCAGCTTTTCGGCGGCGAGCGCCTCCTTTTTTTGTAACTCGCCGCGCATATAGCGCTTTTCCTGGATCGCCAGGCGTGCGCTCTCGGCGTGAGCCTTGAGCTCCTCCATCACCGCGACGAGCCGCGCCTCGTAATCCTCGCGCACGCGCGCCCGCACGTTCCCGGGCGTCGCGTCCGCCGAGCTGTTCAGGCGCGCGATCCAGGCTTCGTACTGGCGCCGCTCCTCCAACAGCCGTTGGATGATGGCTGTGCTCTTAGACATGCCCTTCGACATCTCGCTCCCGTCGGAGGCGGGCTGCCGCCTCAGGACTCAGTTCGTTCACGCGTCCAAGCGTGCGCGCGACCCAGATGATGCGCGCGCCGTGCTCGAGACTCTCCATGCGGATCCACGCTGCGTCGAGCGTTGCGCCGACCGTCACCGCCCCGTGGTTCGCCAGCAGCCAAGCCACGTGCCCGGCCAGATGCGGTTCGAGCCGGTCGCCTAACTCCCGCGTCCCGGGCGTCCCGTAGGGCACCAGGGGCACGTCCCCACACTGCAGGATAAGCTCAGGCAGGACCAATATATGCAAGTCTTGGCCCGCGACCGCCAAACCGGTCGCCACAGGGGGGTGCGCATGCACTACCGCCCCGACGTCCGGCCGGCGCGTCAGGATCCGCAGATGTAAGTCCAATTCACTCGTAGGGTTATGCCGCCCGCGCCGCTTGCGGCCTCGTAGGTCCACCTCGACCATATCCGCAGGCTTCACCAGGGCCTTGATCACTCCGGTCGGCGTCACGAGCACGCGGTCGGGCCCCAGACGGACCCCCAGGTTGCCGTCCTGTCCGGCCATGAGCCCCCGTTCCGCGAGCTGCCGGCAGCACAACGCCATGCGGTCGGCCACCGCGCGTCGCGTCACGAGGCGGCGGGAGCCTCCGCCTGATGGACGACCTTGCCGCCGACGATTGTGAGCGCAGCGCGCCCGGTGAGCGCCCGGCCTGCGAACGGCGTGTTGCGGCTTTTCGAGAAGAAACCTGCGGGATGCACGGTCCAGCGCGCGGCGACGTCCAGCACGACGACGTCGGCGGCCGCCTCGGGTTTCAGCGTCCCGCCCGGGAGCCCAAATGCGACGGCGGGTGCGGTGCTCATGCGAAGGATCAGCTCGGGGAGCGTCAGCATTCCTCCCCCTACGAGCTCCGTATGAGCCACTCCGAACGCGGTCTCCAGCCCGACGATCCCGAATGGCGCGTCGTCGAAGGCGGCTTCCTTGGCGTCGTAGGCATGCGGGGCATGGTCGGAGGCGATGCAGTCAATCACCCCCTCCTTGAGCGCCTGGCGCAGCGCCGCGACGTCCGCCGCCTCGCGCAGCGGCGGGTTCATTTTGGCGTGCGTATCGTAGCGCTCGCAGTCGCGCTCGGTGAGCGTGAGGTGGTGCGGTGTGACCTCGGCAGTGACGCGGACCCCCTGCTCTTTGGCGTTGCGAATGAGCGCGACCGAGCCACGCGTGGACACGTGGCACAGATGCACGTGCCCGCCGGTGAGGCCGGCCAGCAGCACGTCGCGTCCCACCATGATCTCTTCGGCCGCCGCCGGGATGCCTTTGAGACCCAGCCGGGCGGCGACCAGTCCCTCGTGCATCACGCCGCCCGCGGCGAGCGTCGGCTCCTCGCAGTGGTCGGCGACCGGGATCTCGAAGGTGCGCGCGTACTCGAGCGCGGTGCGCATGAGGTGGCTCGAGACGACGGGCCTGCCATCGTCGGAGACGGCCACGGCGCCCGCCCCGACCATCTCACCGAACTCGGAGAGCCGCTCTCCCCTCTGGCCAACCGAGATGGCCCCGATCGGGTACACGCGCGTGAGCCCGGCACGAACGGACTGGCGCACGATGAAGCCGACGGCTGCCTGGTTGTCGGTGACGGGATCCGTGTTCGGCATAGCGCACACGGTGGTGAACCCGCCCGCCGCGGCGGCCCTTGCGCCCGACGCGATCGTTTCGACGTCCTCGTTGCCGGGCTCGCGCAGGTGGACGTGCACGTCCACGAGCCCGGGGGCGACAACCTTGTTCCCCACGTCCCGAACCTCGGCGCCGTCGGGCGTCCCGAGCCCGGGGCCAACCGCGGCGATTTTCCCGTCCTGAATGAGGACGTCTGCGACCTGGTCGAAGCCCCGGCTCGGGTCGATCACGCGGCCGCCCTTCAGGAGCAACGACCGCATCACTCCGCGCCTCCGGACCGCTTCGCCGCGTCGGCCAGCTCAGGACGCCCGCCGGCCAGCAGGTACAGCACGGCCATCCGGACGGCGACGCCGTTCGTCACTTGGTCGAGGATCACGCTGTGCGGCCCGTCGGCGACGCGGGAATCGATCTCCACGCCGCGATTCATGGGCCCCGGGTGCATGATGGTCATGGGGCGTGCCGTCCTTTCGAGCCGCTCGGCGGTGACGCCGAAGACGCGGTAGTACTCCCGCACGCTCGGGATGAATCCCATCTCCATCCGCTCGAGCTGAAGCCGCAGCACGTTCAGCACGTCGGCCCACTCGATCGCCTCCTCGATGCGGCGGAAGCGGCACACGCCGAGCTCCTCGATGCCGCGCGGCAGGAGCGTGTCGGGGCCGCACACGCCGACTTCGGCGCCGAGCTTGAGGAGACCCCAGATGTTCGAGCGGGCGACGCGCGAGTGCAGGACGTCGCCCACGAGACACACCTTGATGCCGTCGATTTTGCCGTGTTTGTCGCGGATGGTGAGGAGATCGAGCAGGCCCTGCGTAGGATGCTCGTGCTTGCCGTCGCCGGCGTTGATGACGTTGGAACGAATCCGGTTGCCCAGGAACTCGGCGGCGCCGGAGGAGGGATGGCGGATGACCACCATGTCGATCCGCATCGCCTCGAGGTTTCGGGCGGTGTCGACCAGGGTCTCGCCCTTCTGTACCGAGCTGCCGCTCGCGGCCACGTTGACGGTATCGGCGGAGAGGCGTTTTTCCGCGAATTCGAACGAGATCCGCGTACGCGTGGACGCTTCGAAAAACAGATTGACGATGGTCTTCCCGCGGAGCGCCGGGACCTTCTTGATGGGCCGCTCGGAGACTTCCTTGAAGGGCTCGGCGGTATCGAGGATGAGCCGGATCTGGTCGGCCGAGAGGTCTTCGAGCCCGACCAGGTCCTTGCCGAGCGGGGGCGCCGTCATGCCGAGGCTCCCGGACGCACCAGGGCCACCTCGTCGCGTCCGTCCAGCTCCTCGACCAGTACGTCGACCCGCTCCCCGCTGTTCACCTTGACCTGCTTGCCGACGATGTCCGGCTGGATCGGCAGCTCACGCCCGCCGCGATCCACCAACACGCAGAGCGAAATGCGCTTGGGGCGGCCGAAGTCGGCGAGCTCATCGAGCGCGGCGCGGACCGTGCGGCCGGTGTAGAGCACGTCGTCCACGATCACGACGTGCTTGCCGGCGAGGTCCCCCGGGATGCGGGTCTCACCGATCACCGGCTTGGGGCCCACGGTCTCGAGGTCGTCGCGGTACAGCGTGATGTCGAGGGCGCCGCGGGGGAGGAGCACGTTCTCGTCCTTCTCGATCAGCTTGGCGATTCGCTCGGCGAGCTCGACACCGCGCCGCTGGATGCCGATGAGCGCGAGATCGTGGGTGCCATGGGAGAGCTCGAGCACTTCCACCGCCATACGCTGCAACGCCCGCGACATGGCGCGGGCGTCCAGGATGATCGTGCGGTCGGGCCGGCTCATCTCAGGTTTGGAAGGTAACCAGCCAGCCAACGGGGTCAACGGGAAGCCCCGCCGGTCTCTGGTCCGGCGGAGGCGTTTGCGCTAAATCCTAGCACGTCTCCTCCCACAGGACTCCGTACCGTGACGTCTCGCCGCCGCTTCCTCGGTTCGCTGGTCTCGGCCTCCGCCGCCCTGCCCACGGTGCCCGCGCTCACCAACGACGCCCTCGCGCACGTCGTCCGCACGGTGGGCGCCGTGGCCGGCCGGCCCCCGGCCGCTATCGCAGAGGACGAGGACTTCTGGCGCGAGATCCAGAACGGGTTCACGCTGGACCGCACCCTCATCAACCTGAACAACGGCGGGGTCTCCCCCTCGCCGCGCATCGTGCAGGAGGCGATGCAACGCTACCTCGCCATCTCCAACACGGCGCCGGCCGTGACGATGTGGCAGTGGCTGGAGCCGGAGATCGAGAGCGTGCGGCGGCGGGTCGCAGCCGACTTCGGCTGCGATCCCGAGGAGCTGGCGATCACACGCAACGCATCCGAAGCACTGGAAATCGTCCAGCTCGGGATGACCCTGCAACGCGGCGACGAGGTGCTGACCACGACGCAGGACTACCCGCGCATGATCACCACCTGGAGGCAGCGCGAGCGGCGCGACGGCATCGTGCTGAAGCAGATCCGCTTCCCCGTGCCGCCGCCGTCCCAGGACGACCTGGCGCGGCGCTTCGCGGAGGCGATTACGCCGCGCACCAAGGTGATCCACGTTTGCCACATCACCAACCTGACGGGCCAGATCTTCCCGATCCGGAAGATCATGCAAATCGCGCGGGACCGGGGCATCGAGACGATCGTCGACGGCGCGCACGCCTACGCCCACTTCCCGTTCACCCGCGACGAGCTGGACTGCGACTACTACGGCACCAGCCTGCACAAGTGGCTGCTGGCGCCGCACGGCACGGGCTTCTTGTACGTGCGCAAGCAAAAAATCGCGGGCATCTGGCCGATGATGGCGGCGCCGCCGGAGATGAACGACGACATTCGCAAGTTCGAAGAGATCGGTACCCACCCGGCGGCGAACCACAACGCCATCGCCGAGGCGCTCACGTTCCACCAGGGGATCGGGGCGGAGCGCAAGGCGGCGCGGCTGCGCTACCTGCGGGACCGCTGGGCGAAGCGGCTGGAGCAGGTATCGGGGGTGAAGATCCTGACGCCCTATGACCCGAAGCAGTCGTGCGGCCTAGCGTCGTTCACGCCGGGGAGCCTCGACGTGGGCAAGCTCACCGAGTATCTGTGGGACCAGCACCGGATCATCGTGACCCCTATCGTGCATCCCGAGTTCAACTGCATCCGGGTGACGCCGAACGTCTACACGCTGACGGCGGAGGTGGACCGGTTTGCGGATGTGGTGGAGCAAGCGGTGCGCCGGGGGATTCCCGTGTGAAAGGGCTCCACGGCGGCGGGCGATCGGAACCACGCACCCGCCGCTGCGGGAGCTGAAGGCGCAATGGGAGCGCTACCGAGCGACGCTATGAACGGTGCCTGCTTGACGCGCCAGCGCGCGAGCGCAATGTTCCGGCAGCCCAGTTCGAGGCAACCCGGCCGACGCCGAGCTCCCATTCCGGGAACTCGGCGTCTTGCCTTATGGGACCAAGGTGCGGCTCGATTCGCAGCTCCTCTCGATCGCGTTCGCGACGCTTCTCACCGCCGCGAGGCTGCTGTCGTCCCAGACGCTGGGATCGCCCGCGCCCAATTTCACTCTGAAAACGCTCGCCGGCGGAACGGTGAGCCTCTCCGATTACACGCGTCGTCCCCTGCTTCTCAATTTCTGGGCCTCCTGGTGCAAACCATGCCGTGGGGAGATGTCAGACATCATCGATGCCTTCAACGCTCACCAGGATCAGGATCTGGAAGTGCTGGCGATCAACCTGACGGATCAAGAGAGCATGAAGGACGTCCAGAAGTTCGTGGAGGCATTCCAGATGCCGTTTCCGGTGTTGCTCGATCAGAAGGGGAAGGTTCGCAAGAGCTACGCGTTGCGCGGCGTCCCGACGTCGGTGTTCATCGACGCCCAAGGCGTCGTGCGCATGGTGAACCCGGGCCCGATCACGAGCGAAGGGATCCAGCAGGGGCTCGCCGCGATATTGCCGAAGCAGTAACGGGCTGCAGGTGACAAGAGGAGGAGGTCGTATGCGCTTTGACCCAGTAGCAGTTCTCACAATCGGCGTCGGCCTGCTCGCGCTCCCGAGGCAGTCGTTCGCGCAAGGCTGAATGCCGGTGCGCTTCACAACCCCCAGTTTGGGGGGACAGGGCGAATTGCAGGTAGCGGATCTCGCAGCGCACCAGTGGAGGATCGCGCTGGGGTACCGTCATCTCCACGCCGACCAGTTGTTCGTAGGGACGCAACTGCTCCCGAGCAGCCAGCCGCTCATCATCAACCTCCACTCGGTTGACGTCACCACGTCGTACGCCGTGACTGATCGCTTCAGCCTGAGCCTCACCGTACCGTTCGTGGACGGCATGCAGTCCCGGATGTATGCGGACTCCGCTCGCCACGCGGTCACGGCGCTCGGATTGGGCGACGTCAGTCTGATCGGCAGCACATGGTTGCTGGACCCCCACAACCACTCCGGGAATATCGCGCTCGGTCTCGGAGTGAAGGCGCCCACAGGAACCCACACTGCGACGGACGCTTATTTCCTTAAAGGCGGCACGTCCATCCAGTACCCAGTGGACCAATCGATCGAACCCGGTGACGGCGGTTGGGGCATCATCCTGCAGCTGCAAGCGTACCGGCGAGCATTCCACAACGCGATCGCGTACCTGACGGGCTCCTACTTGGTCAACCCGCGCAAACTGACCGACGTCGCGAAAGACCCGGGTGGCACCGTCTACTGGTCCGTGCCCGACGTCTATTCCCTACGTCTCGGTCTGGCGTACGCCGTGTGGCCGCAGCAAGGCGTGTCTGCCAGTCTCGGCGGACGAATCGACGGCCAGCCGGTCCGCGATCTCATTGGCGGCGGCGACCCCGGTTTCCGCAGGCCGGGATACGCCATTTCGCTTGATCCCAGCCTGTCTCTCACGACAGGGCCGAGCCAGCTCACCTTGAGCGCACCAATCAGATTGAGTGCGAACCGCGAGGCGAGCGTGCTAGACCTGCAGACCGGCAAACACGGGGGAGGGGATTTCGCCAGCACGCTGATCTTCGTGAGCTATTCGCGGCGGCTGTAATCACACGCGTCGGGCACCCGGCGGTCGCGAGACTGCCGGGTGCCCTGGTGCGTGCCGACGCCTACTCCCTCGGCCGGCTGCCGCTATCGTTTCTTGTGAGTCTCGTCTCTCGCGTGAGTCTTTTCCTTCCCCTGCTTCTCCACCCCAGCATCCTCCGCCACGTCCTGCCCGCGAAGCCGGGCGCGCGTCGTCACGTACAAGTCGTTGCCCCCGACCCCGCCAGGCCGGTTCGAGTGGAAGTAGAGTGTCGTGCCATCGAACGACAGCGCGGGGCCCCCATCGAACGCGGTGGTGTTCACCACCGCTCCCAGGTTCGCCGGCGTGGACCAGGGATCGAGAGTCGAGGCCCGCGTCGACACCCACAGGTCCTCGCTGCCCACGCCGCCCGGGCGGCCACTGGACAGGATCATCTCGAGCCCGTCGCGCCGAATGGTGGTGCGCGTGTCGCGGAACGGGCTGCTGAGCTCCGAGACCAAGATGGGCGGGCCGAACGCCCCTTCGTCTCCGATCCGCGTGCTCGCGTAGATGTCGAAGCCTTGGTCGCTCCCCGGCGGATTGTTCTGCACGGTGAAGTACAGGGTCGTTGTGCCTGCGGTCTCGTCCTCGAAGATGGTGGGGCCGGCGTTGACGTACGGGGTATTCACGACGCAGCCGAGATCCTCCGGGGGTCCCCATCCGAAATCATCTCGTGTGTCACGACGACGGGAGACGTAGATGTCTGCTAGGCCACATCCGCCCGGGCGGAAGCTGTGGAAGTACATCCGATGCCCGTCCGGTGAGAACGCGGGAGCGACGTCGTTGACGCTCGAGTTGACCGTCGGGCCGAGGTTCTGCGGCGGCCCCCAGGGATCATCGACACTCGCGCGCTGCGAAACCCAGATGTCGAGCCCGCCGAAGCCGCCCGGGCGACCGGAGGTGATGTACAGGCTGAGGCCGTCCTTGGAAATCGCCGGGCGGTTGTCGTCGAGTGGCGAATTGACGAGCGGGCCAAGGTTGATGGGCATTGACCAGGGTCCCCACTGGGGCCCGTCCGCCATGACGTCGGCCGCGACGGTCCGGGAAGCGTTGGGGCCTGC